>Ga0209579_10001972_pt1 | contig 16270 bp, 14 predicted proteins | sample Coa_R1_2_FD_187152 | JGI IMG/M metagenome (GOLD analysis project Ga0209579, IMG submission 187152) | Surface soil microbial communities from Centralia Pennsylvania, which are recovering from an underground coalmine fire - Coalmine... | ecosystem: Environmental > Terrestrial > Soil >... | reverse complement strand
ATACTTTAAGGTCTGCATCAGAAGGATTAAAGGAGAAAACCACATGAAATGCAAGACAGTCAAGATGATCGCATTGGGACTCTTTGCGCTGGCCCTTGCTCTGGGTACAGCCCGGCACGCGCAAGCACAGGATGCCAAAAATCCGTATCCCAGCATGGCGCCCCTTGACCAATACCTCATTCCTGACCGCAATGCCGAAATCGTCTTGGCCCGAAGCGCGGCTCCGCCATCCATCTCCAACGACGCCACAGTTATGGTCCTCGGAAGGCATGCCTATGAAACTGCGGTCGAAGGCTCGAACGGCTTCGTCTGCATCGTCGAGCGATCCTGGTCGAAGCCGAACAATGACTCGGACTTCTGGAACTCTAAGGTCCGCGCCCCCCATTGCTTCAATCCGGATGCCGCAAGAACATTTCTGCCCATCTATCTGAAGAAAACCAAACTGGTACTGGCCGGAAAATCTAAGGCGCAGATCCTCGCGGCCATTACGTCCGCATTTGAAGATAACGAACTACCCGCGCTGGCTCCGGGAGCGATGGTCTACATGATGTCGAAGCGGCAGTATCTGAGCGACGATGACATGAAATGGTACCCCCATGTCATGTTTTACGTTTCCGGGGATGCCACTAAGAGCTGGGGAGCGAATCTCCCCGGTTCTCCGGTGATAGCAGCGAACGATCCGGAAGAACGAGCGACGATCTTCATGGTTGTCGCCGGCGCCTGGTCCGACGGGACGCCAGGACCATCCATGACGCACTGACTCAAATTCCCTTCACCTGGGACGAAGCAGCAATCCAGCGCAAGACGCCGTCGACCCCGAGACAGGAGAAACTATTGGAGATTCGCTGTCGGGAACTTCATAGCGTCTTTCCTTGACGCTAAGTAAACGGTCCGATTACAATCGCGGAATGGCCGGAAAGTCATCCTGGGATTCGGAATCAGCATCGACGGCTATATTGCGCGGAGGAACGGCGCCATGGATTATCTGGTGATAGACAAACAAGGCGAAGCGCTGATAGCAGACTTCTTCGGCAAGATCGACACCACCATCATGGGCCGGAAGACGGCCTCTGGTTGGGTGAAAATGCGCGAGAGTGGAGAGATGGGGCGATGGCCTTAGAGGACATAACCGGGCGCAAGATCTCTCATTACCGCATCGTTGACAAACTTGGCGAAGGCGGGATGGGCGTGGTTTACAAGGCTGAGGATATCCGTTTGCACCGCTTCGTGGCCCTGAAGTTCCTTTCCGAAATCGAAGCGCCCTCTGCATCTCTATCGCCCAGCGCCCCCCAATTCCACATCTACGAGCGCTTCCAGCGCGAGGCACGCGCCGCTTCCAGTCTTAACCATCCCAATATCTGTACGGTTTATGACATCGGCGAGTACGGTGGCCAGCCCTTCATCGCCATGGAGTTGCTCGAAGGCGGCACCCTTAAGCATTTCATCGAGAGCCGCTCCATTTCCACCGATACGCTGCTCGATCTCGCTATCCAGATTACCGATGCCCTCGATGCCGCCCACTCCAAAGGCATCACTCATCGCGACATCAAGCCCGCCAACATCTTCGTCACGCCCCGCGGTCAGGCCAAGATTCTCGACTTCGGACTCGCCAAATCCTCAGGCCCCGACACGCCTGAAACGGCTTCGGCCGATGGCGTCACGGTCACCGTCCACGTGCAGAATCTCACCGATCCCGGCAGCACCATCGGCACCGTCGCCTACATGTCGCCCGAGCAGGCCCTAGGCAAGGATCTCGACCCCCGCACCGATCTCTTCAGCTTCGGCGTCGTGCTCCAGGAGATGGCTACAGGAAAACAAACCTTCACCGGCGCCACCACGGCCGCCATCTTCGACTCCATCCTGCACGGCGCGCCGCCCCCACCTTCGAGTGTCAATCCAAACGTCCCCCCGGAACTCGACCACATCGTCCAGAAAGCGCTCGAAAAGGACCGCGACCTTCGTTATCAAACGGCCGCGGAATTGCGCGCCGATCTCAAACGCCTCAAGCGCGATTTTGATTCCGGTAAATCGGGCGGGAACGCGCCTGTGTCCTCCGCCACTGTCCGTGCCGCCATCGTGCGGCCCGCCTCCACGCGCTTGCGGTGGCCGGCCCTGGCGGCCGCCGGGGTGGTGGCTTTTTTTATCTTTGCCTACCTCCTGCGCCCCGCTTTGCCGCCCCCGCGCGTCACGGGCTCATCACGTGTCACTACCGACGGCCGTGATAAAAGGCCGGTCTTCACAGACGGCTCGCGCATCTACTATTCTTCCTGCTCGTCGCTAGGCTGTGCGATGTATCAGGCTCCCGCGGCCGGCGGTGATTCGGTCCAAATCGAAACGCAGCTTCCCAATCCCTTCCTGGTGGATGTCTCTCCCGCGCTTTCCGCCCTTCTAGTCGTCTCCTGCACCGATATTATGCGCGGCAGCTTGCGTTCTTGCCCTCTCTGGATCCAGCCTGTCCTGGGAGGTTCTCCGCGCCGCGTCGGCAACGTGCATGGCTTCGCTACATTCACCCCGGACGGAAAGGAGGTCTTATACGTTGAGCAAAACAGCATCTATCGCACAAAGATTGATGGTCTCGGTGCCGTAAAGCTCGCGACCCTTGCTCCCGGCAATTTCCCTCTTTGGATCCACCTATCGCCCGACGGTGGCCGTCTCCGCTTCACCATCGGCACAGACGACAGCCATCTTTCGATTTGGGAAACTTCCGCCGATGGTTCTCATCTCCACCGCTTGTTCACCGACGCCTATTATGGCTCCTGGACTCCCGATGGAAAATACTATCTCTTCAACGGAATTCATGGCGGCGTCCGCAACGTCTGGGCCGTCCGCGAAGGCTCCAGTCTCTTCCGCAAGATCAGCCACGATCCAGTGCAACTAACCTCGGGCCCTACCGACACCTTCGGCGCAACCCTCAGCCCGGATGGCCGAAAACTGTTCGCCAGCACCATGCAGCCGCGTCAGGAGCTGGTGCGTTACGATGCCGCGTCGCATGAGTTCGTGCCCTATCTTTCGGGGATCTCGGCCATATCTCCGCAGCTTTCCCCGGACGGCAAATCGGTCGCTTACATTTCTTATCCCGATGGAACCCTCTGGCGCAGCCGTTTGCAGTTGACTTTCCCGCCGCTCTTCGCCGTACTGCCGCGCTGGTCTCCCGATGGAAACCGCATCGCAGTCATGGCTCGCCAGCCCGGCCAACCCTGGAGTATCTATCTGGTTCCAGTAAGCGGCGGCACTCCCGAGCAGCCGCTGCCCGCCGATCGCCCCGGCTCCGACCCGACCTGGTCGCCGGATGGCAATTCTCTGCTATTCGCCCGCCATCCTGACGACTTGAAACAGGGCGCTAAACTGCAACTCGAAATCATCGATCTGAAAACGCACGCCATCACCACCGTGCCCGGCTCCGAAGGCCTATGGTCTCCCCGCTGGTCTCCCGATGGACGCTATATCATTGCAGTTCCGCGGCCTGCGGACCGGCTGATGATCTTCGATGTCAAGACCCGCCAGTGGACCGAACTGGCCAAAGCCTCTATCGGCTGGCCGGGATGGTCGCACAAAGGCGATGCCGTCTACTTCTCCGGCTCTCTCCACCCTGGGGAACCCGCCGGCGTCTACCGCATTCGCATGTCCGACCGAAAACTCGAGCAAGTCGTCAGCCTGAAGGATTTTCGGCAGCCCCTCGGGCCTCTCGGCAGCAACTGGTCCGGCCTCGCCCCCGACGATTCGCCTCTTCTCCTACGCGACATCGGCACCACCGAAGTTTACGCCCTGGACCTCGATCTTCCCTGACAAGCGACCGTGTTCGCCCCCCAAACATCCTCTCATTCCGAACCCGACATCGGGCCTGAGAATTGAGTTGTATTGACCGCTAGCGATATGCAACCACAACGCCGTTGCCGGCGGTGTGAATTGACTGGGGCGGCACTTCCACTTCCGCGAGTAGCGCGTGATACGGCCAAGTGACGCATGGCCCGCTCTCCTGTAACGCCAGCCCACGTCCGCGTGGTCTGCTGCCGCATGATCCGCCGGAGAAAAGGGCGGGCAAGACGGAGGACAGGAGAAGCGTCCGCACGGAAAGCCGGGCGCCGCGACTCGTCGGTGTCACCTCCGCTTCGATGCGCACCTCCAACATCCTCGAGGCGCTCGTCGCAGCCCAGAAGCTCGGTCGGTGGAACGCGATGTTCTCGGTGGTCGACCACCCAACGCCGTCAAGTCGAATCCTGAATCGTGTTCCCAACCCGATGGGACCCGGCGTGAGCTTCTCGACTTCGAGTAGCTTCAGATCGGGAATTATCAACCTGTCTCGTTTTGACGTGCTTATCGCAACTCACTCCCCTCAGATCATTCATGATCGATGGGACCTTACATTTGAGTTGTCAGCCTCTGGAGCTACGCATGCGACTTAGTCCCGCTGATATAGCCAACTCAATTCGAATGACGCGATCGGTGCACCGCGATCGCGGGGCCCTTTTGGTTGAAGGCTTAAAGGACGTGCGCTTCTATCGCAATCTTATAGACGATGCGAGGTGCTGTATCACGCCTGCTGACGGACGCTCGGTAGCGCTGGCTACCCTTAACATTCTGCGAGCCTCTGGCACTCGTGGCATATTGGTCCTTTTAGATCAAGACTTTTCATCGGTTAGCGGCACCCCCTACCTAGATAGCGATATTGTTGTCACTGACACACATGACCTTGAGGGAATATTAGTGCGCTCTACTGCCCTCGGCCGAATCTTGATTGAGTCAGACTTGGAGCCGACTTATTTTGGCTCTAATTTGGTCGAACAATTACTCTCCGCTGCTCTCCCGATAGGGTACTTGAGATGGGCGTCCGAAAGCCGTAGGCTGTCACTATCGTTTAAGAATCTGGATTACACGCGTTTCATAGGGATGGATTTCCGCTTGGATGCATCGAAGCTAATCGATGCCATTCTGCAGAAGAATCCGGGTTGCAAAACGACCAAGGCTGATCTGGCAGCTCTAATTCAGGCTTTGACACACCCGACACATGATCGCTGGTTAATTTGCTGCGGCCACGACATCTGTGCGATCCTAGCGGTCGGAATTACAAGGGCAACGAGTCGTCCGATCACTGGAGCAATGATCGAACGTAATCTGCGCCTTGCTTATGATGTAAGGCTCTTTCCAGAGACGAAGCTCTTTGTCGGCATTCGAGATCGGGAAGGCCGCAATGCGCCTTTTGTAGTGTTGAAGTAAGCCCAGATTGGAGAACAGAGCGCAGCAGACGGAGAGCAGAGAGTGACAGTGTCGTCTGTGGGGTACAGTAGAGCGGTCGTTTGTCCTGAATGATATGCGGCCATATCGTCAGTTAAACGTTGCTTCTTTGCGGCCTGAGCCGTTTCGCTGGCAGGAACGACTCTATGCAGACGGCGAGATACCGAGCTGGAATGCGCCGGGCCGCTGTTGCCGCTCAAAGCGTCGTTGAATAGAAGATCATCCAGTAGGCGCCCCAGATGTGATCGTTGCCCAGCGCGGGTGCCGCGCTCCCAACGATGAAATTAGTTACCGTGCCGCCTGTGGAAACCTCGTAGACGCCGTCCGGAGTGCTGAACGTCGGCGGCGCCAGGTAATATGTGGATGTGTAGAGATTGCCGCCCCGCAACACCAGATTGCCTTCCAACTGGATCCCGGGCGGGGCAACGCTGGCCAGCAGCACGATGGGGCCGCCCGGCGCCTGCTCTTTTGCCAGTTGCCCTCCGAACACGCTTGTCAGGTACAGGCGGTTCTCCCGGTCGAAAGCCAGCCCTCCCGGCTCTATGGTTGGGCTGATGCTGCTGGCATGAATCTCGGCATAGTAGTCGGCGGTCTGCGCGAACGTGGCTGTATCGTAGCATTGCACATCCTCATCGATGAAGCCTGCAATGCACAGATTACCGTGCGCGTTGAACGCCATCTGACTGCCACGGATCATTGGGGCTTTGATGAAGCCTGGTTGGGCCGGGGGATTAGGCAGCGTGAGGTCCGCCGCCAGGTATTTGAAGATGTAGATCGGCCCGCCTATGTCCTCTCCATAGGCAGTCGCTACCCAGAGGTTTCCCGATGAGTCGAAAAGCAGGCTCTGCGTTTGGCTAGTGGGGCAAAAGCTGCATACGACGGCGAAAGTGTCCCAATTGGTATCGAAGTGCCCATTGGCCTGGTATCGCAGAATGATACTGGTGAGTTGCCCCGCCGCCGCCCCCGACGCATAGAAAGTGGTCACGAGAATTTCTCCAGTCAACGGGCTTTGGGCCAGTGCGACCGGGGCATACGGGCCGGTGGTAGCGAAGGTGCGAACCCAAGCTCCGCTGGTGGTAAACTGCTCGATGGAATTGCTCCTGCTGCTGGCCACCAGGACGTTCTCGGCCGCGCCAAGCGAAGCGCATCTCAGCAGCGCAACGAAAACGGCGATTAAGAGCCTCCGGCTCATGTTGCCTCCTCTTCCCCTCTGTGGCGGGTTCAAGGGCGGTGAGTGTCGTTCCTGCCGTATCGTTCCCGCTGGCTATCCACTCTGGCGCAAGCGCGGGAATTGTTCAATGGCAAGGGCCTGAGATGCGCATAACATCTACATGACAGGCCAACTCATTGAACTTCCAGAGGATACGCCTCTGAGGCGGCCAGTGCTAAACTTCTCCTCAGGGTGGTTTGGGTGAAAGAAGCTGGCCGTTCCTCGCATATCCTGCGCTTCGGAAGCTTTGCGGTCGACCTGCACACTGAGGAGTTGCGTCGGCACGGGCGGCGGGTGAAGCTGCCCCAGCAATCGTTTCAGATTATGACGATGCTGCTGGAACGGCCCGGCGAATTGGTAACGCGGGAAGAGATTCAAGAGAAGCTCTGGCCGGATGACACGGTGGTGGCGTTCGAGACCAGCATCAATGCTGCGGTGCGCAGGCTGCGGCAGGCTCTTGGTGACTCCGCTGGAGCCCCTCGCTTCGTGGAGACGCTTGCTCGCCGCGGCTACCGCTTCATTGGCACGCTGGAAAGTTCGCCCCCAGGCGCGGACGTAGTGGTGTTTCCCACGGGACCCGTCCGCATGCAGGCCGCTGGCGGTCTGGCGAATGCCGCGAGAGCTTCTGAGCCCCAACCCGGGGACCCCGCGCCGCAGATCCGCCGTTTCCCGGTGCCATTGCCGCCGCGGCGAACTAGCAGGGGCCTCCTCGCAAGCGGTGCGCTGGGGTTAATCGGGGCCGGCGCGTTGGCGTTCTGGCTTGTATTTTCTCCACAGCCTTCAGCGGTGGTGGTCCGAACATTCCCGGTGACCAGGAGCGGGCGTGTCGAGGTGAGTATGCCGATCGCCACGGACGGCAAGCGCCTGTATTTCGTGCAACGCATCGGAGGGCATTATGAACTGGCGTCCGTGAGCACCACGGGGGGAACGCCGGAGCCTCTGGCAACACCGTTCAAGGACAGTTCCCTGTTCGGGATTTCGCCGGACGGCTCGGCGCTACTGGTAGGAAACTTTGAAGGCCAGCCGGATGACGTTCCGCTCTGGCTGCTACCATTGGCCGGAGGCTCGTCGCGGCGCTTGGGCGACGTCACGGCGCATGACGCCAAGTTCTCGGGCGATGGCCGGTGGCTGGCATTTGCAAATGCTTCGGGGCTCTACCTGGCGAATCCCGACGGCACCGGCGCGCGGAAGATCTTCACGCCTGCCGAGACACCCAAGGAGATCAGTTGGAGTCCCGACGGACGCTGGTTGCGCTTCACGTTGCCCCTGCCTGAGCCAAGCAGCCTCTCCATTTGGGAAGTTTCCACGGAGGGCCGCGGTTTTCGTCGCGCAGTGCCCGACTGGCGGGGGCCCCGCACAAGGTGGGCTGACGGCGAATCCAGCGGCGGTTGGGTGCGGCAGGGGCAGTATTTTGTTTTCCGCTCCGCGCGCGACGGCGTTACCGGCATGTGGGCCGTCCGCGAAAAGCCGCCACTATTTCACCGGCGGGGCAATCCCTTGCCGCTTTACCAAGGCCCTCTGAACTTCTATACGGTCCTGGCCCTGGACGAAGGCACGCGGCTGTACTTCACCGGCGACCAGGAGCGCCGTGAATTGATGCGTTACGATTCCGGTTTGGGGAAGTTCGTGCCAGACATGGCAGGCGTCTCCGCGCAATGGGTGAGCTACTCCAGAGACGGGGAGTGGGTAGCGTATGTCACCTTGCCGGAAAGGGAACTCTGGCGGAGTAGAATAGACGGCAGCCAGCGCCAGCAGCTCACTTTTGTTCCCACGCAGGCCGCCGAACCCCAATGGTCGCCCGACGGAAAGCAGATCGCCTTTACCATCGCGAAAGCGGGGTGGCAAACGGTCGCTATCATCCGGATGGACGGCGGCACGCCCAAGAGCCTGGACCTCGGGCAAGCCGGCTTTCCGAGTTGGGCCCCGGACGGGAAGTCTCTGCTTTTCCACCGAGCGCACACGTCGCCGGAGCGGGACGCCATCTATTCATTGGACTTGGCAAGCGGGCGGGACACCGAAATACCAGGCTCCCGCGGACTTACCGATCCTGTTTACTCTCAAGATGGGCGCTATGTTGCCGCCCAAGCGGACCAGGATCGCAAGTTAATGCTGTTTGACCTACGGACCCGACAATGGATCGAGCTGGTGACCGCTCATACACTTTACGGCGTGTACTGGTCGCGCGATGGGCGCTGGCTCTACTACCAGGATCTCTTCGGGGGCGTGGAGCAACCGATTTACCGGATTAATATTTTGGATCGCAGGGTCGAACACGTCACCACCAACGGCCCCTTCCTTCGTGGCGACGTGCGGAGTTACTCTTTCAAGGCCCTGGCTCCCGATGATTCACCCATCATCGGTCTGGCTCGTGCCACCTCCGACATTTACGCCGTAGACTTCAAGCTTCCTTAGTAAGCTGGTGGGCGTGAGTCTCAACACCGTGGCGGCCAGTTCGGCGCCGCACCGCCAACGTCCCGCTGGTGTAGGGCGCGTTGGCAGCGGGCTCTCAGTGCACCCTGCTAACAGGTAATATCGGAGAGAGAACGATTTGCGATTACTCCTTCAGATTGCTGGCGGCGGAGCGATTAGCTGTCTGTATGCGGGATTCAGCCCACTGCCGGCGTGGTACTTGACTCTGCGGGCAACCTCTTTGGCACGGCTTCCTCCGGCGGCGCGCACGCCAATGGTGTGGTGTTCAAACTGGACTCGGCGCGGTCTAATGGCTCTGTCATCCTGGTACCGAACGTTGCAAGTCAGAAACGGACTACCGGATCTGAAGGCGCTTGCAGCGTGTAGCGTGCTGCGCGCAGCAGGACAGGCGAGGCAGGCTTCTATGAGTCTGGTATCGGTGCGATTGTAATCACGGAGGCTACTGGCCAAAAAATGCCCAGTGGGCCTCGCTCAGAACAGGGTCTGTTGCAATTAGAGTTGGACTCTGCAATGAGCCTGCCCGAATTGTCACGGTGTAAAGTGAGTTATGAACTCGGCAATACAACGTATCGCCCTCGACGACAAGCGGCTCACTATCGGCTTGCCCAGCATCCAACGTATAGGACTGGCCTGAACGAGAGTCATAGACAAACAGCTCGCCTGGGAGATAAACTCCGTTGCCCGAAACCCGTTCCCCAGGGCCGACACGAGTCTTCGAAGGCTCAGCTATCTGTAACGAACCGCGATATTTCTCCTCGTAATCAGCCGCTTTTCTCGATTTGAGGCCGCGCTGGACCAGCGCGATCTTGCGAACACGGCGGGGGCAGTCTTGATCCACGCGGGAGGGGTGCCCGGGATACTTGACTTACGGTGAAGCCGCGAAGAAACCGAAACTCCAAGCGCAGATCAACAAGCAGGCGACCATCAATGCAGTAAGAAAACGAACCCGCCGAAGAAGGTGTCCGGTCGGATACAGCCGCTTGTACTCGCGGTGCAGGCGCCGATATTTGGTGAGGTACCAACCTGCTGCTGCAAACTGATCACTGGCCGGGAGCCTCTCATTAACCCTGTCTACCATCTCAAAGTATGCTTGAGTCGTGATAATGCCGCAGGTTGGGACACTTACCAGCGCGATAATCCCGACCACAACGCGAGCCGCCATTGGTTCATTCTAGCCCGCTGAGCGGAAGGGCTGACTTCCAGGCGAGACCTGCCAGTGATCGGATAGAGCAGTTGGGCCCGCCGCTGTAAGACAAGCGTAATGAATGGCGAGGTTAAAACAAGCAGGCTGCTGGAGCGTCGGTCGGACGATCCAGATGCAGAAACGGCCCAATGCCTTTCCAAGCCGAGCCATTACGTGTGCCGAGAGCTGCGCCAGGAATCGATCTCGCAGTTCAGCGCGGGATTGTTTCGGGATGCAACTCGATGGCTAACCCGGCCTCGATGGCATCCTGAAAAGCAAGGTATACAATGTGGCGGTATGCCACCGCTCGTCGTCTTCTCGTGGCCTTACGGCCTTTTCTTCCTGGCCGTGTTGTGCTGGGCGTTCTCGCCGGAGTTTCGAATCGTCTCGAGGTCGAGCGAACCGTCGACGAGTCCACAGGACGCCGGTTCGAAGTGGCTGATTGCGGCCGGCCAGGGGCTGGCGGCGTTCGCTGCGTTCTGGATCGCGGCTAGCGTGCCGTCGGCGAGGCTCCCGCATCCCTTCTCGCTGTTCTGGGTGGGCCTCGTCACGATCATCGGGGGCAGCCTGCTGCGCCGCCACTGTTGGCGGATGTTGGGGGCGAGCTTCACGGGCGCTGTAACCGTTAGGCCGGATCAAGTGGTCGTTGACCGAGGCGCCTACCACTACGTGCGCCATCCGTCGTACACGGCGGGCGCGATCCTCTTCCTCGGCATAGGACTCGCCCTCGCCAACTGGATCAGCTTAGTCGTATTGATGGGCACCGTCTCGGCCGTCTACGGCTATCGCGTCGGCGTGGAGGAGCGCGCGCTCTTGGCGACGATTGGCGATTCGTATCAGCGTTACATGAGCCGCACAACGCGGTTTGTGCCGTTCTTGTTCTAAACGCGTGGGACTAGCAACGTTGTTTGCCATTATCGTCCTGACCAGGTTCCAGTTGGAGCGTCTTCCGGTCGAAGCGGGCCACTTCAATGCCTTCCTGCAATACGGCACGCGTGCCATAATAGTCAGACCAACGGCATATGAATATCGAATGGGCCCGGCGCCATTGCATGTCTATGCCCTACGCTACCGAGACTGTGCAGTGGGGCGCCAACCTGGTGTTTAAGGTCGGCGGAAGGGTATTCGCCGTACTGGCGCTTGAGCCGGCCAAGGTCTGGCTGTCATGCAAATGCCGGCCTGAGGAGTTTGCCGAGTTAGTGGAGCGGACCGGCATCATCCAAGCGCCATACTTCGCGCGCAACCAATGGGTCGCATTGGAGACGGAAGACGCGATGAGCGCGGCGGAGATCAAGAGCCTGGTGCGCGTGTCTTACAGTCTGGTCATGGATAAGCTCCCCAAGAAAACGCGCGCCGCGATGGCATGACAATTGACTCGCGTCTGAGCGAAAGCGCCAGACTGTGAGGAGCAACGAGTCTATGGACAACACGAGAGTATTCAGAATGGCGTTCGCGAGCGTCTATCCGCACTACATCTCAAAGGCGGAGAAGAAGGGTCGTACGAAGAAGGAGGTGAATGCCATCATCCAGTGGCTCACGGGCTACGATGAACAGACACTGCAACAGCAGATTGACAAGAAGGTCGACTTCGAGACTTTCTTCGCCCAGGCACCACGGATCAATCCGAACGTGTCCAAGATCACCGGCGTGATCTGCGGCTATCGGGTGGAGGAGATCGAGGATAAGCTCATGCAACAGATCCGCTACCTGGACAAGCTGGTGGATGAACTGGCCAGGGGAAAGGCCGTGGACAAGATCCTGAGGAAGTGAGCAGGGGTGTCGGTGTTGTCATCGCCGTTTCCGAGGCTTCGGACGAGCCAAGCATACGCTTCACTCCGATTCGGCAGCCTGATGTGAGACATTATCGTCGGGACAAACTGGCGAGCTACTTCCCCGAGCGCAGCCCGGCTGACTTGGCTCTACACTGCAGCGTTGCTCACGGCCTAACGTCCGCACCCGTTCGGCATTACCACGACCCTGCACCGCAATTCATTCCTCGACAAAACGATAGCTGGCGTGGCAATCGTAATCGATGCCGTGCTTCATCTTCAGCTCCTGGATGTAGCGTAGGGTCGTTTTCGTGTGCGGCCCGACGCCCTCATTAGTATGCAGCAGCATCTCCTCAAGACAGCCGTCTATAGTCATGCGCTTGTGTTTGGCGAGATCTCGGAGGAGTGCCACGAGACGTTTCTCCAGACGCACCGGCACATCGACCCGCTCGATTTTGAGGAGTGGGCCCGTGTTGAACAAGTGATGTCCAAACACGAGGTAATACCCATACAGGTCGCGAACCGTATAGTCGCGGATGCCATATGATCTGTCGTCGATCGCCTGGGCGATTTCGGCACCATTGGCGCGGTGAAATTCGTACAGTTGGTCGGCGTCGCCGACAAGGAAATAGACCGCGCCAGTCTGCGAGCTGGGAGTCGGCGTACCCTTCCCCAAGAACATCTGGACCTCGCCAAGGGTCACGCCAGCGAAGGTCGGTGGCTCGCCCCAAGTGAACGCCTGCTGGAAGCCGAGCTTCTTGATGTAAAATTCGACGGCGGTCGGAATGTCGCTGACCGCCAAGCCGGCGTGGATTTGCTCGCATTCGATGAATGGTACGGCCGTGCTGCTCACAATACATGCTCCTTCTTGCCGCCTAGTCCGAGGCGTCAAAGCTTCGTTCGTTCGCCGTCCAGGCCCGCCGACCCGTGGGCTCCCACAAGTAATCTTACAATCGAGTACACCCAGTTCGCTGGCGAGCACTTCTGCATAGTCGCGTAGTGTTTACCGATCCTCGGCGAGGTGTGAAGCGGATAGGCCTGTTACAGCGCAACCGAAAGTAAATCCCCAACGCGCCATTGGTGGCGCTGGGACAGCCTGGATCGGCGCCACGGCGGCTCTTCTATGGTCCGGGGATGGCGAACATCGATGTGGTTCTTTCAAAACCCGTGATCGTCAGTGAAAGCGCATCGCTGCAATTCCGTTTGGAGACCTTTAACACATTGAATCACGCGCAGTTCTTCGGACCGGCGTCAGTTAACGGTGAGATCACCAGCCCCGCATTCGGCCAGGTAGTGAGCGCGGCGGCTCCACGGCTGGTGCAGCTTGGCATGAAGCTGGGATTCTGAAGGACACGCCAACGCGCCACCCGCAGAGTAGGGCCCCACGTAGCGTTTAGCAGGACGTTGTCGTCAATATCGGTAGCCTCCGACGGGCTTAATCCATTAGCTTTCGTATCATGTACGTGTACTGGAAAGCGTACGTCTCGGCCTATTCTTTCGGATCGGCTCCCGTTTCATGGCCCCCTTCAGTAATCTCCTGAAAGAAGAATGGCTTCTTCATCGCTTCCATCTTGGCGGCGAATTTCCGCGCATGCACCGGGCCGACGCGGTCGTCTTTGGAAGTCGTCAGGATCAGCGGTTCGGGATAGTCCACATTCGGCTTGAGTTGGTGGTATGGAGAAATGGATTCGAGGAACGCCCGCTCTTCCGGCACCGAAACCGATCCGTATTCTCCGCATCGCGACGGGGAGCCTGCGCGCTGATGCAGGCGATGATTGCGTGGTGCCGGGAGAATGGCTTTGTTAGCGTGGAGCTGCACGCTAGCGATGAGGGGCGCGGGTTGTATGAGCAGTTGGGGTTTGAGGCGACTGGGGAGATGCGTCTGATTCTCTAAGAATCTGTTGGAAAAGACGCGCCGGATGACGCTCGCTCGCGGTCGCGGCTCGGAAACGGATCAACGATTTACCGAGCCGCGACCTCGCCGCTAGGGTTGTGGAACCGGGGGAACCGGGGAATTTACGGTCAGCCGGGCCGCCGCGATGGTGCCGGTGACTTTATCCACCTGGTTTCCATTCAAGTCGTACACATTGATCGAGAAGGTCCCGCTATAGCTGTTGCCCGATGCATCCAGGGTGAGCAACTCCTTGATGTCCACGCTGTTTCCCAGAACGCCGCTGGTGGCGTCGTAGCTGTACGCGAAATGATTCAGTTGATACGAGCCGGCGCCCGTCTGCCTCCAAACGCCCATGCAGAAATTCTGAGTAGATGGAGCCCGGCCGCCGGAATTGAAGAATTCCGTGGTGTCGGGATGCCAGTGCCCGAACCCGAAATCGAGCACCGCGCCATCCGGGATCGGCGGGTTGTGCTGGGTGTTGCCCTTCGAGATGAACTGGATGCTCCACATGCCGGTGATCGAGGGCGACCCGCTGGAGTCCACCGTCGCGGGCATGTCCAGCGCCGGAAGCGCTATGGGTGGCAAAGGCGAAAACAGGAGGCGGCCCTGGACGGTCTTGTAATCGCTACAAGCCTGCGCCTGGGGTATGGCTACGGCCGTAACAACTACTGCGCTGATTATGGTCATCACCTGGTAGATTCTTTTCATATCGTTTTCCTCTTTTCTGCCGCGCGGTGGGCTTGGGGCCGGATCGCGCCGCAGCATCGAAACTATCAGGGCCCCTCCGTGAAAGTAATGAAACCTCCCTGATATTTCCATGAAACCTGGGTGAAATCGAGGGAATCAATGAGTCGCAAGAATGTAGTAAGATGCATCGTCAGGGAGAGGGGATGTGAGCGCCGGACCATTCGAACGAAGTATCCGCCGCCAGTACCGGTTCGGCGAATACGAGCTCGATCTGGAAGGCGGCTCCCTGCGCCGCAACGGCGACGAGGTGGCCCTGCGCCCCAAGTCGTTCGAGGTCCTCACCTACCTGGTGGAGCGTCACGGCAAGCTGGTTACCAAGGCTGAGCTGATCGAATCCGTCTGGCGCGATGCCGCCGTTACCGACAATTCTCTTTCCCAGTGCCTGCTGGAGATCCGCCGGGTCCTGCACGACGACGGACAGGAAACGATTCGGACTGTGGCACGCCGCGGATACGTCTTCGCAGCGCCGGTGACGGTGGCACCCTTCGAGTTCCCTCGGCCGCCGCTCGAACCGGCGCCGCGACTGCTCCCGGCGGCGGAGAAGCCGGGCAATCGCAAAGTCTGGGGAGCCGTTGTCTCCATCGTGATCCTGCTCGCTCTTGGGCTGTTCATCTTCCGCACGATGTGGCTTCCGGCGCCGGTCAAGCCGGTTTCCTTCACGCAGATCACCAACTTTGCCGATTCCGCCCTCTGGCCGGCCGTCTCGCCCGACGGCCGGATCCTGGCTTTCTACCGGGGCGAGGATGATTTTCTCACCACCGACCAGATTTACGTCAAGTTTCTTCCGAACGGCGAACCGGTGCAACTGACGCACGATGCCCGGCACAAATACGGCCTGTCGTTTTCTCCGGATGGGTCGCGCATCGCTTATACGGTGGCGGGCGACGGAGCCGGCTGGAGAACGATTACGATTTCCCCCGCTGGAGGAGAATCGCGGGTCTTTCTTCCCAACTGCGCGGGTATGAGCTGGCTCGATCCACACACGCTACTGTTTTCTGAAGTGCGGAATGTCCCGCATATGGGCGTCGTGATGGCCTCGCCGGACCGCTCCAATAGCCGCGATATCTATTGGCCCACGCATCAGCGCGGCATGGCGCATTACTCCTATGCTTCTCCCGACAGGAAATGGGCCCTGATCGTGGAGATGAATCCCGACTGGCTGCCGTGCCGCCTGGCGGCGTTGTCCGGATCGTCGCCCTCCCGCCAGGTTGGCCCAGCCGGCGAATGTACGGCGGCGGCATGGTCACCCGATGGCAAATGGATGTATTTCGGGGTTAAGGTAGACGGCCGGCGCCATCTCTGGCGGCAGTCATTCCCCTACGGCCAGCCCGAGCGCATTACCGCCGAGCCGATCGAGGAGCGTGGCATCGCGGTAGTGCCCAGCGACGGCTCCCTCATCACCTCGCTTTCCATGAGGGAGAGCACCCTCTGGATGCACGATTCCAAGGGCGAGCATCCGCTCTCCGCCGAAGGATATGCGGCCGACGCCGGTGATCAGGCCAGCCCTCCGGTATTCTCGGCTGACGGCAAGCGCCTCTATTATCTGCTCCGGGACGCTCTGGAGTCGCCGGATGAACTGAGGCGCCGCGATATGGATTCCGGTGCCACCGAAACGATTCTGCCGGGGGTGGATGTCCGCAATTTTGATATCTCCCCTGATGAAAAGGAAGTGATCTACTCCGTGCACCCCACGGGGCAACCTTCCCAGCTTTGGCTGGCGGCTCTCGATCGCCGTTCGCCGCCACGCCGGATCGCGTCCGGCGGCGAGGCTGTTCCGCATTTTGGCCCCAACGGCCGGATTGTCT
>Ga0209579_10001968_pt1 | contig 16281 bp, 13 predicted proteins | sample Coa_R1_2_FD_187152 | JGI IMG/M metagenome (GOLD analysis project Ga0209579, IMG submission 187152) | Surface soil microbial communities from Centralia Pennsylvania, which are recovering from an underground coalmine fire - Coalmine... | ecosystem: Environmental > Terrestrial > Soil >... | reverse complement strand
ATTTACGCCGTTGGCCACAATCTTCAGGGCGTCGATATCCAGGCCGGAATCGGTTTCGTCCAGAATGGCGAGCTTCGGTTCCAGCACCGCCATCTGGAAAATCTCGTTGCGCTTTTTTTCGCCGCCCGAAAAACCGGTGTTGACCGCGCGATTCAGCAGGCTCTGATCCATCTCCATCAGCGCCATCTTTTCCTTCACCAGCGCCAGAAAATCCATGGCGTCCAGATCCGACAGGCCCCTGTGCTTCCGCACCGCGTTCAGCGCCGCCTTCAGAAAATACAGATTGCTGACGCCCGGAATCTCCACCGGGTATTGAAACGCCATGAAGATGCCTTCGCACGCGCGCTCTTCGGGCGCCATCGCGAGCAGATCCTTGCCCTCGTAAATGACCTGGCCGTCGGTCACCTGATACAGATCGCGGCCGGCCAGCACTTGCGCCAGCGTGCTCTTGCCCGAGCCGTTGGGGCCCATGATGGCGTGTACTTCACCGGCATCGATCGACAAATCGATGCCTTTCAGAATTTCCCGTCCGGCGACGGTGGCGTGCAGATTCTTGATTTCAAGTAGTGACATGTGAGCTTATCCGACACTTCCTTCCAGGCTGACACCCAGCAGTTTCTGGGCTTCCACGGCGAACTCCATGGGCAGCTCTCGAAAAACTTCCTTGCAGAAGCCGTGCACGATCATCGAGACGGCATCCTCGGTAGTGATGCCGCGCTGCCGGCAATAGAAGATCTGGTCTTCGCCGATCTTCGAGGTGGACGCCTCGTGCTCCACCTGTGACGATGTGTTCTTCACTTCCAGGTACGGAAAAGTATGCGCGCCGCACTTATCGCCCAGCAGCATCGAATCGCATTGCGAGTAATTGCGGGCGTTGGCCGCGCTCTTCAGGATCTTCACCGCGCCGCGATACGTGTTCTGCCCGTGGCCCGCCGAAATGCCCTTGGATACGATCGTGCTCGTGGTGTTCTTGCCGATGTGGACCATCTTGGTGCCGGTATCGGCCTGCTGGTAGTTGTTGGTCAGCGCCACCGAGTAGAACTCGCCCACCGAGTGATCGCCGATCAGCAGGCAGCTCGGATACTTCCAGGTGATCGCCGAGCCGGTTTCCACCTGCGTCCAGGAGATCTTGGATTTCACGCCGCGGCACGCCCCACGCTTGGTCACGAAGTTGTAGATGCCCCCGCGGCCTTCCTTATCGCCCGGATACCAGTTCTGCACCGTGGAGTACTTGATCTGCGCGTTGTCGAGCGCCACCAGTTCCACCACCGCCGCATGCAACTGGTTCGTATCGCGCATGGGCGCCGTGCAGCCCTCCAGATAGGAAACGTACGCGCCCTCGTCGGCGATGATCAACGTGCGCTCGAACTGGCCCGTGTTCTTGGCATTAATCCGGAAGTAGGTCGAAAGCTCCATGGGACACCGCACGCCCTTGGGCACATAACAGAACGAGCCGTCGCTAAAGACCGCCGAGTTCAGAGCCGCGAAGAAATTGTCCGAAGAGGGCACCACCGAGCCGAGGTATTTCCGGACCAGGTCCGGATGCTCCCGGACGGCCTCCGAAAACGAGCCGAAGATGATGCCCATCTCCCCCAGCTTTTCCTTGAACGTGGTGGCCACCGAAACGCTGTCGAACACCGCGTCCACCGCGACGCCGGCCAGCAACTCCCGTTCCTGCAAGGGGATACCGAGCTTCTCGTAGGTCCGCAGCAGCTCCGGATCGACCTCCTCGAGGCTCTTGGGCCGGTCGCTGTTGCTCTTGGGAGCGGCATAGTAGCTGATGGCCTGGTAATCGATGGGCGGGTAATGGATGTTTGCCCAGGTCGGCTCCGTCATGGTCAGCCAGTGCCGGTAGGCCTTCAGGCGCCATTCGAGCATAAACTCCGGCTCTTCTTTCTTCTTAGAAATCAAGCGGATAACGTCTTCGTTCAGCCCCGGCGGAACGGTGTCGGCGGCGATATCGGTGACGAAACCCCACTTGTATTCCTGGTTGGCAAAGGTCTCGATACTGCTGGCTGGCGTACCCATACTTCTAGGATGCTAAATCTGTACTAAAGTGTCAAGATTCGACCGACGAGCGGTTGGAAACCCCACTTGGATGGCGCTCGCCGCCCGGAACTGGAACTACCTGCAGCTTGAGCACATCATGAAGCGAGTGACCTTGACACAATCGATGGCAGCGGAGCGCTAGTAAGTTTCTTCCGCCTTCAGGGCGCCGCAATTGAGCCGCTCACACCTGAGGGCAAGGCAACCGCACGCCTACTGAAGCTCAACCTCGGCAAGCGCGTTGTGGAACGGCGGCTCCTGATGGCCGTTGGCCGGTACCCCCGCTGAGATGGGCCCCGCCCGTCTCCGCTACAATCAAAGGAGTGTCCCCAGAAGTATCCAGCGTCACAAACGGTCCGCCCCCAGTGCCGCCCCCGGACCGCATCGAGCAGCTATACCACGAGCTGGACGCCAAGATCCGGGAATACCGTCCCCGCGACGACCTCGCCCCCCTCGAAAAGGCCTTCCGCACCGCCGCCGAGTTCCACAAGGGCCAGCTTCGCCAGTCGGGCGAGCCGTACATGGTGCACCCCCTCATGGTCGCCCACATCCTGGCCGGCATGCGCATGGATCTCACCACCATCGAAACCGGCCTGCTCCACGACCTCGTGGAAGACACCCGCGTCACCCCCGACGAGATCCGCAAGAACTTCGGCGAAGAAGTGGCCCGCTGCGTGGATGGCGTCACCAAGCTGAGCAAACTGGACGTCTTCAACGCCGAAGAGCGCCAGGCCGAAAGCTTCCGCAAAATGCTGCTGGCCATGGTGGACGATATCCGCGTCATCATCGTCAAGCTCGCCGACCGCCTGCACAACATGCGCACGCTCGGTTATCTCAACGCGGAACGCCGCGCCCACGTGGCCACCGAGACCATCGAAATCTACGCCCCCATCGCGCATCGCCTGGGCATGGGCAAAGTGCGCGGCGAGCTCGAAGACCTCGCCTTCCGCCATCTGGATCCGGAGGCCTTCGAAGAGATCACCCAGTCTATCGAATCCAAGCGCCACTCCAACGAAGAATTCCTGAACGAAATCCGCCAGACCGTCGAAAGCGAGTTGCGCCGCGAGGGCATCCCCTCGCGCGTGGAAGGACGGCTCAAGCGCCCGTATTCCGTCTACCAGAAGATCAAACGGCAGAAAATCGGCATCGAGCAGGTGTACGACCTGATGGCGCTGCGCATCGTCACCGATTCGGTGAAGAACTGCTACGCCGCCCTGGGCGTGATCCACAACGAATGGCGGCCCATCCCCGGCCGCATCAAGGATTTCATCGCCATCCCCCGCCCTAACCTCTATCAGTCCCTGCACACTTCCGTCGTCGGACCCCATGGCCAGCACTTCGAAGTGCAGATCCGCACCGAAGAGATGCATCGCATCGCCGAGGAAGGCATCGCGGCGCACTGGAAGTACAAGGAAGGCAAGAAAGGCCCCGCGCCCGACGACCAGCGCATCGCCTGGCTCCGCCACCTGGTCGAATGGCAGCGCGACATGCAGGACCCCGGCGAGTTCATGTCCACTCTCAAGGTGGACCTCTACCCCGAGGAAGTCTACACCTTCACGCCGCGCGGCAAAGTGATCGTGCTGCCGCGCGACGCCACGCCCATCGACTTCGCCTACGCCATCCACACCGACGTGGGCCAGACCTGCGTCGGCGCCAAGGTGAATGGCCGTATCGTACCCCTGCGCTATGCCCTGAAAAACGGCGACATCGTCGAGATCATGCGGCAGCCGGGCCACCTGCCCAGCAAAGACTGGCTGACGCTGGTCAAGACCGCGCGCGCCCGCAATAAGATCAAGCACGTCATCAACACCAGCGAGCGGCTGAAGGCTATCGAGATCGGCGAGAAGTATCTCGAAAAGGAAGCCCGCCGGCTGGGCGTGCAACTGGGCAAGGTTTCCAAGAGCAGTCTCGAAAGCGTGGCCGGCGATTATGGCTTCGGCAAGATCGAGGACCTCCACGCCGCCCTCGGCTACGGCAAGTACTCAGCGCGCCAGGTGCTGCAGAAGCTCGCGCCGGGCCAGGTTTTTCCGGAGGCCGCCGAGTCCGCCAGGTCGCCCGCCCAGCCCGAGCTACCCGCCGCTCCCAGCGGCGTGCCGCGCGGCCCGGACGGCGACGCCGTCATCCGCGTGAAGGGCATGGACGACCTGCTGGTCTACCGCGCCAAGTGCTGTAATCCCATTCGCGGCGAAGCCATCGTCGGCTATGTCACGCGCGGCAAGGGAGTGGCCGTGCATGCCAAGATGTGCACCAACGTGCAAAACCTGATGTACGACGTGGAGCGCAAGATCGAAGTGGAATGGGCCCGCAGCGCCTCCGACGCCTTCCCCGTGAAGATCGCCGTCCACACCGACGACCGTCCCGGCATGTTGAACCAGCTAACGTCGGTGCTGAACGACGAGAACACCAACATCCGCAGCCTGGAAGCTAAGACCGAAACCGATACCGATGGCGCGCTGGTCGAAATGACCGTGGACGTGCGTGACAAGAAGCACCTGGAAAAACTGGTGGCCACCATGCGCCGCATCTCGGGCGTGCGCGACGTGGAGCGCCTTCTGAGCTGATATGACCATCGTCACCGACCCCGAACACATCGCCATCTCGAAATCCAAGGGGATCAAGATCGACTGGAAGGATGGACACTCGAGCGACTACGGTCTCACCTACCTGCGCGACAAGTGCCCCTGCGCCGCGTGCACCGGCGCGCACGGCACGCCGCCGCGCCAGCCGGAAACGCCGCAGACCGGCTCCTCGCCGTTCCAGATGTACAAGCCTACGCTCAAAATGCTCAGCGTCGAACCCGTGGGCAGCTACGCCATCCGCATCCACTGGAGCGACGGCCACTCTACCGGCATCTATTCCTGGGATCATCTGCGCCACATCTGCCCCTGCGCGGAATGTAAAAATCGGTGATCCGAACCCGGCAGTCGCGCCGCGCTCCTGGCGATATACTCAAATGACGCATGCGCCGAGATGCCGGCCGGAACGCTAAGGCTTTCGCCGGACTCCGCATTGCCGTCGGCATCCTGTTCTTGATATTCGGCGAGTACAAAGTATTTGGCGCCCAATTCACTTTGGGCGGCGGTTTTCAATTCTGGATCAATCGATTCTTGGAGCAGGGTGCCTACCCGTTTATGGTGGGGGTGCTCAGGAACTTCGTCTTGCCGCATGCCACCCCAATAGCTTTCCTGGTGGCTTATGGTGAGTTGGCGATTGGCCTCGGCCTGGTGCTTGGAACTTTCGTGCGGGCCGCCGGCATCTGCGGAACGATCTACATGGTCGCGCTCCTCTTTTCTTCGAACTACCCCGGTCCTCATGTGCCTTTTTGGCAGTATTTCGGGGCGGCATTGGATCACTTGGTATTAGCGCTATGCTTCGCCGCGTTCGCCATCGGGGACGCCGGTCAGGTTCTCTCTTTGCCGGGGTATCTGAAGCAGTTTTCCCGTCGATGAAATAGCCATTCACACATGTCGGACTTCCCCAACCACGCTGAAAACAAACGCCAAATGCATTCCATCACCCGGATTCCCGCCGCCGCCGTGCTACCTTTACACCGGGTGGATTTCGCTCCGCCCTTGATCTTCTTCATTCGAATAGGTTCAGTGCGAACGAAAAAAACGAAACGAACCCAATTTGACCCTTTGTTTTCAACCACCCCTTACCCTCCCACATACCGCGCGTATAAACTCCGGGCCAGCCCGATATCCGTGGTGCCCTTGATAATGGCCCGCCCGTCCGGAAAGATGGTCAGCTCATACTGTCCGGCCAAAAATCGCAGCGCGAATTCGTTGGCGCGCACTTCGCCCAGCGGTTCTAGCGCCGCCTGCAGCCGCGCCAGGTCCAGCGGACGCGCGCGCTCGTGGATCTGCACCGCGTTGCGGCCGCACAGGCTGACCGGCGCACGGCCGCGGCCTTCCAGGTAAACGAAATCGCGCGCGCCGCACGCCGGACATTCCGGATCGCGCGCCGGCTGCTCCACCTGCCGGATGCCCCCCGCCCACACGTCCACGGTTGTTAGCAGCGTGCGGGCGGATTCGATCCGCCCCGCCAGAATTTTCAAAGCATCGGCTGTTTCCAACGCGGCAATCACCGCCGTAATGGAGTTCAGCACGCCGGCCGTTTCGCAGGTCGGCTGGACTCCAGCGGGCGGATCGGGATACACGCAGCGCAGACACGCCGTGCGGCCCGGAATCACCGGCATCGTGATGCCGTAGCTGCCCACCGCCGCGCCATAGATCCAGCAGACCTCGCGGCTCACGGCGAAGTCGTTGATCAGGTAGCGCGTCTCGAAGTTGTCCGTGCCGTCCAAAATCACCTGGGCCTGTCCGAGAAGCTCTTCGATGTTCTCCGGTGTCAGGTCGGCGACGATGCCGCGCACTTGAACCGAAGAGTTGATGCGCGCCAGATGCCGCTCGGCCGCCACGGCTTTGGGCAGCGCTTCGGCGGCGTCCGATTCTTCGAACAGCCATTGCCGCTGCAGGTTGCTCGGCTCCACGTAGTCGCGGTCGATGATGGTGAGCCGTCCCACGCCCGCCCGCGCCAGCGCCGCCGCCTGAAAACTGCCCAGGGCGCCGCAGCCCACAATGGCCGCATGCCCGCGCAGCAGCCGCTCCTGGCCTTCCTCGCCCAGGCCTGCGAACAGGATTTGCCGCGAATAGCGCTCCCTTTCGTCGGCGTTCATTCGAGAACGATGGTAGCAGCATGGCCATCCGCGCCGCCGCCCAAGACAGGAATTGGTGTAACGTAAAAGTGGCCCGAGTCCCGCATGAAAGACATTGCCAATCACCTGGCGGCCTACCGGCAAAAGCGCGCCCTTTCCGCGGCCGACCTGGCGCGCGCCGCCGCCGTCAGCCGCCAGACGATTTACGCCATCGAATCCGGTAGCTACGTACCCAACACGGCAGTCGCTCTACGCCTGGCGCGGACGCTCGAAGTCACCGTCGAAGCGCTCTTCGCGCTTCCCCAGGACGCGCTGCCTACCGAAAAAGTGACCCTGCTGCCCCGCGCGGATGGCCAGCATGCCGGCGATCCCATGCAGCTCTGCCGCGTCGATCGGCACGTGGTGGCGTCGTCGCCTTCGCCGGTCCCCTGGTATCTGCCCACGGCCGATGCCGTGTTGATCGATAATCCCGGCCGCGCCTCCAAAGCTACCGTGCAGCTCTTCGACGGCGACTACGATCTGTCGAACCGCATCCTGGTGGCCGGCTGCGATCCCGGCATTTCGGTGCTGGCACGCCATGTGCTGCGTGCCGGAGTCGAGCTGGTAGTCGCGCAGCGTAACAGCTCCCAGGCGCTCGCCCTCTTAAAGCAGGGCGTGATCCATGTGGCCGGGACGCACCTGCGCGATGAGGCCAGCGGCGAGTCGAACCTCCCGGCCATCCGCCGTCTCTTCGCGCGAGCCTCGGTAGCCGTGATCTCGCTGGCGGTCTGGGAGGAAGGCATTGTGGTGCGCCCGGGAAACCCCAAGTCGGTGCGCGCCGTGGCCGACTTCGCCCGGCGGGATGTCTCGATCGTCAATCGGGAAGCGGGCGCCGGCAGCCGCGCCTTGCTGGATGCGCATCTCGCCCAGCTCGGCATCAGCCACGAAAAGGTGCGCGGATACGGCCGCGTGGCTGCCGGCCATTTGCCTGCGGCCTGGCAGGTGCGCGCCGGCGACGCCGATTGCTGTATCGCCACCCGCGCCGCCGCCCGCGTCTTCGGCTTGGACTTTATCCCGCTGGTCACCGAGCGCTACGACCTGGCGATTCACCGCCGGCACCTGGATCACCCGCCAGTGCAGACCCTGCTCGACACGCTGAACCGCGCCGGCTTTCGCCGCGAACTGGAAGGCCTCGGCGGCTACGACACCACCGCCGCCGGCCGCCGTATGCTCTAGCCGCTTGAGACGCCTCTAAAGGAGTGCGCTATCCTCACCTCAAGGGACAGGAACCCCGGAAACCCGGAAAGTCCTACCGGGTTCTAATGCGGTATGTACTACTTGAGGTATGCTGTCCGGGCGCTTCACCAGCATCCCGGTTTCACAATTCCCGCAATGGTGGCGCTGGCGTTGGGGATCGGCGCAGCCACCGCGATCTTCAGTGTGCTGGATTGCGTGCTTTTGCGCGCCCTTCCGTTTACCGAATCGGACCGCCTGATCTCCGTCGCGGTCGCGTTCCCCGATGGCGCGGAGATCGTGCCATCCACAGAGTTTTTGAACTGGAGCTACTCCAACCATGTGCTGGAGAGCTTCGCGGCACAGGGAGCGGGCGGGCTGGGGTCGCTAATCGCGGCCGATGCCGCCGCGCCGGTCACGCTGCAGAAGGTTACTGTCGGGTTTCTGGGAACGCTGCGTGTGAAACCGGTGCTTGGGCGCGACTTCCGGCCGGAGGATGGCACGGTAGGTGCACCCAACGCGGCGATTGTCTCCTACGCGCTGTGGCGCGGCCGGTTCGGCGGCGAACCCGGCGCCATCGGCAAATCGATGAATCTCGACGGCGTGCTTTACCAGGTGATCGGTGTGCTGCCCGCGGAGTTTCGCTATCTGCCGAGTCTGGCGCCGTTGGACGTGTTGCTGCCAATCCAGATCACGCCCTCGTTCTACACCGATCGCGCTGAGATGCGCGCCTGGCGCTGCGTCGGGCGATTGAAGCCGGGAGTAACGGTGGCGCAGGCTCGCGCCGAATTCGACGCGCTGCTCGCCGCGGCCATCCGTAACACCACGCGTGAGATGCCGCGGCTCTATTCGGGTGCCCGGTTGCGGCTCCTGCCATACCGCGACTATCTGGCGGGCGGTGTCCGGACGCCACTGCTCCTGCTGCTGGGCGGTGTCGGCTGTGTCCTGCTGATTGCTTGTGCCAACGTGGCGAACCTCCTGTTGGCCCGCGGGGCTGGGCGGCGCCAGGAGATGGCGGTGCGAGCCGCTCTGGGCGCCAGCCAGGCCCGCCTGGTGCGTCACCTGTTGACGGAGAGCCTGCTTCTGGCTGTGGCCGGCGGTGCGGCGGGTTCGGCCCTCTGCTTCGCCGCAGTCCCCGCGATGCGCAACTTGATGGCGCACAAGCTGCCGCGTATCGCCGATCTGACGGTGGACCTGCGAGTGCTCGCCTTTGCGCTGCTGCTTTCGCTGGCTACCGGCGTGCTGTTCGGGCTGATGCCCGCATGGCATACCTCGCGAAGCGGCTTGCACGAGTCGCTGAAGCGCGGCGCGCCGCGCGCCGGCCATTGGCTGGTGACGGCCGAGATGGCGCTTTCTCTCATTCTCCTGGTGAGTGCCGGACTGCTTTCCCAGAGCCTGTGGCGCGCCCAGCACCGGCACATCGGGTTCGAGCCGGACCAGCTTCTCGTGGCCGATGTGTCGCTGCGGGGCACGCGCCTGGCACAGGCTCCGCCGGCCGCCATTGAGGAAAGGCTGGCGCGGATTCCCGGCGCCATCGGCTGGTCGGTGGCGGACGGCCTGCCGCCTCGCGGCGGTTGCTGCGCGGTGACGTTGGCGCGCCCAGGCATGCCGGCGTTGCCGAGCCGCAATCGCGGCGATCTGACAATTGTGCGCAACGTGACGCCGGGCTACTTCGAAACCATGCGCATCGCGCTGAAACGAGGCCGCCTGCTGAACGCCTACGACCAGCCAGGAGCGAACGGTGCGGTGGTGATCAACGAAGCGCTGGCGCGGCGCTATTTCCCCGGCGAGGATCCCCTTGGCCAGACGCTCCTGCTGCGGCCCGCGCGGACCATCGTGGGGATCGTGGCGGACGCCAGGAACGACGGCTTGATCGCGCCGGTGATGCCGGAAGCCGTGCTTCCCTTCCGCGGTGCTTCCGGCACCTTACAAGTGGCGCTGCGGTCGGCGGGCGATCCGCGGCTGGTGGCGCGGGCGCTGCTCGAGCAGTTGCATGAGATGGACCCGCTGATCCAGGTTACCCTTCGGACCATGCGCGAAGAGTTTCGGGAGCAGACCTCTCAGCAGCGGTTCACCAGCGGTTTGTTCGGCGTCTTCGCTCTGGTGGCCCTTGCGCTGGCGACGGTGGGGGTTTACGGCGTGACGGCGTTCGCGGTAGCCCGACGGACGCGCGAAATCGGCATCCGTATGGCTTTGGGCGCAGACGGCGTACGCCTCCGGAGGATGATTCTGTGCGATACCGCTGTCCCGCTGGTTGCCGGCCTGGTGCTCGGCACGGCTGGATCTCTGGCAGCGGGACGGTATCTGGGAAGTGTGCTTTACGACGTTAAGGTCACCGACCCGCTGACATACGTCCTGGTCGCGGTGCTGCTAGCGATCGTAACACTCGGCGCCAGCCTGGCGCCCGCCCGCCGCGCGACGCAAGTAGACCCTGCGGCAGTGCTGCGGGCGGAGTAACCAGGTGAGCCTGCGCGGGCCTCGCCGGCCCCCTCTTCAGGGAGCGGAATTGCGCTCAATCCCCAACTTCACCATGCGCGACTGCAGCGTAGTCCGCTTCAAACCCAACCGTGCCGCCGCGCCCGCCGGTCCCCCGACCACCCCATTCGCCTCGCGCAGCGCGCGCAGAATGTGCCCGCGCTCGGCCTCCTCCAGTGTGCTCAGTGCTGCCGCCGGAGCCGCACCCGCGAGCCTCGGTAGCCGGGATCTCGCCGGCGGTCTGGGAGGAAGGCATTGTGGTGCGCCCGGGAAACCCCAAGTCGGTGCGCGCCGGCGACGCCGATTGCTGTATCGCCACCCGCGCCGCCGCCCGCGTCTTCGGCTTGGACTTTATCCCGCTGGTCACCGAGCGCTACGACCTGGCGATTCACCGCCGGCACCTGGATTACCCGCCAGTGCAGACCCTGCTCGACACGCTGAACCGCGCCGGCTTTCGCCGCGAACTGGAAGGCCTCGGCGGCTACGACACCACCGCGGCGGGACGCCGCATCCTATAAACTGCTTAAAGCGCTGAAGGCGGCCTTATCCGGGACGGTTGGCATCTCTTTGGTGCGCCGCGTCCGAAACTCGTATTGTTCGATGTGCATGGCAGCCACCGTATTCTCCACGCGCACCACTCGCCCAAACGCCACGAATTTAAGCGGACAGCCGCCCTCCAGCAGCGCGGGCCAGTTCACTGACAACTCCACGCGTTTCCCTGAGTGCAAGCGCTGATCCGTCTCGAACAGTACACCACCGCTGCTGATATCCAGCGTCTTCCCGGCGCCGCTCGGGGGAGCCGCGGCCCTATGATCCAGAATCTTGTAGAATACTTCCCGCTCAATTGGAAATCGCTTCGTTGAGCGCCGCTCCACCGAAAGGTCGAGCCTCTTGTCTGTGTCCGCCATGCTCTTATCATCACCTCGACTTCGCGCGCGGCAAATAGTATTCAAGTTACAAATTCGAGAAGGTTGCTAGTACGAATGGATCAAATCACACGACCAGCCGATTACAATGGGATGACATGTGGAAAAAGACAGCGGTTTGGTGCATTCTCTGCTGCGGTCTCGACGCCGCGAGCATTCCCCGCCCGGAATACCCCCAGCCGCAATTCCAGCGCGACCGCTGGCTTAGTCTGAACGGCGCTTGGGAATTCGAATTCGACGACGCCAATGCCGGCCTGGATGCTGATTGGGCCGCCGGCGGCACGAAGTTCAGCCGCACGATCAGCGTCCCATATTGTTTCGAGAGCAAACTCAGCGGTATCGGTGATACTTCGTTTCACCCCTGGATCTGGTATCGGCGCTCCGTCACGCTGCCCGATGGCTGGAAGGGCCAGCGCGTGCTATTGCATTTCGGCGCGGTGAACTACTGGTCCATGGTCTGGCTGAACGGGAAGCTGGCCGGCAGCCACGAAGGCGGCAATACGCCCTTCACCCTGGACGTCACGCCCTTGCTCAAGCCGGGCGCCAATGCCGTAACCGTCAGGGCGCATTTCCCGCCCACGGATCGCTACATCCCGCGCGGGAAACAGTTCTGGGAACCCAAGTCGAAGAGCATCTTTTATACACGCACCAGCGGCATCTGGCAGTCTGTCTGGATGGAACCCGTGGGCGCCAGTTACCTCCGCGGCGTCAAGACTACACCCTCTCTTGACGGGGCGGTGCGACTGGAATTCTCAATCGCGCGTCCGCAGCCCGATCTGGAGATCACCGCTTCCGCCACTTTCGCGGGCCAGGCCGTAGCCTCCGCCACCGCCCATACCAGCGGCCCGCGCACCACCACACTGATCGCCATCAACGAGCCGCGGCTCTGGTCGCCCGGTTCCCCTAATCTCTACGACCTGGTCCTCGAATTGCGCCACCGCGGCGCCGTGCTCGACAGCGTGCACAGCTATTTTGGCATCCGCGGCGTCACAGCCGAGGATGGCCGCGTGCTGCTGAACGGCAACCCCACATTCTTGAAGATGGTGCTCGATCAGGGCTATTGGCCCGAGAGCATCCTGACACCGCCCACCGACGAGGCCATACAGTATGACATCCGCATGACCAAGGAAATGGGTTTCAACGGCGCGCGCAAGCACCAGAAGCTGGAAGATCCCCGGTTCCTCTATTGGGCCGACCGCATGGGCTTCCTGGTGTCCAGCGAAATGGCCAATGCCTACGAGTTTGACGACGCCTATGTGGCCCGCTTCACGCATGAGTGGACTGAGGCCGTGGAGCGCGATTACAATCATCCGTCCATCGTGATCTGGGTGCCCATTAATGAAAGCTGGGGCGTGCCCAACCTGCGCGATGCGCGCCAGCAGAACCATCTGAAATCGCTCTACGCGCTCACCCATTCACTGGATGCCACCCGCCTGGTGATCGACAACGAAGGCTGGGAGCACACCGATATGACGGACCTGTTCGCCATCCACGACTACACCCGCACTGGCGATCTGCTGTACGAACGGTACAAAGACCTGGGGAAGGCCGGCGCCGGTGTCCCGGACAACTACAAGGCGTCGCTGATTCCCGGATACCGCTACAACGGCTCGCCGGTGGCGCTCACCGAATTCGGCGGCATCGCCTTCATCCCCCAGGGTCACGAAGTGCCGCAGGAAGCCTGGGGCTATTCAGGCGTGGAGAAAACCACGGATGCCGCGCTCGAGCGCCTGCATGGACTGTACGCGGCGATTGCCCGCATTCCGGGATTTGCCGGACTCTGCTATACGCAATTGACGGACGTGGAACAGGAGATCAACGGCCTGATGACGTATGACCGCAAATTGAAGTTCGATGCAGCCAAACTGCGCGAGATCAATGCCCTGGTGCACTGATGTCCGCCTCTATTGCGGCGCCTATTCTCGGAACAGCCTGCGGCGTTGCCTTCGCCGGCTGGGCGGTCCGCGGACGCGCCTCATCCGTCTTCGGTCCTTCCGTGCATCGCGGTCCCGCGGATCGTAAAGCCATCGCCCTCACCTTCGACGACGGCCCCAGCGACTCCACCCTCCGCTTACTGGAACTGCTTGCCAGGCATGAAACGCCAGCCACGTTCTTCCAAATCGGCGCAAACGTGGAGCGCCTCCCGGATATTGCCCGCCAGGTGCACGCCGCCGGCCATGAAATCGGCAATCACAGCCACACCCATCCCCTGTTCTGCTTCCATTCGCCGGAATTCATCTATCGCGAATTCGCCCGCGCCCAGGAAACCATCGCAGCCGTTACGGGCTCAGCGCCCGCGTGGCTGCGGGCGCCCTTCGGGGTGCGCTGGTTCGGCTTCCGCCAGGCCCAGCGCCGCCTGGGACTGCGCGGCGTCATGTGGACCGCAATCGGTTATGATTGGAAGCTGAAGGCTGATACCATAGTAGGCCGGATGTTGCCGCGCGTGACCAACGGCGCCATCCTCTGCCTGCATGATGGGCGCGAGGTCGAGACCCATCCCGATATCCGGGAATCGGTTGCGGCCGTGGGGCTCCTGATCCCTCGCTTGCGGGATCAAGGCTATAAATTCGAGACGGTTAGCCGCTTATTATGTCCGATGAATTGATTGAGAGAGTCCGCAAGGTGATAGCGACCTCTAAGCGCATCCCCGAAGATACAGTGACCACCGACAGCAGTTTTGAGGAGCTGGGCATCGATTCGATGGATGCGGTCGAGATCCTGTTCGCTCTCGAAAATGAGTTCGATATCAGTATCCCGGATGAAGAAGTAAAGACGGTCCGCAACGTGCGCCAGATGGTGGAAGGAGTAGAACGGCTGCTGGCCGCCAAGTCCGCGGGGACTCCGGCTGCGCAGACTCCGGCCACCCCGTAGTATGCGCCGCGTCGCCATCACCGGCGTGGGCGTGATCGCGGGCCCCGGCCGCACAGCCTGCGAGTTCTGGCAATCGTTGTTGGATGGTCGCCCCGCCATCGGACCGCTCGAATCCGTTGATTGCTCGGGGCTGCGGTTCCAGAATGGCTCCGAAGTAAGCGGCTACTCCCATACGCCCTACTTCGAGGACCGCCGCGCCGACTTTATGGACCGCTTCGCCCAGTTCGCGGTGATCGCCGCCCGCGAAGCCGTTGACGACGCCGGTATTCAGTTTACTCCCGAGCTGCGCGAGTCGACTGCCATCATCACCGGTTCATGTGTGGGTGGCCAGTCGACCGAAGACCTGGGGTTCATCGAGGTTTACAAGCTCAGCCACAATCGCGTTCATCCGCTGACCATCCCAAAAACCATGGGCAACGCCGGCGCCAGCCACATTTCGATGGAGTTCGGCATTACCGGACCGAGCTTCACCATTTCGACGGCCTGCTCTTCGGCGGGACATGCCATCGGCCAGGCATTCTGGATGATCCGTTCGGGCATCGTGGATCTGGCGTTGACGGGCGGCAGCGAAGCGCCCTTCAGCTTCGGCATCCTGAAAGCCTGGGAAGCCATGCGGGTGGTCTCGCCGGACACCTGCCGGCCATTCTCGCGCGACCGGCACGGCATGATCCTCGGAGAAGGCGCCGGTATGCTGGTGCTGGAGCCTTGGGACGTGGCGCAGGCCCGCGGCGCGCGCATTCACGCCGAACTGGTGGGCTTCGGCATGTCCGCCGATGCCTGCCATATCACCCAGCCCTCCATGGACGGCGCGGCGCGAGCCATGCGCGGGGCTTTGCGCGACGCAGCGCTCGAGCCCGAACAGATCGGCTACATCAATGCGCACGGCACCGCCACGGCGGCCAACGATCCCACCGAGACTGCCGCCATCCGCAGCGTTTTCGGAGCCCACGCCAACAAGCTGGCGATCAGCTCCACCAAGTCGATGCACGGTCACGCCCTGGGCGCGGCGGCGGCACTCGAAGCGGTAGCCGCTATCCTGGCGCTGCGCGACGGCATGCTGCCGCCTACGGCCAATTACCGAATGGCCGATCCGGAGTGCGATCTGGATGTGATTCCCAATCGCACCCGGCCCGCGCAGGTAGAGTACGCCCTCTCTAACTCGTTCGCGTTCGGTGGGCTGAACGCCGTGCTGGCGTTCAAGAAGGCATAGCCGCGGGCCGCATAACGGGCGCCGTCGCCGGAGTATCATAGAAAGCAATATGATTCTCCGAACCCTTCTTTTCTCCCTCGGATTGTGCGCCGCCGCGTTCGCGCAAGCCTCCAACATCGACATTCCCTACCAGAAATTCACCCTCGATAATGGCCTGACGGTCATCGTCCACGAGGACCACAAGGCCCCCATCGTGGCCGTCAACATCTGGTACCACGTCGGCTCGAAGAATGAGAAGCCCGGCAAGACCGGCTTCGCGCACCTGTTCGAGCACCTGATGTTCGGCGGCAGTGAGAATAATCACGATCGCTATATCGAGGCCATGGAACGCGTGGGCGCTACCGATCTGAACGGCACCACCAACAACGACCGCACCAACTACTTCGAAGACGTGCCCACCTCCGCGCTCGATTACACGTTGTGGCTGGAGTCCGATCGCATGGGCCATCTGCTGGGATCGTTCGATGAGAAGACCCTCACGCTGCAGCGCGGCGTGGTGCAGAACGAGAAGCGCCAGGGCGAAAATCAGCCCTACGGCGTGGCTTTTCAGCTCATCACGGAGAATACTTATCCCGCCGGACATCCTTATTCCTGGACCGTAATCGGCTCCATGGAGGATCTCAACGCCGCCTCCATGAACGACGTGAAGGAATGGTTCCGGACTTATTACGGCCCGTCCAACGCCGTGCTGGTGCTGGCGGGCGATATCGACGCCAATACCGCCCGGGAAAAGGTTCGGAAGTATTTCGGCGACATTCCCGCCGGCCCTCCCATCGGCAAGCAGGAAGCCTGGGTCGCCAAGATGACCGGCGCGCATCGCGGCACCGTACAGGACCGCGTGCCGCAAGCCCGCATCTACAAGATCTGGAACGTGCCGCAGTACG
>Ga0209579_10001966_pt1 | contig 16284 bp, 12 predicted proteins | sample Coa_R1_2_FD_187152 | JGI IMG/M metagenome (GOLD analysis project Ga0209579, IMG submission 187152) | Surface soil microbial communities from Centralia Pennsylvania, which are recovering from an underground coalmine fire - Coalmine... | ecosystem: Environmental > Terrestrial > Soil >... | reverse complement strand
AACACTTGGCCTCGCGCCGGCCATCGCCGACAGGCCGCGCGATTTTCTGAGGAACGCCATCAAGGGCGACAATTCGGAAATCATGCTGGGCAAACTGGGCGAACACTGTGCTGCCACTCCGGCTGTCCGTAGCTTTTCCCAGACGCTGGTTGACGATCACACCCAGGCGAGATCCGCGGCGGTTCGGCTCGCTACGCGCCTGCGGATGAGGGTGCCGCGCGGCCCGCAGTGGGACGCGCTCGAGGAACGCAGGCGTCTCAGCGGCCTCACCGGTTGGTCGTTCGATGCCGAACTCGTCCGGTACATGGTTCAGGATCATCAGAAAGATATCGCGAAATTCCGGCAGGAGGCGAGCGCCGGGCATGGCCAGACCAGCGCGCTTGCGGAGCGGCAACTGCCGACCCTGCGCAAACACCTCGACATGGCGCTCAGGCTGGACGGGCGCTTCACGCGCTACACCCAGCGGCAGCCATAGGAGTTGTTCGGGACAGGAGAGCCTGTCACCAACCCCGGGACACGATATCATCTCCTCATTGCGGGACCAGTTCCACGATCGGAATGACGCGCGTGGTGCGGGTTTTGTACGTTTCGTAGTCGGGATAGAGGGCAACCGCGCGGCGCCAGATGTCGTCGTAGTCCGCGCTTTCGCGCTGCACTCCTTCAGGGCGAACGCGCAGGCGTTTTGCGCCGACCTGGATGTCCGCGCTGCCCGCCGCGGTCAGATTGAGATACCACGCCGGATTGGTGGGCGATCCGGCGAACGACGCGATGATCGCATAGCCGCGGTCGGTCGCGACGTAGATCAATGGGACCGTCTGTGCTTTTCCGGATTTGCGTCCTTTCACCATCAGGAGCAGCACCGGGCCCTTCCCGAAATGGCCGCCGAGGCGCCCACCGCTCACGCGGTAGATCACGTTGTGAAGCGCCACCATCGGTTTGATGAGTGCGCGGGGAGGAGTCTTGGCGGCCTGGGCCATCGGAACAACTCCAATATGGGCATTCGCATCCGGCGCTCTGTACGCGTTCTCCGCTGCGGGACGATCTCGGGTGGCCGCGGCCGCGCCGATCTGCGAAGGAAGGCCGGGAGCGGACCCGGCCTTTCCGCATGCCATTCCTCAGGGGCTGTGATAGTTTCCGGTGCTGCAGGCCGCGGTGCTGTTCAGGTAGACCTGTTGCACAAAATACGTCGTCGTCTTCGTGGTCAGTTCGCCCTGCGTGCCTTCGCAAAGATCCCCGATCTCGTAACCGTCCGACGTGTTCCACGCCTGGGGATAGGCCGGATTCGACCCCGGCGTCGGGATGTTGTCGGTCGTCGCTTCGGCGAACTCATGAGCGGATATGATGGTGTGCGAATTGAAGCTATAGCCGCAATCCGGCATCACGCCGTAATAGATATTCGTCGCGGACCGATGTTTGCTCGAGTCAAAATGGTACGCGCCGAAGGCCGAACACGATTGCAACCCGAACGCCGTGATCGTGACGTTGGCCGGGAAATAGATCATATACAGTGTGTTCGGGGTCTGGGCTGGCAGATTGCCTTTCCCGATCTGGTATTGCAGCTCCTTCCACACCGCCTTGTTCGACAGCGTCGTGCTCGTATTGTGCGGCGTGATCACGACCTGGCCGTAGAAAGTCCCCCGCCTGATTGTCTGGTCGGAACTCTTGTGGCCATTCACGGTTTTCACGCCTTTGGTGCTGTATTGGCCGATCTGATCCTGAAACGTGCTGTTGGGCAGCGCCTTCAGGAACCCCGGCATGCCCTGGACCGTCTGGCTGTTCACGTTTGAACCCCACATGACGGAGACGACATTCACATGCGGGAAGACCGACCCGCCGAAATATTCCATTTCGCCGGTTTCGCGGTGCGGAACGCGGCCGATCTTCTGCGCGTATTCCGGCGTGTACATGAAATGGATTGCGCCGTCCCTGTTGTGAAACGTCTGGGCGAAGGCTGGGCCTCCGGTTGCGACGGAAAGCACGAAAGCGGCTGCCGATCCCGTAGCCGCTGCGCGCAATGAAGACTTCATGGGAACCCCCTTGTTGCGGCGGCGGGCCCGTCGCCCGCCACGTATGCCGCAACAATGCGACCGGACGGCGGTGGCCGCAAGACCGTGCGCAGGGGAAAGAGGCGGGGGGAGCGGCCGACCGGTCCCCCCGGTCGTCTGTTTACGGGCTCGTATAGTTGCCCGTGCTGCAGGCGTGGGTGCTGTTGAGGTAATACTGGGTCACTTCCCAACTGTCGCTCTTGGTGCTCAGGGTGCCGCTGGTGCTGCACTTGTCTCCGACTTCATATCCCTGGGCGTCGTTCCAGGCCTGCGGCCAGTCGGGATTCGAGCCCGGGGTGGGAACGTTGTCGGTCGTCGCTTCCATGAATTCGTGAGAGGCAGCAAAGGTCAGGAAACCGAAACCCGAATTGCACTCCGGTTCGACGGAATAATAGATGTTTTTCTTCCGCGCCGATGCGGTGTCGACCGTCGCGAAATGGTAGGCGCCGAAGCTCTGGCAGGAAATCGCGCCGTCAAGATTGATCGTGATGTCGGCCGGAAAATAGATCATGTACACCGTGTTCGCGGTGCGTGCGGGCAGATGGCCCTCTTTGATCTGCTTCTTCAGCTCTGCCTGCACCTGCGCGTCGGTCAGCGACTTCGACTGGTTGTGCGGCGTGAGCACCACCTGGCCAAAATATGTGCCGCGCTTGATGACCTGACTCGTGCCTCTATGGCCGCTGATGGATTGTACGCCTTTGGTACTGTATTCACCGGCCTGATCGATGTAGGTGCTGTTTACCAGGGCGGCGGACAGCAGCGGAACCTCCTTTTGCGTGTTCGCAAGCACGTCCTTGTTCCACATGACGGATACGATGTTCACCTTCGAGAACACCGAACCCCCGTAGTAATTCATGTCGCCGGCCGGCGGCTGGGCCAGCTGCGAGTTGAACGAGGTCATCGGAAAAATGCGATAGTGTTTCGGCATCTTGGCGTTGGCCGGAGCCGCGGCGACCAGCGCGGACGTTGCAAGCGCGGCAGCCATCATTTGCAGTCTGGAGTTCATACGATATCCCCTTTTGGAAAGGCACGTTGCCCGGATTTGCGCCCATCTAGCAACGCGCGCGGCCGGTTGGCAACCGGAACTTCCCTTCTGCCGAACCAGGGCCGACGCGGCGTAAGACCGTGATGATTGCGGCCCCACAAAAAAACCGCGGCTCCAAAGGAGCCGCGGCCTTCTGCTTGTCTGGTGCTGCGCGCGGTTACTGTCCCGGGCAGACGTGGCTCATATCGTTCTGGAAGCTATACCAGCTGTTCGCCGAGGTGCTGAGCGGCGCGCCAAAATAGCCGAGGAACACCAGCGACTGGAGATTATAGGTGAACCCGTTCAGCGTGTATTTGTAGCCGCCGTAATTCGCTTCACCCTCCAGCGGATCGCCGACTTCGAGGATGCTGTTGTCGGTGCAGTTGACGTGATTGTCGACGAAGGGGTCGTCCATCCATTCACCGAGCTCATGCGACAGCGCCGAAACGTCCTGTGCGAAGGACCCGACCGAGTCCACGTACGTCGCATAGGAATAGGTCTGGCCACTTGGCTGACTGCCGTTCGCGGAATGATAGCCGCCGATGCAACACCCGCCCGAGGTCAGATAGATATTGTAGGTGATGAAGACCGGCAGCACGCCCGGATTGATCTGGCTGCTGAGATTCCTCATGAACGTCTGGAGCTGGGCGTCGAACGAGTTGATGTTCATCTCGCCGACCTTGCCGGATCCGAAGGGATTGTTGATCACCTGGCCCTGCGATCGCGAGACGGTGATCGTCTGCTCGGCCGCGATGGTCGGTGTACCGAGCAACACATGGTATCCGGTGTTCGTCTTGACGCCGGACCAGAAGTTTCCGCGCTGGAACGCATCTTCGTACTGGGTGTTGCCGAGATCCGTTCCGCCCTGGTTGAAATCGATGCCGGCGTTGAACAGCGGCGAGGCGAGCGTGTTCTGCGTGACGGTCTTGCCGTTCGACACCGTGTGCGAATTCGGATCGAAGGTCATGTTTCCGTTTCTGCTGCCGTACACCATTTTGATCGGCACCACGACGACCGGGATCGTGGTAGAGGTGTTCGTCGTATTCGGGTTGGTGCCGATCATCACATAGGTGATCGTCTTGTGGGTGAGGTCGGTAAAGCTGCCGGTCCACTGGGTGAGCGAACTCGCCGGGTGATGCGGAGCGAGACTGTAATGATTTGGCAGTGTAACGAACCTGGGCTTGAATTGCGGGTGCGCGGCGGCTGCGAAGGGCAACAGCGAGGCAAGCGCAAAAACAGACACCGAAGCGTAGAGCGATTTCATGGGTTTCCCTCTTTGATGGTGGAACGCGGATTCGCAAACATTAGCAGAGGGATTCGCGCTGTATAGTGCGGAACGGCACGAATGATTGACAGAAAATTACTTTTTGGCGAGTTTGGGCCGCTTCGCATTAACCCATGACAAATTCTGGCGGTTGACGCCGGCCTCAGGCGTGAGCGCATCTCCAGTCAATATAGGACAAGATACTACAGTAATGAACCGGGCGCCCCTTGCCGGATAGCTACTGGCCGGGGCAGACGCCCCCTTCGTCGTCCTGGAAGCTGTACCAATCGTTCACGCGGCTGGTCGGGGGCGCCCCGAAATAGTCCATGAACACCAGCGACTGGAGGTTGTACGTGAAACCGTTGAGGGTGTACCGGTAGGCACCGTAGTTGGGGCCGCCCTCGAGCGGATCGCCCACTTCCATCAGGCCATTGTCGCTGCAGTTCACGTTGTTGTCCACGAAGGGATCGTCGATCCATTCGCCGATTTCGTGGGACAGTGCCGATACATCCTGGGCGAACGAACCTGTGGACACCACATATGTCGCAAACGCGTAGGTCTGGCCATCGGGGCGGGCGCCATTGGCCGAATGATATCCGCCGATGCAGCACTTGCCGCTGTCCGTCAGGAATACATCATACGTCAGAAAGACCGGCAGCACGCCCGGATTGATGTGGGCACGCAGGTAATGCATGAACGATTGCAGCCTCGCGTCGAAATCATTGATGTCCATGATCCCTACATAGCCCGCTGCGAAGGGGTTGCGGATCACTCTGCCTTCGAAGGTCGCGACGTCGATTGTCCGCTCCGTCAGAACGGTCGGCGCGTTGAGCAGGACGTGGTAATTGCGGTGCGTCTCGACGCTCGACCAGAAATTGCCGCGCTGAAAGGCATCGAGATATTGCGTGTTCCCGAGATCGACGCCGTCCTGTACAAAATCGATCCCGCTCTGGAACACCGGCGAGTCGAGCGTGTTTTTCACGACGGTCCGCCCGTTCGCAAGCACATGGTGTGGATCGAACGGCCTGTTTCCGTTCTCCTTCCCGTATACAATTTTGATGGGTACCAGAACCACGGAAACGGTCGTTGAATCGTTCGTGTACGCGGGATCGGTGCCGATCATCGTGTACCGGACGGTCTTGTTCGTGAGATCGGTGAAGCTCCCGGTCCATTGCGGCAACGTGCTCGAAGGATGGTGGGGCGCGCGGTCGAAATGATTTGGCAGAACGACGAAGCGCGGTTCGGCCTTGATGTGGGCGCGGGCTGAAAAGGACAACAGACCGGCGAGCGCAAGCCCGGCCAAAAACGAAAGTCTCATGCCAATAACCCCCGAGACACGGCAGAACTATCGCGTGGCGGTCCACGCAGCAACAAATACTTCGCAGAAGCATCCCTGATGCGACATGAGAGCGGCCGATCCCAGCCTCTTATCCGGCCTCGATTTAACCCTTCATAAGGTCGGCAACGGCCCTGTGCGCCTGGTCGATGGCGCTGTCGGTGTAGGCGGCGAAACCCGAGTCGGAATTGGCAATGGCGATGCGCCCGAACGGCCTGCGCGCCATCATGTTGGGGCCGTGCTGTGCGTCATAGTCGGTGTCCCAGAGCGAATTGTACTCCGGCGCATAGCCGTGGGCCCAGCGATTGACGGCAATGCCTTCGATGTCCCGGGCGGGGTCGAACCCCGTGCCGGCGAGCGTGCGCGCGAGCTGATCACGGATATTGCGTTCAAAGGTTTCGAACGGTGTCTGCAGGAGTTCCATGCGGCCGAACCGGTTTTGATCGTATTCCGACAGGCCCGGCTTCGCCGGTGCGCGCACCATGCGGATCAGGTTCGGCTCGTCGGGATTGCGCACGCTTCTGTAGCTGCCGATGTCGACCGCGGGATTGAGCGAGACGCTCATGTGATACGAGCCGGGTGCCTCGATGCGGCGCACCCCAAGCGTATGGAATGACGCCCAGTTCCGAAGCGCCAAGTTGGTGTACACGAGCGGGCAGCGAACGAGCGCGTGCAGCGCTTTCTTCTGCGGCTCCGGCAGTTCGGGGACGATGTATGGTATCATGGCATTGAATCCGGCGAGCACGCAGACTTTCGCGCGCACGCGCCTGACCGGCCCGCCGCCGCGGCTGGCGGTATACGCGACCTCCACGCCCTTTCCGGTGTCGCGCGCCCGCACAACGATGTTGTTGAGGCGTATCCGGACGGCATTCCCTGGCGCATCGAGCATCGCATAATCCGCTTTCGCGCTCACGACATCATGCGCATCCTTTCCGGGAATCGATCCGGGAACGAGCGCCCGTACGAGCAGTCGCGCGATCGAAGCGTTGCCATCGGGAAAATGAAAATCTTCCGAACCGCCGGCTGTCGAATAGCCCGCGGGGGTGTAACCCATGCGTTTCAGGCTCGGGCCGCCAGCCTTGAGCTTCAGCCCGTCAAACCCGGGATAGCCCATGGCCCAGGAATCCAGTGCCGAAATTGCATCGAAGCCCACGCCCCACCATTCGTCGGTGATGTGCTGGTAGAACGGGACGACGCCGGGATCGGCTTTGACGATCTGAAGAAAGTAATCCTTGTACGATATGCGCGAGAGACGATCCTTTTTTTCGTCGCCGCTCAGCCCCGGGAGGTAATCGTCCTTCCCGGTCTGGATCTTGAGAATGCTTTTCTTGACCGCCGGCGTCAGCGGCGCCTTGTCGAGGAATTCCGGCCAGACCCTTGGGTCGGTCTTTCCCCATTCGCGCGCGTCGAGCTGTACAAGCCGGTCCTGCCCGAAAGTCTCCCGGTCGAAAAACACGGCGCGCCCCATTCCCGCATAGACCGACTCGACGTTGCACTCCCTGCTGAGCTTCGCCGGCTCGACGCCCAGCGCGTGCAGCAGGCCCGACGCCACAGCGCTGTACGGATACGGACTGTCGATACCGAGCGTACCGCCGTTGATCAGCTCCATGCGGCCGTTGACGTGGAATTCGTTGCGCTTGGCGTGTCCGCCGAAGTCGTCGTGGTTTTCGATGATGAGGATTTTCGCGCGCGGGTTCGCGGCGCGATAGAACCAGGCGGCCGACAGTCCGCTGATGCCGCCGCCGGCCACGACAAGATCGTACGCATCGTTGTCGTCGACCAGCGACGCCGTGCGATTCCAGAAATCGCCGTCGCGCAACTCATGCGCCGCTTCGAATGATCCGGGATGGTCGCCCCGCATGCCGAGCCGCGTGGGCGGATAGTAGCCGGGCGCGTTCTGCGCTTCCTGTTCGGCCGCCTGGGCAAGCTCGGGCGCAAGCGCGCCGAAGGTGACGCCGATCGCCACGCCCTGCAGGAAATCGCGCCGCGCGATGTCGCGGCCCATGCCGAGGTCTCGATCAGATTTTCTGGTCATGGCAACCGTCCCTTACATTGCGTGCGGCGTGAGCCAGATCCGCGCCACGCCCACGGCAGCGATGATGAAGAGAGCAAGATTGCACAGACCGCCGAGCATCGCGCCGGCAAGCCGCCTGTCGGGGTCGGCCATATAACCCACGCGATAGATGATGCGCGAAAGCACCCACAAGAGCGCGATGATAGGCGCAAGCCAAGCCCACGCGATCGGATAAAACGCCGCGACCCAGAGAAACGGCAGTACGATGCCCATCTGTTCGAGCGTGTTGAGCTGCACGCGAAAGGCGCGGTCGAATTCCGGGTGGCCGCTGGTGAGCGGCGCCTTGATGCCGTGCCTCGCGCGCAGGTTTCCGACGCGGAATGCGCAATAGAAATAGAAAAAACCGATCACCAGCGTGACGGTTGCCGTCCACAGAAAGACGGGTTCGGAACTCGGCATAATGTCCCCCTGACACCGATGTCGCCGGAGATGGTAGCGCGGACCGGAACGTTCCGCAGCCCCCAGACAGGCTCGAACGGGCAAGGACCTCCTTATCCACAGGTGCGGCTCTTGCCGCGCGCGGCCTGCAGGCGCAGACTCGCGAATCAATCCTTGCGAAGGGGGAATTGCATGATTGCGAATGCCAAGACGGCCGCCATGGTTCTCGGCATCGTCTTCGTGATCGCCGGTGCGCTGGGCTTTATTCCAAATCCGATCGTGGGCGCGAACGGCATCTTCTTGACCAATCGCCTCCACGATTGGGTCCATGTCGGCAGCGGCATCGTGCTCCTGCTCGGCGCCTACTCCCCGCTTGGCGCAGGCATGGCGCTTCGGGTCGTCGGCATCGTTTACGCCATTCTCGCCGTGCTCGGATTCATCATGAGCGGCATGGTGTTCGGAATCGCGATGAACATGGCCGATCACTGGCTGCATGTGGTTCTCGCGGCCGTGATTCTGTACGCGGGCTTCGCGCTTCCGGAAGAGGCTCGCACAGCCGCGACGGCCTAAAGCCGCGACGGCATGACGAATTCCAGACCGGCGCCGCTTCCGCGCGGCGCCGGCACCGGATGACTTTGTTCGGGAAAAGACCGGTGCTGACACCGGGCCGCCCCGCGCGCTATAGCGCCGTGGGTGACACAGGCCGCATCCGAAATCCGCCGTAAGCAGCTGCATTTTCGCGCCACGCATAGGGGCTTCAAGGAAGCCGATGCGATCCTCGGCGCCTTCGCCGCGTTGCATCTTGCGGAACTCGATGAAGGGGAACTGGAAGTGTTCGCCGCACTGCTCGAGGTGCCCGATTGCGAGCTTTACGATTGGCTGCGCGGCGCGGCGCCGGTGCCAAGCCTGCATGACACACCCGTCTTTGCGCGGCTCAGGGCGATCTGCGAACGAAAGCGTCCGACATGGAGCGCCTGACCTACATCGCCCGGACACAGGGCCGCCTTGCTGTTACAGGCGCGCCGGCCGGCTACGACGCCTACCTGGCCGCCGAGGCCGCGATGCGCCGGCGTGGACTCGTGCTTTTCGTTACCGCCGATGACATGGCCGAGGAGGCAGCCGCGGAAGCCATCGCCTTTTTCGCTCCCGCGCTCGATGTCCTCAAATTTCCCGCCTGGGACTGCCTTCCCTACGACCGCCTTTCCCCCAAGCCCGATATCGAAAGCACGCGCCTGGCCGCACTGGCCGCGCTCGCAAAGCGCGCCAGCGACGGGGCACCGGCGGTGGTGGTTGCTCCGGTGCACGCCCTTCTGCAACGCGTGCCGCCGCGCGCTTCGATCCGGGAGGCAAGCCTGCTCGCCCGCGCGGGGGAAACGATCGAGCACGAAGCACTCACGAACTTCCTCGTGAAGAACGGCTATGCGCGCGCGGGTACCGTGCGCGAGCCGGGTGATTTTGCGCTCAGGGGTGGCATCGTCGATCTCTGGCCCCCCGGCGCCGGGGATCCGCTGCGTCTCGATTTCTTCGGCAATACCCTCGACGCGATCCGGACGTTCGACGCGGAGACACAGCTGTCCACGGACCGGATCGACGCCATCGAATTGCTTCCTGCAAGCGAGGCGCCGCTCGATCCCGAATCCATCAGCCGCTTTCGCGCGGGCTACATCGCCGCTTTCGGCCCCGCCGGCCCCGACGATCTTCTCTACGAAGCGGTGAGCGCCGGCCGGAAACATCCGGGCATGGAGCACTGGCTGCCGCTCTTTCATCCCGGGCTTGAGACCCTTTTCGACTACCTCGATGCGCCGCTTGTTTTTCTGGCGCATCAGGCGGACGAGGCGCGCGCGGCGCGGCACGAGCTGATCGCCGATTACTACGCGACGCGGCGGCAGCTGCTCTCCGAGCGCGGCGGCGACAAGAACGCGGGTCCGCTGTACAAGCCCCTGCCGCCCGCGCAGCTTTACGTGACCGAAGACGAGTGGAAAGCGACACTCGCGCATCGCGACCTGCGCGAACTGTCGCCGTTCCAGGCACCCGAATCGCTGCGCTCCGTCGACATGGGCGGAAAGCTCGGCCGCGACTTTGCGCCCGAACGCGCGCAGGAACGCGTCAACGTGTTCGAGGCCGCTGCCGCGCACATCCAGGACATGCAGGCGGCGAAGAAACGCGTGGTGCTCGCGGCCTGGAGCGAAGGATCGGCCGAGCGCCTCGGCGGCGTCCTTTCGGATCATGGGCTTTCCGCCATCCGCCGCATCGCGGGCTGGCCGGACGCGCAGGCGCTGCACAGAGACGCGGTGGGCGTGGCCGTGCTTTCGCTCGAGCACGGCTTCGATTCGCCGGACCTCGCCATCGTCAGCGAGCAGGATATTCTTGGCGACCGCATGGTGCGCGCGCGCGCGAAGTCGCGAAAAGCGCAGCACTTCCTGGCTGAAGCGTCGAGTCTTTCCCCCGGCGATCTCGTTACCCACATCGAGCACGGCGTCGGGCGTTACGAAGGGCTTCAGACCATCGATGCCGCCGGCGCGCCCCACGATTGTCTCGAGCTGCAATATGACGGCGGAAAGCTGTTCCTACCCGTCGAGAACATCGAGCTTCTTACCCGCTACGGCTCCGACGAAGGTTCGGTACAGCTCGACCGGCTCGGTGGCGCCGGCTGGCAGCAGCGCAAGGCGCGGATGAAGCAGCGCGTCCGCGAGATCGCGGCCGAGCTCATCCGCATCGCCGCACAGCGGCAATTGAAGGAAATGCCGGCGGCCGATCCGCCGCAGGGACTGTACGACGAGTTCTGTGCGCGTTTTCCATGGCAGGAAACGGAAGACCAGGACCGCGCGATCGGCGAGACGATCGAAGATCTGGCCAAAGGGCGCCCCATGGATCGGCTCGTCTGCGGCGATGTCGGCTTCGGCAAGACCGAGGTGGCATTGCGCGCTGCTTTCGTCGAGGCGATGGCGGGGTTGCAGGTAGCGGTCGTGGTGCCGACGACGCTGCTGGCGCGCCAGCATTTTCGTACCTTCAGCGAACGATTTCAGGGATTCCCGGTGAAGGTGCGCCAGCTATCGCGCTTCGTGGCCGCAAAGGAGGCGCGCGAGACGAAGGCGGCGCTTGCGTCGGGCGATGTCGACATCGTCGTCGGTACGCACGCGCTCCTCGCAAAGTCGATTTCGTTCAAGCGTCTTGGTCTCGTCGTTGTCGATGAGGAACAGCACTTCGGCGTCGCGCACAAGGAGCGGCTGAAGGCGCTGAAATCGGATGTTCATGTCCTGACGCTGACGGCGACTCCGATCCCGCGCACGCTGCAGTTGGCGCTCTCCGGCGTGCGCGATCTTTCGCTCATCACCACGCCCCCGATCGACCGGCTTGCGGTGCGCACCTTCGTGACGCCGTACGACGCGCTGACGCTGCGCGAGGCGCTGCTGCGCGAGCACTATCGCGGCGGACAGAGCTTTTATGTCTGTCCGCGCATCGCCGATTTGCCCGACGCCATGGAATTCCTCAGGCACACCGTCCCCGAGGTAAAGGCCGCAATCGGGCACGGCCAGATGCCGTCCTCGGCGCTCGAGGACGTGATGACCGCGTTTTACGACGGCAAGATCGATGTCCTTGTTTCCACCAACATCGTCGAAAGCGGCTTGGACATACCGACGGCCAACACGCTGATTGTACATCGCGCGGACCGCTTTGGACTGTCACAGCTCTATCAGCTGCGCGGACGCATCGGCCGCTCCAAGCAGCGGGCCTATGCCTATCTGACAACGCCGGCGGACCAGAAGCTCACGGAAACGGCGGAGCGTCGCCTGCAGGTGCTGCAATCGCTCGATCAGCTGGGCGCGGGATTTTCCGTGGCGAGTCACGATCTCGACATTCGTGGCGCCGGCAATCTTCTCGGCGAAGAACAGTCGGGCCATGTACGCGAAGTCGGCATCGAACTCTACCAGGAGATGCTGGAGGAAGCAGTTTCGCAACTGCGCACCGGCGCGGTCGGCGACGTCGAAGACGAGTGGTCGCCGCAGATCAACATCGGTACGTCCGTGCTTATTCCCGAGAGCTACGTGCCCGATCTCGACGTGCGCATGGCGCTTTATCGCCGTCTCGCCGGGATCGAGACACGCCGGGATATCGACGCCTACGCCGCGGAGCTGATTGACCGCTTTGGACGTCTCCCCGAAGAAGTTGAACACCTTCTCGAAGTCGTCGCCATCAAGGCGCTGTGCCGGCAGGCGCAGGTGGAGAAGATCGAGGCGGGACCGAAAGGCGCCACGCTCAGCTTCCGCAACAACGCGTTCCCGAATCCGGCAGGCCTCGTCCGGCTGATTTCGGAACATCAGGCGACGATGCGCGTACGCCCGGACCAGAAAGTCGTCATCGCGCGGAACTGGCCCACGCCGGAGTTGCGCCTCAAGGGCGTGGAAACGACGCTCGCCCAGCTCGTCCGCATCGCCGACCGCAAGGCGGCGTAGCGGCTGAAGCCGATTCCGTGCGGGCGAATTGTGCTCCGGTCTAAGATTCCGATTCAAAGGCCATGAGCGTTGCGCTGCCGGCTTCGACGCGTGCGCGCAACGTGGCGCATTCGGGCATCATGCGCTCCATCCAGTAGCGCGCGCTGGTCAGCTTCTCGCGATAGAAGGAGGCGTTTGCCGGGTTGGCGGAAAGTTTCGCATTCGCAACTTTCGCCATGCGCGCCCACATCCAGCCGACAACGACGATACCCATCAGCCGGAGGTAGTCGACCGCGGCCGCCCCGGCGTCATTCGGATTGGCCATGCCGTGCTGCGCCAGCCAGAACGTCGCGCCCTGCAGCGCCGCCAGCCCGTCGCGCAACGGCTTTGCGCAGAAGGCGAGGGCGTCGTCGCCGGCATTTTCCTCCATGAATCCGTTGATGATGTTGAACAGCGCGAGAGGCGCTGCGCCGCCCTTGCGGCCAAGCTTTCGGCCGACGAGGTCCATGGCCTGTACGCCATTTGCGCCTTCATAGATCTGGTTGATGCGCCCGTCGCGCACGAACTGTTCGACGCCGTTGTCGCGCACATAGCCATGGCCGCCGTAACACTGCATGGCCATGTTCGCGCATTCGAATCCCAGGTCGGTGAAGAAGGCCTTGATTACCGGCGTCATCAAATCGGCCAGCATGTCTGCCGTCGCGCGCTCCGGCCGGCCCGAATGGGTGATCGCCATGTTGAGCGCGGTCCACACAGCCACGGCGCGCGCGCCTTCCACGAAAGCGCGGCAATGGAGGAGCATGCGGCGGACGTCCGGCTGTACAATAATCGGATCCGCGGATTTGTCCGGGTCTTTCGCGCCGGTCAGCGCCCGCCCGGCGCGGCGTTCGTTCGCGTAGATGCGCGCATTCTGCTGCGCCACTTCGGCAATAGCGATGCCCTGTACGCCGACGCCGAGCCTCGCCGCATTCATCATCCCGAACATGCCCTTCATGCCCTCGGATGATGAGCGCTTCTCGCCGGATTGCGCGGGTTCGGGCTTCGGCCCGACGCGCCAGGCGACGGCGTCCTCGAAATTGAGCACGCAGGTCGCATTGGCGCGGATTCCCATCTTGTGTTCGATGCCGCCGCAGAACACGCCGTTGCGCGGGCCCGCGGCTCCATCCTCCTTCACCACGTATTTCGGCACCATGAAGAAATTCACCATCGACAGGTCGTCGCGGATTTTTCCGGTTTCGTCGGGAATCTTTGCGATCACCATGTGAATGATGTTGTCGGCGAGGTCATGTTCGCCACCGGAGATGAAGATCTTGGTGCCGCTCATCCGGTAGGTGCCGTCGTCCTGTTCGACGGCGCGCGTTTTCATGAGCCGAAGGTCGGTGCCGCAATGGGGCTCGGTCAGGCACATGGTGCCCGTCCATTCGCCCGAAACCATGCGCGGTACGATGTGCTCCTTCATCCACGGCGCGCCGCTCGCGACAAGCGCCGAACAGGCCGCCATGGAAAGCGCGGGATACATGGCGAAGGACTGGTTGGCCGACTGCGTCATCTCGTTGACGAGCAGCGAGACGATTCCCGGGACTTCGGAACCGCCGTACATTGCGGGGGCGCCGAGGCCGCTCCAGCCCGCTTCGGCGAACGACCGGTACGCCTCCCTGAATCCTTTCGGCGTGCGCACGACGCCGTTTTCGAAATGACAGCCTTCGGCATCGCCCGATTGATTAAGCGGCTGCAGCACCTCCTCGCAGAATTTTCCGGCGTTCGCGAGCACGTCATCGACGGTCTCGGTATCCAGCGCGGCGAAGCCGGGCAGGTCCGTCTGCCTCGTGACTTCGAAGAATTCGTGGAGGAGAAAACGGTAATCCTCGAGCGGTGCGCGATAGATCGGCATGGGCTTTTCCTTTGGCACAGACTCTATGCGTGATCTGCGCCCGGAACGGTAGAGTTTTCTTCACGACGGTGGCGGGGCGTTCCGAAATCGCTTCGTGTTGGTCCAAAAAGGGAAAGGGCAGTGCCCGATGGCACTGCCCTTTCTCACGTCGATCGTAGAGCGCCGATTCGGTACGAGAGACTCAGTACCCTCCGTACGGCCCGGGTGGAGGTCCAGGCGGGAACATGTAGAAGCGGACGCCTGCCATCACCACGTTCTCCGTGATGCGGTGCGAATCGACAGGCCCGAATACGGGCGTGTTGGTGGTCTCGTTGGCGTCGACACTGCGATAGCGATAGTCGACGAACACCTCGGCGTCAGGCGCCAGCTGGAACGACACGCCGGCGATTCCCTGCCACATGAATCCCCATTTGTCCGTCAGCGCGATCTGGTCGCCCGTGGCGGCGTCGAACGGCGCGAACCAGACATGTCCCATGCCGAGACCGCCACCACCGTACAGATTCCATCCCGGGCCGATGGGGAAATCGTAGGTGGCGTTGAAGAGCTCCGAGGCGATGTTGGAATGTCCGCCGGCCGCAAAGCTTCCGCCGCCCGTATTGAAGGTGGAAATCTTGTGCCAGTCGTAGCCGGACTCGAATTCAAGACGGATGGGAATCATCGGAAGTTTGTAGCCAAGCGTGCCGGCGATGATGACGCCGTCGTCCATCGTCAGGGTTCCGCTCGCGGGCGGCGGCAAGAGTTGGTCCACGGTGACATCGTTCTGCCCGGCCCAGCCAGCGCCCAGTCCCACGTAAAATCCCGAAGCCCATGGTGGCGGCGGCAGCGGCGCCGCATAGTAAGGCTGGGCAGGTGGAGGCGGTGGTGGTGGCGCCTCGGCCGGAGGAGGTGCAGGCGGAGCTGCCTCGCTCGTTGCTCCACCGGACTCGCTTCCCAGGGCTGGACCCGCAAGCACAAGCAGACATGCGCCGATCATAAGTCTTTGCAGTTTCATGAAAAACCCCGCTGGTACTGCCTTTGCCCTCGTTCTAACGCCCTCCACCGGCTAAGTTTCCGGTGCTGGGACCAAGCCGCCTACCGTGGTGTTGTAGTTTCGCTACAGTTTGTCGGGCCTGCCCGCGCAAACTGCAAATGACTCGCATTTATGGCACGCTGTCATAACAATCGGGAATATTCCAGGTCGAGGCAGAGTCTGTTTTCGAAGTGAATCGCACTCTCCGCTCCTTGCCCCTTGTACTGGCAATTCTTGCCATGGTGCTGCGCGCGGCCGTGCCTCCAGGCTGGATGCCTTCATCCGACAGTCACGCCCCGCTGATGATATGTCCGATGATGGGCGGGATGGGTCACGCTGCCCCAGGGAAGCAGGACACTCCACAACACCACGACCGTGTTTGTCCGTTCACGGCGTCCCTTGCGCAGCTTTCGCCGCCGGCCTCGCCGCCGCTTTTTTCGCTTCCACAGAAGACGGCGGCCGCAGGTGATCGTCCAACGAGCGCGTCGGCTGTTTTTGCCCGCTCTTACCGCCCGCAATCTCCTCGCGGCCCCCCTCTTTTCGCCTGAAGCATCGCGACCCGTCGCGCAGTGCGCTTGCGCTGCGTCTGATCTGTCTCGACTTCTCGCGAGGAGCACATGCTTCCCTCTTTGCCGCGCCCTTACCAGGCGCCCGGCGACTTTGATCGTTGCGTACATCGCGACTGCACGGCATCCGGGTTTGGCCGGTTGTCCGGCAGCTTCGCCCCAAACACCACTTCGCTGTGGCGTCGCGCAGCCGCATTGGCGGCGTTGCCTACCCTCTTCTTCACGCCGGGGTTGGCACAGACCAGCCCTGGGGTGGAAACGGTT
>Ga0209579_10001964_pt1 | contig 16292 bp, 15 predicted proteins | sample Coa_R1_2_FD_187152 | JGI IMG/M metagenome (GOLD analysis project Ga0209579, IMG submission 187152) | Surface soil microbial communities from Centralia Pennsylvania, which are recovering from an underground coalmine fire - Coalmine... | ecosystem: Environmental > Terrestrial > Soil >... | reverse complement strand
GAGCGCCGGTGAGGTGCTCTGCATCCCGCGCAACCTTCCGCACGAGGCGGAGGCGCTGGAGGACACGCTCGACGTGGACGTGTTCCACCCGCCCCGCTCCGACTGGCTCGACGGAAGCGACGCGTATCTTCGCGCTACGCCGCCGGCCTGAAGGCGAGCAGCTCGGGGCCGTGCTCGTCCAGCCATCGCCTCTGCTCCCGCCACTCCGGCCGGCGGCGCTCGACGAGCCGCCAGAAGCGGCGGGAGTGATTCGGCTCTCGCAGATGGCACACCTCGTGGACGACGACGTAGTCGAGCACCTCGAAGGGCGCGAGCACGAGCCTCCAGTTGAACGAGAGGTTGCCCGAGGCCGAGCACGACCCCCAGCGCGTCCGCTGGTCGCGAATGTAGATGCGGTTCACCTCGACGCCGAGCGCCTCCGCCTCCTCCTCGACGAGCATGTGTGCGAGCTCACGCGCGGCGCGCCGGCCCTCGAGCTCGGAGATAGCGCGCCGGTCGAGGGCGAGCCGCGGACGCTGCCGCGCACGCTCCCGCTTCACCCAGTCCGCGTGGGTGCGCAGAACGGAATCGATCTCTCGCTCGGTCATCCGCTGGGGAACGGTGAGGCGCGCGGGCTCTCCCCACGGCAGATCGATGGTCCAGCGCTTTGCACGCCGCGAACGGCGCACCACCACGAGCTCGGGCTGCACAGTGGAACAGCCTAGGAGTGGTGTCAGACACCAAAATCGGCGTCTCTGACACCAAGTTGTGGTTATCCGTCGTACCTTTGAATCACAACGCAGGCGTTGTGACCGCCGCCGAGGCACCGCCGACCCAAGAGGCCGTGCGGGTCCCCCGCGCGGCCAATTCCGCCCATCACTCGTACCTTCGAATCACACCGCAGGCGTTGTGACCGCCGCCGAGGCGCCGCTTGCGGCGCCGACCCAAGAGGCCGTGCGGGTCCCCCGCGCGGCCAATTCCGCGCATCACTCGTACCTTCGAATCACAACGCAGGCGTTGTGACCACCGAACCCGAAGGAGTTGTTGATCGCGACGTCGACGTCCGCCTTCCGTGCCTCGTTCGGCACGTAGTCGAGATCGCACTCGGGATCCTCGAACTCGTAGTTGATCGTGGGCGGCAGCACGCCCTCGTGCACGGCGAGCGTTGTGAAGAGCGCCTCGACGGCTCCGGCGCCACCGAGGCAGTGACCGGTCGCGCCCTTCGTGCCGGAGATCGCGACGCGGCGCGCGTCCTCCTCGCCCAGCGCGAGCTTGATCACACGCGTCTCGCTCGAGTCGCCGATCGGGGTCGAGGTCGCGTGGGCGTTGATGTAGCCGATCTGGTCCGGTGTGACACCGGCATCCGCCATCGCCATCCTCAGCGCGCGCGCCGGATTGACGCCGGTCGGATCGGGCTCGGTGATATGGCTCGCGTCCGCCGAGACGCCGTAGCCGCCGATCTCCGCATAGATCTTCGCGCCGCGTGCACGCGCATGCTCGAGCTCCTCGAGCACGAGCACGGCTCCTGCTTCGCCCATGACGAATCCGTCGCGACGCGCGTCGAACGGACGTGATGCATGCATCGGGTCGTCATTTCGCCGCGAGAGGGCGCGCATCGCGCCGAACCCGGCGATGCCCACCTTGTTGATCGCCGCTTCGGTGCCGCCGCAGAACATGACGTCCGCGCGGCCGAGGCGGATTGCATCCGTCCCGTCGCCGAGCGCCATGTTCGAGGCTGCGCAGGCGGTGCACTGCGAGGCGAGGGGACCCTTCGTGCCGAGCTCCATAGACACCCAGCCGGCGCCCATGTTCGGGATGATCGCGGGGATGGCGAACGGGTTGACCCGATCCGGGCCGCGATCGATGAGCGTGTCGTAGCAGTCCTGGTACGACTTGAGCCCGCCGATGCCCGTCGCGATCGCCGCTCCGATGCGGTCGTCCTCGGAGGCGATGTCGAGCCCGCTGTCCTGCTCGGCCTGTCGCGCCGCGGCGACGATCAGCTGCGCGAAGCGATCCATCCGCCGGGCCTGCTTGTGATCGATCCAGTCGGACGGGTTGAAGTCCTTCACCTCGCACGCGAACGTGACGGGGAAGTCGCTCGCGTCGAACTGCGTGATCGGCCCGGCTCCGGATTCCCCGCGGATGAGCGCGTCCCAGGTCGAGCGTACGTCGTTGCCGAGCGGTGTGAGCGCCCCGAGACCCGTGATAACGACGCGCCTGCGCCCGTTGAGTGAACCGTTGTCGCTGGTCACATTCCCATTCCGCCGTCGACGAGGATCACTTCACCCGTGATGAAGGAAGCCTCGTCAGAGGAGAGGAAGCGTACCGCCCCTGCGACGTCCTCCGGCACTCCGGGCCGCCCGAGGGGGGTCGCCTGGACCATTGCCGCCGTCGCCTCGTCCGGGAGCACGTCCGTGAGCTGGGTCGTGATGTACCCCGGAGCGACGACGTTGGCGCGCACGTTGCGACTGCCGAGCTCGCGTGCGATCGACTTCGTGAAGCCGATGATGCCCGCCTTCGAGGCGGCGTAGTTCGTCTGACCCCAGTTCCCGTGAACGCCGACGATCGACGAGACGTTGACGATCGCACCGGCACGCTTCTTCATCATCGGACGCGTCACCGCACGGCAGGTGTAGAAGACGGACGAGAGATTCGTCTCGATGACGACGCGCCAGTCGTCGTCGGACATGCGCGCGAGCAGCCCGTCGCGCGTGAGCCCGGCGTTGTTCACGAGGATGTCGAGGTCGCCTGCCTCTTCGACGAGGCGGGCGGCCTCGTCCGGATTCGAGACGTCCGCCTGCACGGCGCGGCCGCCGATCCGGGCGGCGAGCTCTTCAGCCTCCTCCCTGCCGGAGCGGTAGCCGATCACGACCGACGCGCCCGCCTGCGCGAGCTCGACCGCGATCGCGCGCCCGATCCCACGCGACGCGCCCGTTACGAGCGCGTTTTTCCCTTCGAGGGACGCGAAGCTCACTACGATTCTGCAGTCAGTACGTCGTGCAGCTCGTCGAGCGCGGTGAGGCTGTTCACGGACACCGCCTTCACACTGCGATCGATTCGCTTGACGAGGCCGGAGAGCACGTTGCCCGGACCGACCTCGACGAACGTGCGCACACCTTCGCGCATGAGCTCACTCGCAGCCTGGGTGAAGCGAACGGGAGCAGTGAGCTGGTCGACGAGCAGCGGGCCCATACGCTGCGCCGACTCGAGGCGAGCCGTCACGGTCGACATGAACGGCGCTGTCGGCTCCTGGAACTTCACGCGCTCGATCGCAGGCCGTAGCCGGTCGGCCGCTCGCGCGACGAGCGGCGAGTGGAACGCGCCCGAGACCTTGAGCTTCACCGCACGGCGTGCACCCGCCTCCTGCGCACGCTCGCAGCACTCGTCGACGGCCGCGTTCTCGCCCGAGACGACGATCTGGCCGGGGCAGTTGTAGTTCGCCGGCCACACGCCGAGAATCTTCCGGCACAGCGTCTCGACGACCTCGTCCTCGAGACCGAGGATCGCCGCCATCGAGCCCGGATGGCGGGCCGCCGCCTCGGCCATCGCTATGCCCCGCTCGCGAACGAGGCGAATCGCCTCTTCGTCGGTCATCGACCCGGCGGCGGCAAGCGCCGCGAACTCACCGACGGAATGGCCGATGACATAGTCGGGCTCGATCCCGCGCGAGCGGATCGCCGCGAGGAACGCGAGCGACGTCGCGACGAGCGCCGGCTGCTGGACGGCCGTATCGAGGAGCTCGTTCGCGTCGCCGTCGAAGCACAGTCGCTGCAGGTCGAGATCGGCGGCGCCGCTCCCGCGCTCGTAGACCGAGCGCGCCTCCGCGACCGCGTCGGCGATGTCGCGTCCCATGCCCGGCTCGACCGAGCCCTGGCCGGGGAAACAGAAGGCGACCTTCACGCCGCGGCCCCGTTCATCGTCCACCGCATCAGCGCGCTGCCCCAAGTGAGGCCGGCCCCCATCCCGGTCATCAGCACGAGCTTCCCGGGAGCCAGCCGTCCGTCGGCGGTGGCATCCGCCATGGCGAGCGGGATGGAGCCCGACGAGGTGTTGCCATACCGGTCGACGTTGATCACTACCCGATCTGACGGGATTCCGAGCTTCCTGGTTGCGTGGTCGATGATCCGGACGTTGGCTTGATGGGGGATGTAGACGTCGACGTCGTCGACGGAGACCCGGCACTGCGCGAGGAGCTCCTCGGCCGACTGGACGAGGATCCTCGTCGCGAATTTGAACACTTCTCGACCGTTCATCCGGATGGTCCGATCGGCCTCCTCGAAGATCCTCGACCCGCTCCCCGGGAGCCAGAGGCTCTCGCCGCCTGCGCCGTCGGCGCCGAGCTCGAAGCCGAGGAAGCCCTGCTCGGGAGCCGCCTCGAGGACGACCGCACCCGCACCGTCTCCGAAGAGGACGAGGGTGGAGCGATCGGTCCAGTCGAAGAGGCGGGAGAGGATGTCGCCGCCGATGACGAGCGCCCGCTGAGCAAGGCCCCCCGCCAACATCCCGTATGCCTGTGCGAGCGCGTACATGAACCCGGTACAGCCGGCGGAGAGGTCGTACGCGGCCGCGTCCTCCGCGCCAACGGCGTCGGCGATGAGGGCGGCCGTCGACGGGAATGCCATGTCCGGCGTCACCGTCGCGACGATGAGCAGGTCGACGTCCTTGCCCTCGAGCCCCGCTTGCGCGAGCGCGTCGCGTGCGGCCGGCAGCGCGAGATCGGAGAGCGCTTCCTCGGCCGACGCGATGCGGCGCTCGCGGATCCCGGTGCGCTCGCGGATCCACTCGTCGGTGGTGTCGACGTACTGCGACAGCTCTTCATTGAGCACCACACGATCGGGCACCTTCACACCGAGCCCGGTGATGGAGACGTTCTTGCCCGCTGCAGCGCTGCCGATCATTCGCCGACGAAGACTGTCAGAAGCGCCTCGGCCGCAAGCTCGCCTTCGACAGTCGCCCGCCCTTCGCCCTTCGCGATCGGTCCGCGCACGCGCACGAACTCGCACTCGAGCGTGAGCACGTCGCCGGGCTCGACAACGCGCTTGAAGCGGCAGTCGTCGATACCGGCAAAGAAGGGGATCTTGCCCCGATTGACCTCGTCGGCGAGAACGGCGACTGCCCCCGCCTGGGCAATCGCCTCGACGGTCAGGACGCCGGGCATGACGGGACGGTCGGGGAAATGGCCTGCGAACCACCAGTCGTCGGCTCGGATCTCCCGCCGGCCGACGACGCGCTTCCCCGGCTCGAGCTCGACGATCTCGTCCACGAGCAGGAAGGGTGGCCGGTGCGGGATCAGCTGCTCGATCACGTCACGGCCGAACGGCGCGGCCGGCGGCGTCACGCGACGTCTTCCAATTTTTCCCGGAGCCGCGCCCGCCCGCGATGCGCGTGGCACTTGGCGGTGCCGACCGGCATCCCGGCCGCCTCGGCGATCTCCTCGAACGAGTATCCCATCGCGTCCTTGAGGACGATCACCTGGGCCTCGCGCGGCGAGATCTCGGCGAGCGAGTCGCACAGCTCGCGCCGCAGCTCAGACATGCCGGCTGCGCGCACCGGATCTTCCAGCCAGCCGGCGCTGAGATCGTCGGCGAGCTCTTCGTGGGCGCGCGCCTTTCGGCGCTCGGCGGCGTCGCGGCACGTGTTGACGACGAGCCGGTGCAGCCACGTCGAGAACTGTGCGTCGCCGCGGAACTGAGGCAGGCGGACCACCACCTTTGCGAGCGCCTCCTGCGCGGCGTCACGCGCGTCTTCGGGGTCGCGGAGGAGGTGCCTGGCGAGACGCTCGACGCGTGGCGCGTGGCGCGTGCACAGAGCCTCGAGTGCAAGTCGGTCTCCGGCCTTCGCCCGCGTGACGAGGATGGGGTCGCTCAGCCTCTCGTAGACCGGCGCAGCCTGCGGCCGAAAGGGCTGCCTGATCGCTTTCACGGCGGAAGTAGTCTAGAGGCGCGTGTCGGACCTCTCGCCCGAGCTGGTGGTGCCGCTGCTTCGGGGACGACTGGGCCGGCCGTATCGGTACCTGAGTGAGACGCCGTCCACGCAGCAGGAGCTCGGCGAGGACGAGCCGGAGGGCGCAACGGTCGCGGCCGACCACCAGACCCAGGGGCGTGGCCGGCTCGGCCGCACCTGGACGGACGCCCCGGGGCGAGCGCTCCTCTTCTCCATTCTGCTGCGGCCGGCCGTCGAGATGGCCCGCTGGCCCGAGCTCTCGATCATCGCCGGCGAGGCGGTTGCGGCCGCTGTCGGTGCGGGTGCACGCGTGTCGCACCCGAACGACGTCATGGTCGCCGGGCGGAAGGTCGCGGGCGTGCTTCCGGAGGCGACGGCCGGCCGCATCGTCCTCGGCATCGGCGTGAACGTGAACCAGCGCACCACCGACCTGCCGGTGGGCGTCCCGAAGCCGCCGACGTCGCTGTACCTCGAGCTCGGGCGTGAGGTCGAGCGCGCGCCGCTCCTGGCGACGATCCTGGTCGAGCTCGAGCGCCGGTACGACACCTGGTCGGGCGTATCCTGAGAGCATGCGCGCCCTGGTCGTCGCGCTTGCAGCACTGACCTTCGCGGGCGCGGCGCAAGCCGCGCCGAGGGTGCTCGCCATCACGTTCGGCCCCGACCTCGAAATCAATCCCGTGACGCAGGGCTATCTCACGCACGAGCTCTCGCGCGCCGCCTCCGACCACTACGACGCGGCGGTCATCGTCCTCGACACGCCCGGCGGACTTTCGACATCGATGAAGACGATCTTCACGGCCGAGCTGAACGCGAAGGTCCCGGTGATCGTCTACGTCTCCCCCGACGGGGCGCGCGCCGCGTCGGCCGGCGTCTGGGTCGCGCAAGCAGCCGACGTGCTGGCGATGGCGCCGACCACGAACATCGGCTCATCGACCCCGATCGACTCCAGCGGGCAGAACCTCGGCTCCGACCTTCGACGCAAGGTGATCAACGACTCGGTGGCGTCGCTGACGGCGCTCGCTCAGGTCCACCACCGCAACACGACGTGGCCGGCGAAGGCGGTTCGCGTCGCATCGAACCTCACCGCGTCGCAGGCACTGCACATGAACGTCATCGACATGATCGCGCCGACGCTGCCCGCGCTCTTGAACCGCCTCGCCGACTACAAGACGAAGGACACGAGCCGGCCGTTCACGCTCCACCTCGCCGGCGCGCACGTCGACACCGTGAAGCCCGGGTTCGTCACCCGGTTCCTCAACACGATCATCGACCCGAACCTCATCTCGATCTTCTTCCTCGCCGGCATCGCGGGGTTGATCTTCGAGGTACTCCACCCGGGAATCGTGCTGCCGGGTGCGCTCGGCGCCGTCTGCCTCGTCGTCGCGCTGTACGGGTTCTCCATCCTCAACCCGAGCTGGGGCGGCGTCGCGCTCGTGCTGCTCGGAATGGCGTTGCTCGTCATCGACCTGCACGCGATGACCCACGGTGCGCTCACGATCGGCGGGCTCGTCGCGCTCGGCTTCGGCCTCGCGCTCCTGTTCCAGAACGAACCGGCCCCGTACCGCGTGAACACCTGGCTCATCGTCGGCATCGGGAGCGCGCTCGGCGCGTTCTGGGCGTTCGCGCTCGGCAAGGGCTTCGCAGCCAGGCGGCTCCCGGTCAGCGTCGGCACGCAGATGCTCGTCGGCAAGACCGGCGAGGTGCGGGCGCCGGGCCTCGTCTTCGTGAACGGCGAGCTGTGGCAGGCGCACGCGGACGACGACTCCGAGCTCGTCCCCGGAGAACAGGTCGAGGTCGAATCGATCCGCGGGCTCGAGCTGACCGTACGGAAGGAATAGGATCGGTCGATGCTCGGGTTCGTCAGGATCATGCGGGAGTACGAGCGAGGCGTGATGTTCCGCCTCGGACGCCTGCTCGACCCGCCGCGGGGGCCGGGCGTCGTCTGGAAGATCCCCTTCGTCGATCAGCTCGTGAAGGTCGACCTGCGGACGATCACCCTCAACATCCCGCCGCAGGAAGTGATCACGAAGGACAACGTCCCGGTGCGGGTGAACGCGGTGGCGTACTTCCGCATCGTCGGCCCAAAGGACGCCATCGTCCAGGTCGAGAACTTCATGGTGGCGACGTCGCAGATCGCCCAGACGACGCTGCGCTCGGTCCTCGGCCAGCACGTGCTCGACGAGCTGCTCTCGGAGCGCGAGAAGATCAACGCGATCCTGCAGGGGATCATCGACGAGGCAACCGGCCCGTGGGGCATCAAGGTCTCGATCGTCGAGGTCAAGGACGTCGAGATCCCCGCCGGCATGCAGCGTGCGATGGCCCGGCAGGCGGAGGCCGAGCGCGAGCGGCGCGCGAAGATCATCAACGCCGAGGGCGAGTTCCAGGCGGCGGAGCGACTGAAGGACGCGGCGCTCGTGATCGAGGAGCACCCGATCGCGCTCCAGCTGCGCTACCTGCAGACGCTGCTCGAGATCGGCGGCAGCAACTCGTCGACGATCATCTTCCCGGCGCCCATCGATCTCATCAAGCCCTTCCTGGAGAAGGGCGACTGACCTAGCTCCGCTGCTGCTCGCGGAAGCGGCGGGCGGCGTCGATGGCGGCGCCGAGGTTGAGACCCTTGTCCTTCGCCTGCTTGATGAGCATGACCGTCTCGAGCGCGTCGATGTCGTAGATCCGCTGTTTCTTGCCTTTTGTCGGGATCTGCGCCTTGTTCGTCCAGTAGTCGAGCTGCATCTTCGAGATGCCCGCGATCTGGCAGACCTGGCCGAGGTACAGCTCCACCTTGCCGAGGTGCTCGGCCAGGTCGATCGGCTCCAGAAAGTCGACGTGGCTGCTCGCCGCCATGGTTGCGAGTTATAAAGGGGATCGTTGAGTTTGGGAAGGGAAGGCTTCTGAAACCTTCCGTCCGGGAGGTCAAGCCTCGGGAGCGGGCTCGGCCTCGTCGTCCGATTCGACCACCGGGGCGAGCGACGATACACGCTCCTCGCCACGGAGGCGCACGACGATGACGCCCTGCGTCGCGCGGCCGAGCCGCTTGATCTCCTCGACGGGCATGCGGATGACGGTGCCGCCGGTCGAGATCAGCATGACCTGGTAGCCGTCACGGACCACGCGGGCGCCGGCGAGCGTTCCCTTCGACTCGGTCAGCTGGATCGTCTTCACGCCCATGCCGCCGCGGCCCTTCACCGGATAGTCGGCGACGCGCGTGCGCTTGCCGTAACCGTTCTCGGTGACGACGAGCAGGTCGGAGTCGTCCTGCGCGATGTTGAGCGAGATCACCTCGTCGCCGGCGCGTAGCCGCATGCCCGCCACGCCCGACGCGTCGCGCCCCATCGCACGCACTTCCTTCTCGTTGAACCGGATCGCCTGCCCGAGCTTCGACACCATCAGGATGTCGTCGTCGCCGGAGGAATGGCGCACGGCGACGAGCTCGTCGTTCTCGCGCATCTTGATGGCGATGATCCCGTCGGCACGGAGCGGCGTGTTGTACGCCCCGAGCTCGGTCTTCTTGACGACACCGTTCTTCGTCCCGAAGACGAGGTACTTGGCCTCGCCGAAATCACGCGTCTGCACGACCGCGCGAACCTGCTCGCCCTGGCGGAACGGCAGGAGGTTGACGATCGCGCGGCCCTTCGACTGGCGCGAGCCGAGCGGCAGCTCGTGCACCTTGAGCCGATACACCTTGCCCACGTTCGAGAAGAAGAGGATGTAGTCGTGCGTCGAGGCGACGAAGAGGTGCTCGATGTAGTCCTCTTCCTTCAGCTCCATGCCCATGACGCCGATGCCACCGCGCCTCTGCTCACGGTAGGCGGTCACAGGTAGGCGCTTGATGTAACCCGAGCGCGTGATCGCGATGACCATGTCCTCCTCCGCGATCAGGTCCTCGAGCTCGAGCTCTTCCTCGGCGGCGACGATCTCCGTCCGCCGGTCGTCGTTTCGGCCGTAGATCTGCTTGATCTCGAGGAGCTCCTCGCGGATGAGCGCGTCGATCCTGGCGGGGTCGCCGAGGATCTCCCGCAGCTCGCCGATGCGCTCCATCTTGTCCTTGTACTCTCGCTCGACTTCATTCCGCTCGAGCGCAGTCAGTGCACGCAGACGGAGGTCGAGGATCGCCTGCGCCTGGATCTCGCTGAAGCCGAACTGCTCCATCAGGCCCGTGCGGGCGGCGTCCACGTCCTCGGCGGCACGGATGAGCGCGATCACCTCGTCCAGGACGTCGAGCGCCTTGAGATACCCCTCGAGAATGTGGACGCGCGCCTCGAGCTTGCGCAGCTCGTCCTTCGACCGGCGGGTTACGACCTCACGCTGGAAGTCGAGATAGTGGGTGACGAGCTCGAGGAGCGACAGCGTGCGCGGGACGCCGTCGACGAGTGCGACGGCGTTGTAGCCGAACGTCGACTGCAGCGGCGTGTGCTTGAACAGCTTGTTGAGCGCGACCTGCGGGACGGCGTCGCGCTTCAGCTCGACCTGGATCCGCATTCCGGTGCGATCGGAATGGTCCGCGAGATCCGAGATCTCGGTCAGGACCTTGTCCTGGACGAGATCGGCGATCTTACGAATGACGCCGGCGTCGCCGCCCTTCTTGACGCCGTAGGGCAGCTCGCTGATGACGATCGCGGACTTTCCGCCGCGCAGCTCCTCAATGTGTGCGCGCGCGCGCATGACGATCCGGCCGCGGCCGGTTCGATAGGCATCGCGCAGACCGCTGCGGCCGACGATGAAGCCGCCGGTCGGGAAGTCGGGGCCCTTCACGTGCTTCATCAGTCCCTCGACGTTGACGTCGGGATCGTCGATCATCGCGACGATCGCGTCGATCGTCTCGCCGAGATGGTGCGGCGGCATGTTCGTCGCCATGCCGACGGCGATGCCGGTCGACCCGTTGACCAGCAGGTTCGGGAAGCGAGAGGGAAGAACACTCGGTTCGCGTCGCGACTCGTCGTAGTTCGGCCCGAAGTCGACCGTGTCGGAGTCGATGTCACGGAGCATCTCCGTCGCCATCCGCGAAAGGCGGCACTCGGTGTAGCGATCTGCAGCCGGTGGGTCGTCGTCGACGGAGCCGAAGTTGCCCTGGGGGTCGACGAGCGTGTAGCGCAGCGAGAACGGCTGCGCCATGCGCACGAGGGTGTCGTAGATCGGAAGATTGCCGTGCGGGTGATAGTTGCCCATCACCTGTCCGACGACGCGCGCGCACTTCACATAGGGCCGGTTCGGCTGCAGCCCCATTTCGTGCATGCCGTACAGCACACGCCGGTGGACCGGCTTCAATCCGTCGCGGACGTCGGGCAGCGCGCGCCCGACGATGACCGACATGGCGTAGTCGAGGTAGCTCGAGCGCATCTCCTGCTCGAGCTCGCGCGGCTCGATGCGGCCCGGCCCGAGGGCGCCGGTATCGAGCTCAGACATCGAGGAACTTCACGTCTTTCGCGTTCTCCTCGATGAAGACGCGGCGCGGCTCGACCTGGTCGCCCATGAGCATCGACATCAGCTGATCGGCCGCGTGCGCGTCTTCCACGTCGACGCGGATGAGGAGGCGCTTCGCCGGGTCCATCGTCGTCTCCCACAACTGGTCGGCGTTCATCTCGCCGAGGCCCTTGTACCGGGAGAGTTGAATGCCGCCTTCCTTCGCGAGGTCGAGGGCACCCTGCCGAAGATCGCTGTACGTGTCGGCGGTCGCCTTCTTCTTGCCGAGCGCGAGGGCAAACGGCGGCGGCCCGACGATCTCGGCGAGCTTCGCGTACGCCTTCCGAAGGTTGGCGTAGATCGGAGACGAGAGGAGCTCGGCCGAAAGGGCGATCGTCTGTGCCGCGGAGGTCTCCTCCTCGACGACGCGGACGCGGAGCCCGGCATCGTCGCGCTCGAGCACGGACAGCGTGTAGCCGTTCGCGGGCAGCTTCGATATCGCCGTCTCCAGCGCTGCGGGCGTCACCGCGTCCAGCTCAACGAGGCGGTGCGACACCGCCAGCTCCGCGGCGTGATGGCCGAAATCGGACCGCAGGCGCGCCGTCCATCCCTCGAACTCCGCAAGCGCTCCGGTGAAGCGCTTCCAGCGCGCCTCGGTCAGCTTCACCTGCTCGCCGTCGCGGTCGGTGATGTCGAGATCGCCGAAGCGCTCGCGCACGAGCAGGTCCTCGAGCTGCGACTCCTTCTCGAAATAGAACTCCTGGTTGCCGATCTTCACCTTGTAGAGCGGAGGAACGGCGATGTGCACGTGCCCGCGGTCGAACAGCTCGCGCATGTGGCGATAGAGGAAGGTCAGCACGAGCGTGCGGATGTGCGCGCCGTCGACATCGGCGTCCGTCATGACGATCACACGGTGGTAGCGCAGGCCGCTCAGGTCGAACTCGTCGCCGATGCCGGTTCCGATGGCGGTGATCATCGCCTGGATCTCGCCGTTGGAAAGGACCTTGTTGATGCGGTTCTTCTCGCTGTTGATGATCTTTCCGCGCAGCGGCAGGATCGCCTGATAGGTGCGGTCGCGGCCCTGCTTCGCGGGCCCGCCGGCGGAGTCGCCCTCGACGATGAAGAGCTCTGCCGACTCCGGATCGCGAATGGTGCAGTCGGCGAGCTTGCCCGGCAGCGACATGCTGTCGAGCGCCGACTTGCGACGCGTCAGCTCGCGCGCCTTGCGCGCCGCCTGGCGCGCACGAGCTGCCGCGATCGCCTTCGTGACGATTTGGCGGGCGTCCGTCGGGTTCTCCTCGAGGAACTCGGAGAGCTTCGCGTTCACGGTCGCCTCGACGAAGCCGGCGATCTGCGGGTTTCCGAGCTTGCCCTTCGTCTGCCCCTCGAACTGCGGGTTCTGCAGCTTGACGGAGATGACGGCGGCGAGGCCTTCGCGCACGTCCTCGCCCTCGAGGTTCTCCTCCTTGTCCTTCAGCAGACCCTTGTCGCGCGCGTACTTGTTCAGCGTGCGCGTCAGGGCGGAGCGGAACCCCTGCATGTGGGTGCCGCCCTCGATCGTGTTGATGTTGTTGGCGAACGAGAAGATCGAGTCCTGGTAAGAGCTGTTCCACTGCATCGCCACCTCGGCATAGCCGACGTCGCTCTCGTTCTCGAAGTACGCGATGTGCTTGTGGACCGGCTCCTTCGATTCATTGACGTAGGCGACGAAGTCCTTGATGCCGCCCTCGTAGTGAAACTCGAGCGTCTTCCCGTCGGCACGCTCGTCGATCAGGACGATGCGGAGCGCCTTCGTCAGGAACGCGGTCTCGCGGAGGCGCTGTGCTATCGCGCTCGCGTCGATGTCCATCTCCTCGAAGATCTCGGCGTCGGGGAGGAAGCTGATGGTGGTGCCGGTAACGGTCGCATCGCCGACGACCTGCATGTCGCCCTGCGGGACCCCGCGCGCGAACTCCTGGCGGTAGACCTTGCCGTCGCGGCTCACCTCGGCGACGAGCCACTCCGACAGCGCGTTGACGACGGAGACGCCGACCCCGTGCAGGCCGCCGGAGACCTTGTAGCCCTGTCCGCCGAACTTGCCGCCGGCATGGAGCTTCGTGAGGACGACCGTGAGCGCCGGAAGCTTCTGATCCTTCATGACGTCGACCGGGATGCCGGAGCCCCAGTCCTTGACCGTCACCGAATGGTCGGGATGGAGCGTGACCTCGATGCGGTCGTTGCGCCCCGCAAGGGCCTCGTCGACGGAGTTGTCGACGACCTCGTAGACGAGATGGTGGAGGCCCCGGAGCCCCGTCGAGCCGATGTACATGCCCGGGCGGAGCCGGACCGGCTCGAGTCCTTCCAGGACGGTGATGTCCTTTGCGGTATAGCTTGCTCTAGCCATGAAAAAAGCCCTGCAAATCCCACGTTTGCGGGCACGTGAGATTGTATCAGAAGGAGCGGTCGTCCGGCGCTCGGGCGAGCGCAGTTTCAACTGCTTTTTGTACGAGTTTCCTCAAGTTCTCGTCGGCGATCTTGCCGGCGATCCGGGCGGCCTCCGCGACCTGCTCCGGGGAGGGCTGCGGCGGCCCCTGTGAAACCCCCTCCACGGGCTCCGCTCGAGGCTCCGGCAGCGGCCCCGGGACGAACTTCACGCGCTCCGCGCCCAACCGTTTTCGGATCTCGTCGGCCCGCTGCGTGAGCTCGAACGCCCAGATCGCGTCGCGCGTGTGCACGACGAGCGCGCCGTCGCGCTGGAAGCGCGCCGGCCACGCAGCGCGGGCGATCTCGGCGCCGACGGCCGTCGGCCATGCCTCGACCACCTCCGCGATCCTCCCCTGCGGGCCGAACCGGGCAAGCTCACGCCTGACCTCCTCACCGAGCGGTTCCAGCACGCACCTCCACGAGCTGGTCGGCGTCGGCGGGAAGCATCGCGGGGTCGGTAGCGGTGACAAGGGCCTGGCCCCGCCCTCCCACCCGCTCCGCGAGCGTCTTCCGCCGTGTCGGGTCGAGCTCCGACAGGACGTCGTCGAGCAGGAGCAGCGGCGGAGCGCCGCGGCGTTCCGAGACGAGATCCGCCTCGGCGAGGATGAGCGCGAGAACGGCGAGGCGCTGTTCCCCCTGCGAGCCGAAGCCGCGGAGGTCGCGGCCGGCGGCGAGGACGAGCACGTCGTCGAGATGGGGGCCGACTCCGGTGACACCACGAACGAGATCGCGGTCGAAGCGCGCGTCGAGCTCCGCCACCGTCGGCGGCTCGCCGTCGTAGCGAAGCTCTGCGTCGTCGAGGCCGAATGCAGCCGCGTGTGCCGTGAACGCAGGGCCGATCAGCTCGAGCGCCTCGCGGCGCGCACCGACGAGCTGCACTCCGAGCTCGGCGACCTGTCGAGTCCACGGCCCGATCGCGTCGCGCGAGGACACCCCGAGTGCAATGCGCCGGAGCGACGCGTTGCGCTGCGCCACGGCTGCGCCGTAATCGGCGGGGAGCTGTACCCGCGCGGGCGTCAGCCTTCCCAGCGCTCGGTCGAAGTATGCGCGACGCGCAGCCGGTGCGCCCTTGACGACGCCGAGCCGGTCGGGTGTGAACACGAGCGTCGTGAGCTCCGCGCGCAGGTGCTCGACCGCCCTGAGCGGCGTGCCGTTCAGCGACGCATGCTTGGCAGCGCCGGTCTCGAGCTTCACCTCGACGCTGACGGAAACGTCGCCGCGGCGCCCCTCGACCGCGACGCGAGCCGCATCGTTCCCGAAGCGGATGAGCTGGCGGTCGTTGCGCGTTCGCGGCGAGAACCCCTGCGTCGCGACGTGCAGCGCCTCGAGCAGGTTCGTCTTGCCGGCGCCGTTGGGGCCGACCGCCAGCACGAGCCCCGGCCGGAGCGCGAGCTCGAGCCGCTCGTACGACCGGAAGGTACGGAGCGAAACCGATTCGACTATCAGCCCGGCAGCCGAATCGGCATGACGAGATAGGTGAAGTCGTCTCCCTCGCCCTGGATGACCGCCGGCCGCAGCGGGCTGATGAGCTTCACGCGCACGTCGTCGGTGTCGAGCAGCTCGAGCCCGTCGCGGAGGAAGTCCGCGTTGAACCCGATCTCGAGAGGCTCGCCGGTGAACGCGATCGGCAGTGACTCCTTCGACTCGCCGACGTCGTGGGTCCGTGCGACGACGGTGAGCTCGCCCTCGGCGAACCGCAGCTGCAGCGGCGTCGCGCGTTGGATCATCACCGACGCGCGCCGGATGACGTCGAGGAGCTCGACCCGCGGAATGGACAGCTCGTGCTCGAACGACTCCGGCAGCAACTGCCGGTAGTTCGGGAACTGGCCGTCGATCCGTCGCGTCGTCAGCCAGACGCCGTCGGCGGAGAAGAGCACCTGGTTCTCCTGGACGCCGATCTCGACCTCGTCACCCGAGCCTGCGATGCGCGAGAGCTCCTGCAGCGCGCGGCCGGGGACGATGGCCTCGAGATCGGGTGCCGTGCTTCTCAGGGCCGTCTCCTTCACCGCCAGCCGATACGAGTCGGTCGCCGCCATGACGAGCTTGCCATCGCCGAACGAGACGAGGATGCCGGTGAGCACCGGGCGCGACTCGTCACGCGACGCTGCGCGCGCGACACGGTTGATCGTCTCGAGCAGCGCTTCCCGGTCGACAGCGAACGTCGACACCGCGTCGAGCTCCGGAAGTCGAGGGAAGTCCTCGGGGTTGTACGTGTTCAACGTGTAGCTCGCGTTACCGGCGGTGACGTGAACAACGGACTCTGCCGGGCGATGCTCGATCGTCACATCGCTCCCCGGTAACAGCCGCGCAAGGTCGACGAAGGTCTTCCCCGGCAGGACGATTGCGCCGTCGCCTTCGATCTGCGCCCGCACGCTCGCACGCAGCGACAGCTCCATGTCGGTCGCCGCGAGGCGCAGCTCACCGTCACGAGCCTCGAGCAACACCCCCGACAGGATTTGCACCGACGTTCGCGTCGAAAGGGCGCGCGAGACCACCCCGAGCGCTTG
>Ga0209579_10001963_pt1 | contig 16299 bp, 14 predicted proteins | sample Coa_R1_2_FD_187152 | JGI IMG/M metagenome (GOLD analysis project Ga0209579, IMG submission 187152) | Surface soil microbial communities from Centralia Pennsylvania, which are recovering from an underground coalmine fire - Coalmine... | ecosystem: Environmental > Terrestrial > Soil >... | reverse complement strand
CTTTCGAAGCTGAAACGGCAGCGGCGGGATTATAGCCTGCTCGAGGAACTAAACACACGGCCGCGGACCACTTATTTGGCGCGATTGCGAAATCCGAATCCGGACCTGGAGAAGGGATAAAGCGTGGACCAGGAAAACGGAACCATCGTTACCATCGATCCGGGCCCTGAAAAGGTCCTGGGCCGTGGCCACGATTTCGGGACCGTCACCGACAAGATCGGCGGCGTCGTCTACCGCTCCTTCCTCGATACGCCACGGCAACTCTACATCGGATTTGCGTGCGCGTTCCTGCTGGTTAATGTGTTGCTGGTCGCCGTAACCTGGCTGTTTTTCCGCGGCGTCGGTATTTGGGGCATCGTGATTCCCATCGCCTGGGGATTCGCGATCGTCAACTTTGTCTGGTGGATCGGTATCGGCCACGCAGGCACGCTGATCTCGGCGATTCTGCTCCTGTTAAAACAGGACTGGCGCACATCGATCAACCGGTTTTCAGAAGCGATGACGTTGTTTGCCGTCGCCTGCGCCGGTATGTTCCCGATCCTCCACCTCGGGCGCCCGTGGCTCGCATACTGGCTGATCCCTTATCCGAACACGATGTGGCTATGGCCGCAGCCTCGATCGCCGCTGATCTGGGACGTGTTTGCCGTATCGACCTACGCCACGGTTTCGTTCCTGTTCTGGTTCACCGGTCTGATTCCGGATTTCGCCACCATGCGCGACAAGCAACCGGCGAGCATCCCCGGCAAGATCTTCGGCATGCTTGCGATGGGCTGGCGAGGCTCCGCGCGTCATTGGGCGCGATATCAGAAGGCATATTTACTGCTCGCCGGACTCTCGACGCCTCTCGTGGTCTCCGTCCATTCTGTCGTCAGCTTCGATTTCTCGGTGGCCATCATCCCCGGCTGGCACACGACGATTTTCCCACCCTACTTCGTCGCGGGTGCGATCTATTCCGGGTTCGCGATGGTGCTGACGCTCGCGATTCCCGTGCGCCGCTGGTATCACCTCGAAGATATGATCACCATGCGTCACATCGAGTGCATGGCGAAGGTGATGCTCGGCACGGGGCTGATTGTCGCTTACGGATACGCGATGGAAGCGTTCATGGCGTGGTACAGCGGCGAACAGTACGAACGCTATGCCTTTCTGAATCGGATGTGGGTAGGCGGCTATTGGTGGACGTACTGGCTGCTGATCCTCTGCAACATCGCCATCCCACAGCTTCTCTGGTCGCGCCGCATCCGTTTAAACGTCTGGAGCGTATTCGTGATTTCGCTGGTGGTCAACGTGGGCATGTGGCTGGAGCGGTTCGTCATCGTGGTCACCAGCTTGACCCGGGATTTCGTCCCGTCGTCCTGGGGTATGTACTATCCGACCGTTTGGGACTGGGCCACCTACGCCGGGACCATCGGCGTGTTCCTGAGCCTGATGTTCTTGTTCATTCGCGGCCTTCCCGCGATCTCGATTTTCGAGATGCGCGAAGTAGTCCATCATGTCGTTCACCCAGGGGACCCTGAACATGCACACGGAGACTAAAGTCGCCGGACAACTCGAACGGCTCCACGGCCTGATGGCTGAGTTCGATGCCCCGGAGCCTTTGCTTGACGCCGCGCACCGGGCCCGCGAGGCCGGGTATCGGCACATGGATGCGTATTCGCCGATGCCCGTCGAGGGGTTGGCCGAATCCATCGGTTTCCGCCGCACGCTGGTAGAAAAACTCGTGTTCGTCGCGGGACTTCTGGGAGCAACCGGCGGGTTTTCGCTGTGCTGGTGGATGACCGTCATCGCGTACCCGCACATCGTCGCGGGCCGTCCGCTGAACAGTTGGCCGGCGTACGTGGCCATCACCTTCGAATGCATGGTGCTGCTCTCGTGCATTACGGCAGTTGTCAGCATGCTCGCCTTGAACGGCCTGCCGCAGCCGTATCATCCCGTGTTCAACGTGAAGGAGTTCGAGCGGGCGTCGCGCGACAAATTCTTTCTGTGCATCGAATCAACCGACCCAAAGTTCGACGCCGATGCTACACGAGAGTTCCTGGAGAGTCTCGATCCCGAAGAAGTGATGGAAGTTGAGCCATAAAATGGGCCACGAATGGACACGAATACACACGGATAAGACACTCATGTCCACTCGTGTGTATTCGTCGCTGATCCTGATCCTGGCGCTGACCGCTTGCCGGCAGGACATGCACAACCAGCCGCGCTACAAACCCCTGGCTGCCACCGACTTTTTCGGCGACGGACGTTCGGCGCGTCCCGCGGTGGAGGGAACGGTGCCGCGCGGGTATCTCCGGATCGATCAGGCACGTTACACCGGGAAAGTGGACAGCCAGGAAGTCGACTATTTCCCCTTCGAGATCACCCGCGCCGACCTGGAACGCGGCCAGCAACGCTACAACATCAACTGCTCGCCGTGCCACAGCCGGATCGGCGACGGCAATGGGATGGTGGTTCGCCGTGGATTCCGCCAGGCCGCGTCGTATCACACCGAGAAGTTGATCAAAGCCCCCGTCGGCCATTTCTTCGATGTAATGACCAACGGCTTCGGCGCCATGCCGAGCTACGGTTCCCGCATCGAACCGGACGATCGCTGGCGCATCGCTGCCTACATTCGTGTTTTGCAATTGAGTGAAAACGCCGCATTGCAAGATGTCCCGCCTGACATGCGAGGCGAGCTCGATAAGAATCCGGCGACGCCCCAGGAGCCAGCACGATGACCGCCTCCGATTCCACCGTCGACCTCCAGATCGGGCAATGGCAGCGTTGGTCGTTGCTGGCAGGCATCGCCGGCGTGCTGCTGGCCCTGGTTGGCCTGATTCTCGACCGCGAGCAATTTCTGCGCTCCTATCTGTTCGCGTACCTTTTCTGGACCGGCATGGCGCTCGGATGCCTTGGGATCCTGCTGCTTCATCACACGGTCGGCGGCAAGTGGGGAATGTTGATCCGCCGTATGTGCGAAGCCGGAGCGCGAACGTTGCCGTACATGATCGTTCTGCTGATACCGATCCTGTTGAGCTTACCCGTGCTGTATGTCTGGGCCCGTCCCGAGGCCGTGAACGATGCGAATATCCAGGCCAAAGCCGCGTATCTGAACATTCCCGGCGTCGTCGCCCGTTCCGTTTTTTACTTCATAGTCTGGACCTTTTACGCGTATCGCTTGAGCAAGTGGTCGGCCGACCAGGACGCGAGCGGCGATGAGAGCCTGATCGGCAAGATGCGCGGCGTGAGCGCTCCGGGTCTGGTGGTGTTCGTATTTGTCACCACCTTCGCATTCGTCGACTGGGTCATGTCTCTGGAGCCGCACTGGTTCTCGACCATCTACGGCGTGATGTTCCTGATCGGACAAGTGCTCGAGTCTTTCGCGTTCATGATCGCGCTGGTGATCGTGCTCTCTGACCGACCGCCCCTGAAAGAGTACGTGACCAAACAGCATCTGCATGACCTGGGCAATCTGATGTTCGCCTTCATGGTTCTGTGGGCGTATCTGTCGTTCTCGCAGTTCCTGATTACCTGGTCTGGGAATCTGCCGGAAGAAATCCCGTGGTATCTGAAACGTCTGCGCGGTGGTTGGCAATGGGTGGCGGTGACTCTGGTGATCTTTCATTTTGCGGCGCCCTTTGTGATTCTGTTGATGCGCGGCGTCAAGCGTCAGGCCAATCGGCTGCTCAAGGTTTGCTTGCTGCTCCTCGTGATCCGCGTAGTTGACGTCTACTGGATCGTCGAGCCCGCGTTTTACAACCAGCAGCTAAAAATCCACTGGCTGGATTTTGTAACCCCGGTCGCCGTTGGAGGCTTGTGGCTGGCGGCGTTCTTCTGGCAGCTAAGGTCCAGGCCGCTGGTTCCGTTAAGAGATCCAAGGCTGCAGGGCGCGCCCCGCGAGACGGTCGCTTACTAGATATGGAAATCAATCCGCACATCGATCCGGTAGGCCACGAAACAGGAGACGTGAATGTCCGCGACATCGTCATCACGCTGGCCTGTCTCGCGGTCGGCGCCGGATTGGTGTGCGTGCTGGTATATGGGATCTTCCGTTATCTCGCCGATCATCCGCTGAACACCGCTCCTCCGAATCCGATGGCCGAAACAGAGCGCCAGCAGATGCCGCCTGTTCCGCGCATCGAAGAGCATCCCGCGATTGAGCTGAAAGATTTGCGTACGCAGGAAGACAAAATCCTGTCGACCTACGGTTGGACCGACAAGCGTTCCGGCATCGTTCGCATCCCGATCGAGCGCGCCATGGATCTGCAGCTCCAGCGCGGCTTCCCAACGCGCCAGGCAAAGGAAGGAAAGCAGTGAGCTGGTTATTCGCGTCTATTCGTGTGCCTTCGTGGCTGGGTCTCTTCCTGGCAGCTCTTCCCGTTTTCGCCCAGATGCAGACCGCGTACAAACCCGCCGCTCTGCGAAATGTCGGGATCGAGCAGAAGATGAACGCGCTGATCCCCGTCGATGTTCCCTTCAATGACGAATCCGGGCGGCCGGTTACTTTGCGCCACTATCTTGGCAAGCCGGTCATTCTCGCTCTGGTCTATTATCAGTGCCCCTCGCTTTGCAACATGGTTCTGAACGGCGTCGTCCGGAGCGTTCGAAGTCTTCAGATGACCGCCGGCACGGATTACGATGTGGTCGCCGTCAGCTTCGATCCGCGGGAAACTCCGGAGATGGCCGCGGCTAAGAAAGCGCCCTACGTGAAGGAGTACAATCGCGCCGGCTCGGAAAACGGCTGGCACTTTCTGACCGGCGCCGAAGCGTCGAGCAAGGTGCTCGCCGACGCGGTCGGGTTTCGTTACAACTACGACGCGTTATCGAATCAATACGCCCACGGAAGCGCGATCATGATTCTGACACCGGAGGGTCATGTCGCGCGGTATTTCTACGGCATCGATTATCCCGCCCGCGACGTGCGCCTCGGTCTGGTCGAAGCGTCCGAAGGACGCATTTCGTCCCCCGTCGACCAGGTTTTGCTCTACTGTTACCACTACGATCCGGCGAACGGCAAATACGGCCTGGTGATCATGAACGTTTTGAGAATCGCCGGCTTGTTGACCCTCGCCTGCCTGCTCACGTTCATGGCCATCATGTTCCGCCGCGATTTTCGCGCTTCGCACGGCGAATGGGCGCATCGGGAGACCACCTGATGCCGACGCTTTCCATTTTCCCGCCGCGAGCCTCCACGGGCGCCGGCCAGGTGGACGCGCTTTACGGGTATCTGCTCGTGGTCGGAATCGCGATGACCGTCCTGATTTTCTTCTTCGTGGCGTTCTTCGCGCTCAAGTATCGCCGCAAGAGCCCGGACGATCCGGCGCCAAAGCCGATTCACGGGTCCATTCCTCTCGAAATCACATGGAGCGTCATCCCGTTCCTGTTCATGCTGGTGATGTTCGCCTGGGGAACCAAGCTGTATTTCGACAACTACACGCCACCCCGCGACACGCTGGATATTTACGTCACCGGGAAGCAGTGGATGTGGAAGGTCCAGTATCCCGACGGCCAGCGCGAGATCAATGAACTGCACGTTCCCACGGGCCGCCCGGTGAAAATCACGCTGGCCAGCGAAGACGTGATCCACAGCTTCTTCCTCCCTGCTTTTCGCCTGAAGCATGATGTAGTGCCCGGCAGTTACCAGACGTTCTGGTTCCAGGCGACCAAACCCGGCCGGTATCACATTTTCTGCGCCGAATACTGCGGCACCAACCACTCGCGCATGATCGGCTGGGTCACTGTGATGGAGCCGGTCGATTATCAGAATTGGCTCGCCGGCGGCGCCACCGGAAGCTCCATGGCCGAGCTTGGTGAGAAGCTGTTCGCGCAGTATGGCTGCGTCACCTGCCATGTGATCGATTCTCAAGGCCGCTGCCCTTCGTTGCGCAACGTGTTCGGAAATCCCGTGCAGCTCGAGGATGGACGCAGCGTCCTGGCCAATGAAGCGTACATCCGCGAATCGATTCTCAATCCGAACGCAAAAATCGTGAAGGGTTACAAACGGGACGTGATGCCCGTTTTTCAAGGTCAGATCAGCGAAGAGGGATTGCTGCAATTGATCGTCTATATCAAGAGCCTCTCTTTGTCTCCCGCGCCTACCAAAGCCGCCGCGAAGCAGGCGCAGCAACAGTGAGGAACCGAACATGAGTACGACGCTCCCGCACGCTCCCACGCAAGAGCGCGTTAACTATCTCAATGTCGATTACGGATGGAAGTCGTGGCTGTTCACTACCGACCATAAGCGTATCGCGTTGCTCTATCTGTTCTCGATCACAGCGTTCTTCTTCGTTGGCGGCGCATTCGCCGTTGGGATGCGGCTGAATCTGCTCAGCCCCAACGGACTGTTCCAGCACGATACCTACAACAAGCTGTTCACGATGCACGGCATCATCATGGTGTTCTTTTTCCTGGTGCCGTCGATTCCCGCGACCCTCGGGAATTTTCTTGTGCCTCCCATGATCGGCGCGCGCGATCTCGCGTTTCCGCGCATTAATCTGCTCAGTTGGTACATCTATATTGCCGGCGGCATCTTCGCGCTCACGGCGATCGTGCGCGGCGGCGTCGACACCGGCTGGACGTTCTATGCCCCCTTCAGCTCCACCTATTCGAATACCCACGTAATCCTGGCGGCGATCGGAGTCTTTATCTCCGGATTCTCGTCCATCCTGACGGGCCTGAATTTCATCGTCACCATTCACAAAATGCGCGCGCCGGGAATGACCTGGTCGCGACTTCCGCTATTTGTCTGGGCGCATTACGCGACCAGCTTAATTCAGGTCCTTGGCACCCCCGTAATTGCCATCACCATCGTGCTGCTGGGACTGGAGCGGATCTTGCACGCCGGTATTTTCGACCCCGCTCTGGGAGGCGATCCGGTCCTCTTTCAGCATCTCTTCTGGTTCTATTCGCACCCCGCCGTGTACATCATGATTCTGCCCGGCATGGGCGTTATCAGCGAGATCATTGCGTGCTTCTCCCGAAAGGCCATCTTCGGATACGGATTTGTCGCGTTTTCGAGCGTCGCGATCGCCGTCCTCGGATTCCTGGTCTGGGGACATCACCTGTTCGTCGCCGGCCAATCCATGTACGCAAGCATGGTGTTCTCGTTCATCAGCTTCCTGGTGGCCGTTCCGTCGGCGATCAAAGTCTTCAACTGGACGGCGACCATGTACCGCGGGTCGATTTCCTTCGAAACACCGATGCTCTACGCCTTCGGATTCATCGGCCTGTTCACCATCGGCGGCCTCACCGGCTTATTTCTGGCGACCATGGCCGTTGACGTCCACCTGACCGATACCTACTTCGTCATCGCGCACTTCCACTACGTGATGGTCGGCGGAATGGTCCTGGCGTATCTGGGCGGCGTGCACTTCTGGTTCCCGAAGATCACCGGCCGGATGTACCCGGAGAACTGGGCGAGGATCGCCGCTGTCATCGTCTTCGTCGGATTTAATCTGACGTTTTTCCCGCAGTTCATTCTCGGATACCTCGGAATGCCCCGCCGCTACGCGACCTACGCCGAAGAATTTCAGATATTGAATGTCCTGTCGACTGCGGGCGCGTCGATTCTGGGGATCGGGTACCTGATTCCGATGATCTATCTGACGTGGGCCTGGCGAAAGGGTCCGATTGCGCCTCAAAATCCGTGGAACGCGAAAGGACTCGAATGGGAGAAATCACCCACTCCCCCTCCGACGTTCAATTTCGACGAGCAGCCCGTCGTCACCGAGGACGCCTACAATTACGCCGAGGAGGTGCATGTTGGCCGACATTGACGCCACTCTCGCCGCACATCCCCCGCAGTTGAAGCATCACTTCGACGATAGCGAGCAGCAGCTCGAATCGTCGACGCTCGGAATGTGGGTGTTCCTGCTCACGGAAATCATGTTCTTCGGCGGCATGTTCGGCGGCTATACGGTTTACCGGAACATGTATCCGGACGCGTTTGCCTCCACCAGCCATTTCATGAACGTCACTCTGGGCGGATTCAATACGGGCGTCCTTATTTGCAGCAGTCTCACGATGGCGCTGGCCGTTCGCGCGGCGCAGCTCGGGAACAAGAAGACGCTGATCTGGTTCCTGATCTTCACACTGATCCTCGGATGCGTGTTTCTGGTGGTGAAGTATTTCGAATATCACGAGAAATGGGTCGATCATCACATCCCGGGACCTGGATTCCGCTATGAAGAAACCCAGTACTTCCGCCAGGCGCAGATTCTCTTCTTTCTCTATTTCGCGATGACCGGCATGCACGCGATGCATATGATCGTCGGCGCAGGCCTGTTGACCACTCTGATCGTCATGGCCGCGCGGAACAAGTTCAGTGCGCTCTGGTACACGCCGGTGGAGATGATCGGCTTGTACTGGCATTTTGTCGACATCGTGTGGATCTTCCTGTTCCCGCTCTTGTACCTGATAGGACACACCAAATGACCCACAAAGTTGTTCCGGTGAAAAATTACGTCTTCATATTCCTGATCCTGATCGCCCTGACCATCACGACGGTGCTGGTTTCCAAGATCGAACTCGGCGAATACAACTTTATCGTCGCCATGACCATCGCAGTGATAAAAGGAACACTGGTCGTCCTGTTTTTCATGCACGTCAAGGGAGCCAGCGCCATGACCAAGTTATTCGTAGGCGCGGGCTTCTTCTGGTTGGCGATTCTGCTGGTATTCGTCCTGAGCGACTACAACAGCCGAGGCTGGCTGCCCGGGCCCAAATGGTGGTAAACGGTCTAGGTTCCCGTCGCCGCCAGCCGCGGAACTCCGTCGCGTAGGATCAACGATCCCTGGGCGAGAGCGCTGGTGCGCGGACCGGGAAGCACGATTCCCGACAGGTTCAGCGGATCGGCCAGCGCAATCTCAATCTCTTCTTCCGCCGCGGCCGTGCGCCGGATAAAGCGCAGCAGATCCACCGCCTCCGGGCGTGCGAACTGCTCGCCGACGAAGCCGGACACAAAGCGCCCGCCTCGAATCTCACCGCGCGCTTCCATCCGCCGCAGCGCGACCAACAATTCTCGCCACGCCGGAGCCAGTGTTTCGCGAGCCAGCATGTCGCGGAATACGACACCCCAGCGATCCAGAAGCTGTTTCGCAAAGAATTCCGGGTTCACCTCGCCGTCGCCTCGCTCCAGCAGCGCCCATCGTCCAGCCGCATGCCTCGGCCGCGAAAGTTTTCCGCGCCCCTCGCCGCGCCTCCGCTTCGGATCGATCAAAGACCGCAGATTCTCAAACCCATCCGCGGTAACGCGCCCGGCCGCCGCCAATTCCCAAACCGCATCCTCCACTTCACTCGCTAGCCGTCCGGTAGCCCGCACAAGATCATTAAAGAACGACGCTCCCCGGTTCTCCAGCGCCGCCAGAACATCATTCGCCTGATGCGAAAGTGGGACAGGTCCCCGGCCTGCCGGCAACAACCGTCCGGCATCCTCCCGCAAGAAAATCGCCAGCGGCGCGACCCGGGTAGGCCGCACTCTGCGCGCGCCTTCGGTTTCCAGCGCCGGATGCGGCGACAACCGTCCCCACATCACTTCGCCCGCCAGGCACAGACGATCCAGCCATTCTGGATCATACTCGGCAACCCGCCGCGGCAAGACCACCGACTCCCACGCCGCGGCCGAGATCTCATACCCCTGCAACTGCCGGAGCACTTGAAACAACCCGTCCACTCCGTGCAACTGTGTTCCCGGCGCCAGGTGCTGCCAGCGGCATAGAAACCGCATGAAGCTCGCGGCCGTTACGGGTTCGATCTCGCGCCGCAGCCGCCCCAGCGTCAGCCGATGAATTCGCGCCAGGATTCGCCGGTGGCAAAACTCCGCGTCTTCCGAAGCGAATCTTCCGCGCAGAACTTGGCCCTCCGATTCGAGCTGTCCCAGTGCGATTTCGACGTCGGAAATCCCCAGTCCAAGCCGATCCGCAAGCGCCGCCGATGTCACCGGACCGATGGAATCCATCCAGCCCCGGAGAATCGAGGTCACATCGCCAATTCGCTCGACGCGTTCCGTTGCCACCCACCATTGGCCGATCGTGCTCGCCCGCCCGGCAGCCACCAACTCGTTGTAAAACTCCCGCCATTCTTCGACCGGCGGCAGCACAATCAGCGTCAGAAGCGCATCGTGCAGCTCATCGGCGTCGCGCACTACCGGCCAGGACTCCTCGGCCACTTGCGCGATCGCCGTGGGATCCAGCGCCCCGATGGAACCCGCATCTTCAGTCGAAAGCGTCCGCCGGAGCTGCACGGCTCGCGCCCGCCGCTCCTCTAACGGCGCGTCATCCAGATACGCATACGGATTCGCATTCAGAATTTCATGGCTCAGCGGCGACGGCTCCGGCGTATCGACGGCCACCGTCCGCAGCGTCCCTTCGTCCATGCGTTCGAGAATTCGGATCAGCCCATCGATATCCATCGCGTCATGCAAACAATTCGCGATCGTCTCATTCACCAGCGGATGATCCGGAATGCGAATCTCGCCCGTTAAGTTTTCCGCGCACGCGACTTGATCCGGAAACACCGATGCGAGCAAATCGTCCGCGCGCATCCGTTGAATCGGCGGAGGCACTTTCTTGCCTCCTTGGAATCGCGGCACCGCCAGCGCTCGCGACGCGTTCCATTTCCAGCGCGTGCCGAACATCGGGGCGTCAAGCAGCGCCTGCGTCAGAACATGCTTAACGCTGTGCGGCCTCAAGAAACTGAAGACGCTTTCGAGAGGAAACGAATGCTGGTCGCTCAGCGAAAGCAGCAGCCCGTTATCCGTCGCCGCGGCCTGCAATTCGAAATTGAAAGTCCGGCAGAACCGCTTGCGCAACGCGAGCCCCCACGCCCGATTGATCCGCGATCCGAATGGCGCGTGAATCACGAGCTGCATGCCGCCGCCCTCGTCGAAGAATCGCTCGGCCACCACGGCATCTTCGCTAGGCAGTGTGCCGAGCCCCCGCTCGCCGGCGCGAACGTATTCGACGGCCTGCTCCGCTCCGCGCTGATCCATGCAACATTCGAGTTTTAGAAATTCAACCGGCTCCCGGGCCGCCGCGATGTCGACGCGCAGCCGCGATACTTCCGTCGAAAGCTCCCGCGTGCGTCCCGGCGCTTCGCCGTTCCAGAACGGAACCGTCGGCGCGGCTCCACGCGCATCCTCGACGCGTACGCGTCCCGGTTCCACTCGACGGATCCGCCACGAGGTTGTCCCCAGCAGGAAAATATCTCCCGCCAGGCTCTCGATCGCGAAATCTTCGTCCAGCGTTCCAACCACGGTCCCTTCCGGTTCGGCGATCACCTGATACTGCGCGGTATCCGGAATCGCCCCACCGCTGGTGATCGCAGCGAGCCTTGCGCCCCTCCGTCCGCGGACCCGATGATTCACCTGGTCCCGATGCAGAAACGCGCCGCGCCGCCCCCGCGACGTCGCGATGCCTTCGGAAAGCATCTCGATCACCGCATCGAAGTCGCGGCGGGCGAGATTCCGGTAAGGATACGCACGCCGAATCCACGCAAACAGGTCGTCTTCATTCCAGTCATCGCAGGCCGACATCGCGACAATCTGCTGTGCCAGAATATCCAGCGGCGCCGGCGGGATTTCGATCGCGTCCAGTTCGCCCGAACGAATTGCCCGGACCAGAGCCGCACATTCGATCAGCTCATCGCGCGTCGTGGCGAACAACCGTCCCTTGGGAAGCGCGCCGACCCAGTGCCCCGCTCGCCCGATTCGTTGCAGCGCTACCGCAATCGACCTCGGCGATCCGATCTGGCACACCAGATCGACGGTGCCGATATCAATTCCCAGTTCCAGCGAGGCCGTCGCCACCACGGCCCGCAGTTGCCCCGATTTCAGTTTTTGCTCGGCGTCGAGACGCAATTGTCTCGAAAGACTCCCATGATGCGGCAGAACCGCATTCTCGCCGAGCCGTTCCCCCAAGTGATGCGCCACGCGTTCCGACAATCGCCGCGTGTTGACGAACACCAGCGTCGTGCGATTCTCACGCGCCAGTTCGGCGAGGCGATCGTAGATCTCGCCCCACATCTCGGTGCTCGCGACCGGCCCCAGCTCATCGCGCGGAACTTCAACCGCAAGTTCCATCGCGCGCCTATGTCCTACTTGGACAATCTTCGCGCCGGGACTCAGAAATCGGGCGACGTCTTGAATCGGACTCACCGTCGCCGACAGCCCGATCTTTTGCAGATGCGCGCCCGTCAGGGCTTCCAGCCGTGCAATCGATAATGCCAGGTGCGAACCGCGCTTATCGTCAGCAATCGCGTGAATCTCATCGACGATCACCCCGCGCACCGATTTGAGCATCTTGCGCGGACCTTCCGCGGTAAGCAGGATAAAGAGCGATTCCGGCGTGGTCACCAGAATGTGCGGCGCTTCTTTCCCCATCCTTTGGCGCTCCGCCATCGGGGTATCCCCGGTACGGACCGCGACTCGAATCTTCCCGAGGGAAACTCCGGCCTGGCGTGCGAGTTCAGCGATGCCCCCCAGCGGCCATTCCAGATTCTTGTGAACGTCGTTACTCAGCGCCTTGAGCGGAGAGATGTAAAGGATGGCAGTCTCGTTCGGCAGTTCGCCTTCGCGGGCCTGCCTGACCAGACCGTCCAGTGATATCAGGAATGCCGCCAGCGTTTTACCGGATCCCGTAGGAGCGGAAATCAGGACGTCTCGCCCGGCGCGAATCTCGGGCCATCCAAGCCGCTGAGGCTCGGTAACGTCGCGAAACCGTTCCGAAAACCATTGCTGGACCAATGGATCAAACGGCAGATCGAAGGACGAAAGTGGCACCTCAGTCCTATGATATCCAGTATCCTAAGCTTTTGACCCCAATCCCCTTTGACAACGAGTACCTCTCCCGGCTCCGCAACGGCGACGCGGAAACGGAGAACCATTTCGTGTCTCATTTCAGTAACGTCATCCGGCTGTCCATGCGCTACCGGTTGCGTTCCTGGGAACTGATTGAAGACATTCGCCAGGAAACGTTCCTTCGGGTCCTGAATTTCGTTCGTTCGGATCGCACGCTCGACCGGCCGGAGCGTCTCGGTGCCTACGTTCACTCCGTGTGCATCAATGTAATGATGGAGCTTTTGCGCGCCTCCACACGCCATCCTCCGATTCCCGAGGAAGCGCAGAATCTTGCCGACGGACGTGCCAGCTCGGAAACCGGCGTGGTCACCCGCGAGCGAAAGGAGCTGGTTCGAAATATTCTCTCGACCCTGTCCGAAAGCGATCAGAGCATCCTTCGCGCGGTATTCCTGGAGGAGGCGGATAAGGACGAGATTTGCAAGCGTTTTCAAGTAGATCGCGATTACCTGCGGGTGCTGGTCCATCGCGCCAAGAATCGCTTTCGATCGGCGCTCGACAAGAGCGGTATGGGACAAGTGTGACTTATTTCGGACACGTGAAACGGTCGGCCTTAGAGAATCACATACAAAGCGAGGCATGAAGGATGGATCATTCGGAAGCGATGCACATGAGAGCCGTTGAGCGTTACATGCTTGCCGATCTCTCCGTTTCCGAAGTCGAGGAGTTCGAACGCCATTTCTTCGATTGTCCTCAGTGCTCGGAGGAGCTGAGGACATTGACCATTCTTCAAGACAACGCTCGAGCCGTTTTCGTCGAGCCTGTTCCAAGCCCAGTCGCCGTCAGCCTGCCGCCCGTTCCCGTACCCCCTGGAACCAAGGCAGGCTGGTGGCGCGATTTAAAAGGTCTTCTGTGGCTGCGCCCCTCCGTTGCCGCACCGGCGTTCGCTCTTCTCGTGATCGCACTGTTCGCAGGATACGAAACAGGCATACGCCGTCCGGGAATGGGCATAGAACCGATTTCCGCCTACCCTCTGTACGCCGCTTCACGCGGTGAGGAAACCGTGATCTCTCCGCCTGCGGGAGCCGAGTTTTACTCCCTATATATGGACCGGACATGGGAGCGCGATTTCCCGTCATACAAGGCCGTGCTTCAGGAAGATCCCGGCGCCACCGAACGCTTTTCCATGAATCTCACAGCGCCCGCTCCCGGCCGTCCCATTTACGTCCTGACCCCGTTGCGAGCGCTTTCTGACGGCAAGCATGTCCTTAGGATCTTAGGAATCGATGATGCTGGAAAAGAGACCGAAGTCGCCCGCTACCCGTTCACCCTCCGGTTCAAGTAAGATTGTTCGCAACAACCCATGAAACTCGAATTCCTCTATCATGGCGGAGCAGTCGGCGCCACCGGCTTCCTCACGTTGCCGGTGCTGGAAAACATGGATATTCAGGCCTCGGTGGCCTTACCGATCACTGGAGGGCACGGCTCTTCTCGTGTCGAGAACTGCCGTCATCGCAATTACTTCTCGTTTTGCGCAGCGGAATCGCATGTAGTTGGCAGCCATAGCAAAACCGATCACGGGTACGGGACGTTGGCGACGACCACCATCGAAGGATTAAACATCATGGACGTCGTGACGTGCGACCGGATCGTCGCGCGCCTTACAGCCAAGTATCCTGACGACAAGACGGAGCCGTCCTTTGTTCCGCTTGGTTCACGCTTTGAGAATCTGCGAATCGCGGGTCATCCCATCAACGTAAACCTTGCGACAGGCTTGTTCGCAGACAACCCGAACTGGGGCGCATTAGCCAAGGCATATGCGCAGCCCGCCGCAAAGAAAAAAGACCCCGCAACGAAATCCGTGAAGGAGGACCTGGACCTTCTTTCCCCGGACCTGGCGAAGAACGGCTTCCCGAAGCCCGGTGGAACTCTCTTTTGCACGCTTGCCAGAGACCTTGATGTTCTTCCCGCCGGCCTGAGCCGCAAGGACCACGGCATCTATGTGCCGCATTTCGGAACCGTTTTCCTGGCGGAATATTATGCCTCAGCGTCGGCGCACCGTCTCCTGATGCTCCGGGTGGAATTGGGATGTTCGGTCGAGGGCGGCTACGGAGCCGGCGGCTGCGATACCAATGGTGGCTGGCCGCCATAAAGGCAAATGTAGTCCGATGAGGACTGTACCCTGGCTTTTGTCGCTGTTGCTCTGTTTGGCGGTCTGCGATTGCACAAAGAAGCCCTCGCCCGACGTACTGTACCGGACAACGCAATCTCTGCTGTACGAGGGCAAGCTGAAAGAGGCGCTCGCCACTGTAGATAGTGGTCTCAAAGTCGAGCCTTCGTGGCGATTTCGCTTTCTGAAAGCGGAAATCCTGCTTCCCATCGGACCGCGAAGAGTCATTCCAGCTTTGGACGAGACTGATCGCCCGTCCACTCCGGAAATCCAGGCTCGATACAAGCTATACCGGGGACGCGCAGAGACTGCTCTTTCGGATTATGGTCAGGCCCAGGCAGATTTAGACGAGGCTCGCAAGCTGGCGGCGCCGCTAAACCTGCCTCTTCTGAACGCTGAAATAGGGCTTTATCAGGGTACGCTGCTCGCCCAACAGGGCAACGGTATTTCCGCAGAGGAGCATTTTCGATCGGCGTTACGAGAAGCCACCAATCACAACGACCCGTTTCTTCAAGTCAGGGCCATGGGTAGCCTCGGAGTCCTGTTCCGATTGACGCATCGGCTCGACGAAGCCACTTATTGGCTCGAAAAACAGCGCGACACGGCTGACCACATTGGCTGGGTACGCTCACGAACGAATGCCGTTGGCAACCTCGGTGTGTGTTACTACCGGCTGGGAGAGTATACCCAGGCGCTCAAGTTTCTTGGCGATGCCGAGGCCGCTGCGCGGCAAAGCGGGGATCCGGGGGATCAACAGGTTTGGCTCGGCAACATCGCCAACGTACACGTCGAAGAAGGTGAGTACGCGGCCGCGCTCGAACCATACAAGCGCGCACTGGAAATTACCAAGGCCCTCGGCGACCAGCCGGATACGGCCACCTGGCTAAACAATCTCGCGATCGCATCTGTCAATCTGGGCGATTTTGATGCCGCCGAACGCTACAACGACGAGGCTCTCGCTCTAAAACAAAAGCTCAAGCAGCGCTCCGTCTATTATTCGCGGCTGAATGAAGCGCGCATCGCCGCTGGACGAAAGGATTTCGTGCGCGCCGAGAAACTCTTCCGCGCACTTCTTGTCGACCCGTCCGAGGATCCCGTTCCCCTGGTCGAGGCGCAAGCCGGGCTCGCGGAATTATTGGTCAAAACAGGCCAACTCACGGTTGCTGATGCGCAATTCCGCACCGCAATCACGACCCTCGAACGCCAACGCGAAGGTCTTACACGTGATGAGTACAAGTTCTCCTATCTCTCGAGCCTGATCAAGTTTTATCAGTATTACGTCGACTTCTTGGTAGCCCGCGGCGAGCCCGAAAGAGCCTTGGAGGTCGTCGAATCGAGCCGCGCACTGGTGCTCGATGAA
>Ga0209579_10001962_pt1 | contig 16303 bp, 16 predicted proteins | sample Coa_R1_2_FD_187152 | JGI IMG/M metagenome (GOLD analysis project Ga0209579, IMG submission 187152) | Surface soil microbial communities from Centralia Pennsylvania, which are recovering from an underground coalmine fire - Coalmine... | ecosystem: Environmental > Terrestrial > Soil >... | reverse complement strand
GCTCGTGACGACCGGGTTCGGTACCTCTCGTCGCTCGGCGGCCATCGGCCCCTGCTGGCGATGCCGAACGATCCGATGGTGACGGCGCTCGACCCGCTGACCGGGCTGCCATGGGAGTGGCAGTTCTCCGCCGCGCATGTGGATTGGGCGTTCGACTTCACGCAAGGCAGCCCCTCGATTCGCGTCGGGCTGATCGACACCGGGGTGGCCGATGTGCCCGACCTGGCGGGCAAGGTCGACCAGCGCTGGGCGATCACCGCGGGCGGAAAGATCACGCTCGATCCGCGGCCGATCGACATCATCGGTCACGGCACGGCGGTCGCCTCGCTCATCGCCTCGAACGTGAACGACGGGTTCGGCATGGCCGGCTTCGGCGGCGCCAGTCATCTCGTCGTTATGCACGTCTGGTCGTTCACCGACACGGCCACCGCGGTCGCGCTCATGAAACTCGACTCGCTCGGCGTCCGCATCGTGAACATGAGTTTCGGCAGCCCCTTGCAGGAGTCGCCGATCATGCTCGACGCCATCCACAAGGCCGAGGCGGACGGCATGCTGCTCGTAGCTGCGTCAGGCAACTCGGCGCAGCCGGTCGCCTATCCAGCAGCCGACCTTCAGCCGTTCAGCGGAGCGGAGAGCGACGGGCTCGCGGTCGGAGCGAGCGACGTGCACGGCGACCTCGCGTTCTTCTCCAACTTCGGGTCGAACCTGTCGCTGCTCGCACCCGGCGGCTACGACCAGGACTGCACCGGTGTGCTGACGGCGGTCGTTCCCACCGGTGGAACGATCTTGCAGGGCGACTGCTACCCGATCTGGACGGGCGCCGGCGGCGCCTACTACGGCTACCTGTCAGGCACGTCGTTCGCTGCGCCCGAGGTCGCGGGCATCGCCGCGCTCATCTGGGCAGTGCGGCCGGGACTGAAGAACTACCAGGTCGCCGACATCATCAAGGCATCCGCGGAGCGCTCCGGCGGGTGGAGCACGACGATGGGATGCGGCGTGCTCGACGCGGGCGCGGCGCTGCAGCTCGCGACCAGTCTTACGGACGCACAGTGGGCGACGACGACGCCCGGTGGCGCTGCCTGCTCAGCCACCGGCCAAGACTGAGGCAGCCCTCCTCAGTGACGGCGACACGGGCCGCCTACCGATGCGGGCGGCCCACCCGCCGTTCTACGGCTTCTTCTCGGGTGGCTGGGGATTGTCGCTCGGCGGCTGATAGTTGGGGAGAATGGCCTTCACTTTTTGCTTCCAGAGCTTCAGCCAGTTATGGATGTTGTCCGGCATTGGCATGCGGCGATCGTATGCCTCGCCCGTGCCGATTACTAGTACGGCTCAACGAGCTGCGTCCACAAAGGCGAGCGCATCGGCAAGGGCTTGGGCGGCAGAGAGGCGGCCACCGGAAGCTCGCGCTTCGGCCAATTCGGAATCCGCGAGGATCCCCTGCAGGTCTGCCACCGCCCGGTCCCGCAGGCGCCGATCGAGCGGCTCCCAGTTCCGTCCGGCTCGCTCGTAGACGCCCTCCGCGAATCCGAGCCAGCAGGCAGCGTGAAGCGGCTCGCGCCCAGTTTCGACGTAGGCGGCCACGAGCAACACCTCGCCGGCGAGCGGGGGATCGTCGAACTCCGAGGCGAGGCGCAACGCCTCGCGAAGGACTGACCCCGCATCGTCGGTCTCGCCGCGCTCCTGTTGGACGTATGCGAGGGTCGACAGCACTGCGGCGAGCCGAGAGCGATCTCCTAGGGCCCGCAACGTGGATGCACTCGAAGCGAGCTCGTCCGCTGCGCCGGGAAAGTCGCCCTCGTCGATCGACACGAGCGCCAGCGTGCTCCTCGCGACCGCTTCTGATCCGAGGTCGCCGGACGGTCCGAGCTCGAGCGCCTCGGACAGTCTCGCGCGAGCACGAGCACCGTCGCCGTCGAGGCGGTCGAAATGCGCGAGCGTGGTCAGGAACTTGGCGACCCACGCCACCGATCCGGCCGATCGGGCGAGTGCCAGCCCGCGCTCGCACAGCTCCCGCGCCCGTCTGCGATCGCCCACGAACCCGGCGAAGTTCGCGCCCGCGATCAGCGCTCGCGCGCCGGCCTCCGGGTCCAGGTCGGCGGACGCCGCCACGATGTCGAGCCACTGGCGACCTTCGCGGAAGAGCCCGCGAGCTGCCCAGAAGCGACCGAGCGACCCGGCGAGGCGGAGCGCCCAGAGCGGCTCGCCCTCCTCCGACCACGACAACGCCGCACGGAGATTGTCGATGTCCGCGTCGAGACGGTCGAGAGCCGCCGCTTGATCCGGTCCCGCGAGGTCACGGAAGGCACGCTCGGCAAGCTCGACGAAGTGCTCCGCATGTCGTCGGCGCACGTCGGACTCAGCGCGCGACGCGACAAGCTGCTCGGCGGCGTACGCGCGGACGCTCTCGAGCATCGCAAAGCGCGGCACCGTGGAGTCAGCCTGCCGGCGAACGAGGCTCGTGTCGACGAGGAAGAGCAACGCGTCGGGCGACGCTCCGCACACCGCGTGTGCGGTCTCCGCCGAACACCCCCCTGAGAACACCGCCATGCGCGCGAACAGCGTCTTTGCGTCGCTCGGGAGCAATGCATAGCTCCAATCGATCGTGCGGCGCAGCGTGCGTTGCCTGTCGGGCGCGTCGCGCGGCGCATCGGTCAGGAGGTCGAAGCGGTCGTCGAGACCGGCGAGCAGCTTCGTCGGCGAGAGCACTTTCACGTGCACCGCGGCGAGCTCGACGGCGAGCGGGAGATTGTCGAGGCGCTCGCAGATCGCGTCCACCATCGTGTCGTCTGCCGTGAAAGCAGGGTCGACGGCGCGGGCGCGCGCGCGAAACAGCATTGCCGCATCCGGGGCCGGTAGCGGGTCGAGCGGAAGGTCGTGCTCGGCCGTGAGTCGCAGCGGCGCCCGGCTCGTGACGAGCAGCGACAGTCGCGGACACCGCTCGAGAAGCTGCGCGAGGAACAACGTCCCGTCGAGTACGTGCTCGGCGTTGTCGAGCACGAGCAGGAGTCGCGCATCGCCGACCCGGTCGGCGATCGTCTCGTCGACGGAACGGCCGGGGACTTCCGCGACGCCGAGCGACGCTGCGACCGTCGACGCGACGAGCTCCGGGTCGACGAGAGGCGCGAGCGCGACGAAGACCGTGTGTTCGAAGCGGTCGACGAGCGCGCGCGTCACCTCCAGGGCCACGCGCGTCTTGCCGCTCCCGCCCGCACCGGTGATGGTGACGAGGCGCGCATCCCCGAGGAGCATGTCCTCCACCGCGAGCAGTTCGGCCTCGCGGCCGATCAAGGGATGCGGCGGCGAGGGCAAGCGCTGCCGCGGCAGCTTGAGCGGTACGCGCTCCGGGGCGAGCGCCGGGTCGTGCGCGAGGATCGCGCGCTCGAGGGAGCGCAGCCTCGGTCCAGGCTCGATGCCGAGCTCCTCGCTGAACGTGCGCCGGAGCTCGCGGTACACGCCGAGTGCGTCCGCCTGCCGCCCGGCGCGGTACAAGGAGAGCATCAGCAGCTCGTGCACGCGCTCCCGCTGCGGCTCGGCTCTCGCAAGCGCCTCCAGCTCGGTGACGACCTCGGCTGCGCGACCGAGCTCGAGGTCGGCGTCGATCCGCTCCTCGAGCGCCTCCAGCCGAAGCTCAGCCAGGCGCGCGATCTCCGCCTGGGCGAATGCCTCCGCCCGAAAGTCGGCGAACGGCTCGCCGCCGAACGTCTCGAGCGCACTGCGGGCGAGCTCGGCGCGTCGCGCCGGCTCGGCCGCGGCCCGCGCCGCTTCGAGCAGCTGCTCGAACCGGCTGACGTCGAGCTCATCGGGCGCAGCGCGCAGCGCGTAGCCCTGCGCTCGGGTCTCGATGCGCTCGTCGCCGAGAAGCTTGCGCAGACGCGAGATGTAGACCTGGACGGTCTGAACCGCCGTGTCCGGCGGCCGATCGCCCCAGAGCTCGTCGATCAGGCGATCGCGCGAGACGACTCGGTTTGCGTCGATCAGCAGCAGCGCGAGCAGCGCCCGCTGCTTCGCCCCGCCCAGCGGAAGCGAGCGATCGCCCTCCCGGACCTCGAGCGGCCCGAGAACCCGGTACTCCACCAAGCCATTATCTCCTCCCGGCCTCCAGGTGCACGTACGCGGCCACCGCCGCCTCCTGCGACGCGGTGAGATGCACGGGCATGACGCGGACGAAGCTGGCGATGTCGGCCGCGCTCAGTTTCGCGATCGCCAGATCGCCTCCGGGCGCGTCCGTGTCATGGCCGGTGAGCGTGTGGCACCCCGCGCACGAAGATGAGAAGACCGCCTTCCCGGAGACGCTCGCCCGGTGACCGCCGCACCCGGCGAGGAGCGCCACGACGGCGAGCTCAGCGCATGTTGTCGGTATGACCCAACGAGTAGCGGCCCGGCTGCGGCCAGACGCAGACGCCGTGCGGCCCGGCGCCGACGTGGATCCGCGCCAGGAGCCGACCGTTGCGCGTGGAGATGGCATAGACCTCGCTGTTGTAGCGGCCTGAGAGCCAGAGCACACGGCCGTCGGCCGAGACGCCGCCCATGTCCGGGCTGCCACCGCCGGTGATCGGCCATGTCGCGATCACCTTTTGCGTCTTGAAGCTGATCACGGAGACGGATCCCGCGCCTCGATTCGAGACGTAGAGATCCTTGCCGTTCCTACTCGGATACAGACCGTGCGCGCCGGCGCCGGTGTGGATGAAGCCGATCACTTTGAACCGCTTGCCGTCGACCTTCCACACGCCGCTCGCGGCAAGGTCGGCGACGTAGAACACGCTGCCGTCGGGAGAGATCCGGACGTCTTGCGGCTGCCCGCCGCGGCCGTCGGGAAGGTTCAGCACGCCGACGACGCTCTCGCTCGCCACGTCCACCTTCACGAGCTGGCCGGAGAACTCGCAGCTGGCGATGAGGTACGTGCCGTCGGCGGAGAAGTCGAGATGGTCCACGCCCTGGCAGGGGACGCTCAACGAGTGATGCAGCTCGAAGGTGTGCGCGTCGCGGAAGTCGAGGCGGCGCAACCGCTCCGCGACGACGATCGCGTACTCGCCGCCGGGCGTGAAGTACAGGTTGTATGGATCCTCGACCGGAATCGTGCGCTGCGGTTTCCCGTTCCTCGGGTCGATCGCGGTCAGGCTGTTGCCGAGATCGTTGGTGACGTACAGCGTCCTGAGGTCGTAGCTCGGCACGATGTGCTGCGGCAGCAGCCCGACGCGAAAGTGCCTGACGATCTTGAACGTGTGCGGGTCGATCTCGTCCACGCTTGCGGCCTGGCTGTTCGGCACGTACACGAGCGACCGCGCGTCTCGCGCGGCTCCGGTGAGCTTGTTCGCGCCGTCGAACGCATAGACGTTCGCGACCCGAGCGACGCGGCGCGTCGACGCGGGGACCAGCTCGCTCGCGATCGACACCGTGCCGCCCGGTCCCCGTCCACCGAACAGCAGGATCCGCGATCCGACGGTAACGGCGGCGAGATCCGATCGCGGCGAGGCGAGGCTTCCCGCGGCGTGCACGCGCCCGGACCCGTCGACCGCGACGATGCGCGCCGTCGGCGTGTCGAGCGTGGCTCCGCGGCCGCCGATGACGTACACAGTGCCGCCGATCGCTGCAGCGGCGGCATGCGTCGTCGCCGCCGGCAGGTTCCCGACGTGCGCGATGCCCTTCCCCGGTGTGTAGGCGAGCACCGCCGCGCTGGCCGTTCCCGACGGGAGCGAACCGCCCGCGATCATGATTCGACCTCCCGCCGTCGCGACTGCGGCGTAGCGAAGGGCGGTCGGCAGGTGCGCGACGATACGCGGCGACGAGCCGGGTCGCCAGGCGACGATCGTGTTCAGCCAGCGGCTGCCGGTGTATCCGCCGATGACATACGCGGTGTCACCGATCGCGACCGCGGACTGGTCGGAGCTCGGCGCCGGCAATCGCCCGGCGACAGTGACGCGTCCGCCGGCGAGCGGGACGCGCAGGATCTGGTCGCTCTGCGTGTTCACCGCCGTCCCGCCGCCGAACAGGTAGACGAAGCGGCCGATGGTGACCGCGGCCGTGTCGTGCAATCCGATGGGCAGCGTGGCGACGAGGTGGTCATGACCACCTTCGGCGATGCGGATGTCCGTCCGCGATTGGTCGGCGGCGGTCAATCCTCCGAGGAGCATGACGCGGCCGCCACCGACCGCAGTCGCCGCCTCATCCTGCACCGCTGCCGCGAGCGATCCCACCGTTCGCTCGGCCAGCTGCCCTCCGTGCGCCGCTGCCGCGAACGCCGAGACGAGCAGAAACAGAATCCGTTGCATCGAGGCCGGACGCTAACGGCGTCGGCACCGACCGCAACGACGGTTAACGCGCGGCCAACACGTTTCCCAGGTTCACATCCGTCCCGCGCCGCAGCGAGTTCGGGATCTCCGCGATCTCGTCCACGCGCCGCACGAGCGCGTCGAGCTGCGGCCGCGGAGCGTCGCCCTCGATCTCCACGTCGTACGTGATGGTCTCGGACACGGCCGGGGCGCCGGAGAAGTCGCCGCGCACGGTCACGCGCACGTGGCTGAGCGAGATGCCCTCCGCGACGGCCCCGCCCCCGCCGGCCTCGGTCGGCCGGTCGACGACGAGCGTGTACGGGCCGGCGCTTCCGACCGCGGTCGGCGCGCCCTGGACGGTGACCGTCGTGACCTCGAGCATGGCCGAATGGCGAGCATACGCGAATGTGTGCAAACCTGCCGTCCGGATCCGAAGAACCACATTCGGGCGCAAGGCAGATACAAACACCGCTATCTCGGATCCGGAACTGTATGCGAACTTGTGGAGAACCCCCCGAAAGGGGGAGTGACGCCCGCGAGGGACGAGGTATGAATGGGGCCGCCCAACGACAGGCGGCCGCTGTGAGTGGCCGCACCCGTGCCGAAGGGAATCCCCAATGCGGACACTACGTCTCCTCATCCCGTTGCTTGCGATCGCGGTCGCGATGGCCGTGTCGCTCGCCTTTCCGCTGAAGGGGGTCTCCGACCCGATCGAGCCGATCACGTCGACGCCGGACCCGACGCCCGTGCCTGCCCCCGCCCCGAGCCCCGTCCCGATGCTGCGGACGCCGGCGGCGGTGAAGCGCCACCTGCGCGGCAAGAGCGAGGCGCCGACGCTCGGCGAGCGCATGGTGGACTACGCGAAGAAGTGGATCGGCGTGCGCTACGAGTGGGCCGGCACGTCCCCGCGCACAGGCTTCGACTGCTCCGGCTTCGTCCGCTTCGTCTACGGCCACTTCGGGATTTCTCTCGACCACTCGAGCTTCGCCGACTACTGGCGCGGCAAGAAGGTCAACCGCTGGGCGATGAAGCCAGGCGACCTCGTCTTCTTCGACGGCGCCGGCCACGTCGGCATTTACGTCGGCCACGGCAGCTTCATCCACGCTCCGCACAGCGGCACCGTCGTCACCGTCTCGACGATGGCCGGCTGGTACTCGACGCGATTCGACGGCGCCCGCCGTCTCGCTGTCGGCGCCTGAGCCCGGGCTACGATCCACGCGTGGGTCTGAAGGTCAGTCTGTGGGCGGCCCTCGTGGCGCTGTCCGCAGCCCTCGTCGCCGCCTCGCCCGCGCCTGCGGCGCCGTCCTGCATCGGGACGCCCGGGCTCGTCTGCTCGACCGTCACCGTCCCGCTCGACAGCTCCGGCGTCGTGCCCGGGACGATCCCGCTCCACGTCGAGGAGCTGCCCGCGACCGGAACGCCGCGCGGCGTGGTGTTTCTCCTCGCCGGAGGGCCCGGGCAGGGCTCGGCGACGACCTTCGATCTGGGGACGCTCACCGATGCGAGCTTCTTCCGCGCCATCTTCCCCGGCTACACGCTCGTTGCGTACGACGATCGCGGCACCGGCGACTCCGGCCTCCTCAACTGCCCGGCGCTGCAAACGTCGACCGCATTGACCGGCGAGGATCTGCTCGCGTCAGTGTGCGCTGCGTCGATCGGCGCGGCATCGCAGTTCTACGGGACCGTCGACCACGCAGCCGACCTCGACGCCGTCCGTGCAGCACTCGGCTTCGACAAGATCACCCTCTACGGCGTCTCGTACGGCACGAAGCTCGCGCTCGCCTACGCCTCCGAGTACCCGACGCATGTGGCCGGCATGGTGCTCGATTCGGTGCTGCCGACGAACCTCCCCGATCCGTACAGCGCCAACGTCGCACGCGCGATGCCTGCCACGCTCAACGCGTGGTGCGCGAACGTGTGCAAGGCGGCGACGCCGAACTACGCCGCCGACGTGATTGCGGTCGCCAACAAGCTCGCGGCCAAGCCGGCCAGGGGCCCCGTCGTGCAGCTCAACGGCAAGACGAAGATGGACACGCTCGATGGCGCCTCGCTCCTCTCGGTGATCGTGGACGCCGACCTCAACCCCGGCCTCGCGGACGAGCTTCCGGCCGCCGTCCATGCCGCCCGGCTCGGGACCATGGGACCGCTGCTTCGGCTGCACGCGCTCGATACCGGTACGAACGAACTGTCGGCCTCCGAGCTCAGCGCCGCCCTCTTCGCGGCCACGGTGTGCCGCGACGGCCCGTTTCCGTGGCCTTCGGACTCGTCGCCGGCGTCGCGTCCCGCCCTGCTGAAGGCGGCGATCGCCGCGCTCCCGCCCGGCACCTTCGGGCCGTTCGGAACGTACGCCGCGCAACTCGGCAACGCCGTCCTGTGCGACAAGTGGCCGACGCCGTCGGGCGGCGCCACGCTCTCGCCCAACCCACTCCCGAACGTTCCTGTGCTCGCGCTCAGCGGCGGCTTCGACATGCGCACGCCCACGGCCGGCGCGCAATCGGTGATCGCGCAGTTCCCGCAGGGGCAGCTCCTCGTTGTGCCCGGCATCGGGCACAGCGTCGTCACGGCCGACCCGTCGCTCTGCGCGGCGACCGCCGTCCGGTCGTGGGCCACCACCGGCCACGCCCCGGCGACGTGCCCGCGACCCCCGTTCCAGGTGCCGCCGCTCGGCGCGTTCCCGGGGGCGCTGAAGGCGAGGGCCGGGCCGGTGGCGACGCTCGCCATCGTCGAGAAGACCGTCCGCGAGGCCGAGGCGAGCTGGCTGCTCGTCAGCGGCACCCCCGACGACGCAGCCGGGCTCGCCGGGGGAACGATGACGCCGATCGCGACCGGCGGCTTCCGTCTCGACAAATACGCGATCGTCCCCGGCGTGACCGTCACCGGCCAGATCGGGTACGGCGCGGGCAACACCATCACGTTCTCGTTCCAAGGGTCGGTCACGGTCGGCGGGCGACTAGGGTCGAACGGCGTGCTGACGCTCCTCGCGAACCGGCTGAGCGGGACGCTCGGGAACCGGTCGGTGAGCGGCTAACGCAGCTTGTCCGCCATCGCCGTGAGGAGCTTCCACGCGATCGCGGAGTTCGACTCGACGAGGGGCTTGAAGTCCCAGCTCGTCATCCCGTAACAGAGCATGTCGGTGCGCGCGGTGACCGTCGCCGTTCGGTCGGAGCCGGTGAGGAGCGCGATCTCGCCGAAGTAGTCCCCGGGCCCGATGGTGCCACGACCTTCGCCGTCGACGCTGATCTCGGCCTCGCCCTCGTCGATGACGAAGAATCCGGCGCCCCCCGCGCCCTGCGCGATGACAACGTCGCCGGCGGCAACCCGCCGTTCCTTCATCGAGTGGGCGATCTGCTGCAGCTCCTTCCGATCGAGGTCGGCGAAGAGCGGCACATGCTTCAGCATCTCCGGATCGGGGTTATTGGCCACGAGCCGAGTTATAACCGCTCCGCACCAGTCCTGCCATCCGCGAGGATGTGGAGGTGAAGGTCACCGTCATCGGCTGCTCGCCCGCCTGGCCGAACGCAGGCGGCGCGCAGTCCGGCTACCTCGTCGAGGGCGACGGCCGGCTTCTCCTCGACTGCGGCCCCGGCGTCCTCGCCCGCTTGCGCAACGGCGGCGGCTGGCCGGCGGTGGACGCGATCGCCATCACGCACTTCCATCTCGACCACTGGGGGGACCTCGTCCCGTGGGTGTTCGGCGCGGCGTTCGGCCCGGGCGCGGCTGTGACGAAGCCCGAGCTCTGGCTGCCGCCCGGCGGAAGCGGACGGTTGCGCGCGCTCGGCGGGCAGCTGGCGTTCAACGGGCAGATCGACCACGCGTTCGCGCTGCACGAGTACAGGTCGGAGATACCGTTCACGGCGGGGGGCCTCGAGGTGACGGCCGTGCCGCTCAAGCACTACGAGGAGCTGACGTTCGGCCTGCGCGTCACCGACGGCGCCCGCACGGTCGCATACTCGGGCGACACCGCTCCCACGCCGCGGCTCGCCGAGCTCGCGCGCGATGCCGACCTCTTCCTGTGCGAAGCGACGCTCGGCGATCCCGAGCCGACAGAGCGCGGGCACCTCACCGCTGAAGAGGCGACCGATGCATACGAGTCCTCGGGCGCGCACCGGCTCGTCGTCATCCATCGCCCGGACGAGCTGCCGCTCGACCCGGACGTCGAGCGCGCGTACGACGGACTAGAGCTCGATCTCTGACAGCGCCCGCGCGGCTTCCGCTCCGAGCAGGCGGTGGCCCTCGACCGACGGGTGGGCGCCGTCGTCGCTCCAGGACGGGATCGGTGCGAGCGTGTCGTAGAAGCGCAGCGCGAACGCGTCGAGCTCGTGCAGGCGCGCGTTCAGCTCGAGAATGCGCCGTGCGGCGTCGTCGTCGCCGTTGGGCCATGGCAGCACGTCCGGGAGGAGGACGGGGAGACCGAGCGCGCGTCCGCGCGCGATCATCGAAGTGAGGTTGCGGACAGCGTCGTCGACAGGGCGTCCTTGCACGATGTCGTTGATACCGCCCGCGACGACGAGCACGTCCGCGCCCGGTGTGACGTCGTCGAGGAAGCCGGCGATCTCGTCGGTCCGCTTGCCGCACACCGCCCGCGTGCGAAACGCGAGACGCGGATCACGCTCCGCCGCCCACCACTGCCATTGGCTCCGCTCGTCCGGCTCAGTGATCGTCGCCCGGACGGCGGGGTCGGGGTCCCACAGCGGCGACCCCGCGCTGATCGAGTCGCCGACGACGGCGACGATCACGAATGTGGGACGAGCTCGACCTGCAGATCGCAGTCGAGCGCTTCCGCGATGCGGAGGAGCGTGTCGATCCGCGGCGGCCGGCCGCCGCGCTCGAGACGCGCGATGGCGGACTGGGTGGTGCCGACGAGCTCGGCGAGCTCGCGCTGCGACATGTTCATCTCCAGGCGACGGTCGGCGACCTTGTCGGCGATGGCGGCGAAGAACCAGCCGCGGTCGCCGGCGACGATGCGTTCGTGGAGCCGCTCGAGCGGTCGCGAGGTACGGGCAGCCATCGGCTCCACTATAGCCGTTGTGCTATGTCGCCTACGCGGACGCGCCCCGGCTCGACCACTGCGCCGTACACGCCGAACGGGAGCGATTCGCTCACGCCCTCTCGACGGTAGGCCCCGAGCGTGACGAGCGTCGGCAGGTCGACGACTCCGGTGTCGGGATCGCGCGACGTGACGATGCAGCGGCCGATGTCGCCGTTGAGCTCGACGACGGCGTCCCCCAGCTGCACGCGCTGCCCGAGCCATGTGTCCTCTTCGTGGGCATCGACTCCGTCGATCTCGAAGAGCATGCGGAAGCGCCGGCCGTCGACCGGCTCGTCCGCCCCCACCTCCTCCTGCAGCCGCGCGAGCGACGCGCGCGACACGACCGACACGGTGCCGCCGCGCGGGATGCGGTCGGCGGCGCCGTCGTCCGCCCACAGCAGCTCGATCGGCCGGCCGACGAAGCTCGAGATCGCGTCCTCCCATGGGCCGACCACCTTCTGCGAGCGAACGCGATGCCACGAATACATGTCGCTCTCCAGCGAGTCGCCCAGCTCCACCAGGTCGTCGACGCGCTCACCATCGGGGAACATCAGCGCAAGCCGCCGCGTGCGCTCGTCCCACTCGGGACGGATCTGCTGCAGCGCGCCGCTGCGCTTGCCGTTGAAGAGCCGCCCGTCGGCGTCGCGCATCCAGAAGCGCCGGTCGCCGACGACGCCGCCCCGGCCGAGCTCCACCTCGTCGGGATGCACGAGGCCGAGCGACTTGACCGGCGCGATGGAGATGCGCACGACACGGGCGTCCACGCACCGAGTCTACGCGGGCCCCTCCACCTCCACTTCGCTCCGGCCGCGCGCGCCTTCGAGGTCGAAGATCCAGAAGTCACGGCCGGTAACGTGGACGGCAACGTTGTAGACCGGGATCTGGCCGATGTGGCCCTCGAACGAGCCTGCGTGCGCGTGGCCGTGTAGCACGAGATCCGCGCCGCACTCCGCGATCGGCGTCGCCAGCCGATCGCTGCCGAGCAGGACGTGAATGCCCTCCGGCTCGCCCACCACCGTCGCCTCGACGGGCGCGTAGTGCAGGAGGACGACGCGGAGGTCGCAATGCACGATCTCGCGCAGACCGGCCGCGATCGCCTCCGCCTCGCGCGTCGTCTCCCCGTACACCTGCCTCAGAAGAGGCTCGCCGAAGTCCGGAAGGACGGAGCCGGGGAAGCCGCCGACGAACCCCTTCGTGCCGACGACGCCGAAATGCACGCCCGCGATCTCGCACGTCGCCCACGAGCGGTCGAGCACGTGCACGCCCACGCCGGTGAGGAGCGCGCGAATCTCCTCGTCACGCCTGGCGTGGAAGTCGTGGTTGCCGAGCACGGCGAACACGGGAATGGAGAGGCCTTCGCATGCGTGGGCGAGGACGGCCGCCTGTTCCGGCTCCCCCGTCGTGGTCAGGTCGCCCGCGAGGAGGATGACGTCGGCCTCCGCCTCGACACGCGCGAAGGCGCGCTCCACGCGGTCGCGCGTCGCCTCGGAGGCGTGGACGTCGCCTGCGGCGGCAATTCTGATCACCCTGCTGATGTTGCAGTTTCGGGCCGAACGGAAACGGCTTTCCCCCATGCCCGAAGCAACCTTCGACGAGTTGATCGACGCCATGAAGGACGCGGTGTCGGTCCTCCAGACCTGCGAGATCCCGTTCGTGCTCGGCGGCGGGCTCGCCGGCTGGGCCCGCGGCGGCCCCCGCTCGGAGCACGACGTCGACCTGCTCATCCGCGAGCAGGACGCCGAGGAGGCCCTCGCCGCGCTCGAGGAGGCGGGCATGCGCACCGAGCGCCCACCGGAAGGGTGGCTCGTGAAGGCGTGGCACCCGAACGGCACGCTCGTCGATCTCATCTACAGCCCCGCCGGCGGGCCGGTGACGGACGAGTCGATCGAGCGCGCGCCGATGGTCGAGGTGATGGCACTGCGCCTGCGGGTCTCGTCGCTCGAGGATCTGATGACGACGAAGCTCCTTGCACTCAGCGAGCAGGAGCCGACGTTCTCCGGCGTGCTCGAGCTGGCGCGGTCGCTGCGCGAGCAGGTGGACTGGGACGAGGTGCGCGCCCGCACCGAGAGCTCGCCGTTCGCCCGGTCGTTCTTCACCCTCATCGAGGGCCTCGGCGTGATCGACCCGCCGAGCTAGAAGAAGAACGACGACCAGGCCTCCCACCAGTCGTCGCCGTGCGCGACGAGGGTGGTCGGCCCGAGCACGTCGACGCCGCGCCGATTGCGGTACTCCTCGAGGCGATCCGGTGTCGTGAACTCGATCTCGATCTCGCACGGACGGCCGGGGTCGTACGGCCTCACCGCCTTCAGGTCGCGCAGCGACTCGCGGGCCGCGTCCTCGATCAGCTGGCGCGCCTCCACCGGCGTCTTCGAGCGCGCGCTGAATCGGCCGATGCCCTCCTTCACTGCCACGGTGCTGAGCCCGGCGCCGAGCAGCTCGACCGCCTCGCGACACACCGCACCGTCGCCGGTGACAAGCGTGACCGGACATCCCCAGTGGCCGCACAGGGCGGCGTTGATGCCGGTCTCGCCGACGAGCGTGCCGTTGAACTTCAAGCTCCGCCACGCCTGCCCCGACACCGTGTGCGAAAGCACGCCGTCCGGAGTGAGCGCCATCGCGTGCATGCCGACGAGGAGCGCGGCATCGCATCCCTGCTCGAGGAATGCGGTGTACTCCGTCCACTCCTTCTGGATCACGAACTCGCAGCCGGGATCGAGCAGCTCTGCGACGAGCGAGTTGAAGTCGTAGTCGCCGCCGGCGCCGTGGCAATCCATGACGACGACCTCCGTCGCGCCCGCTGTGCGTGCGCCGCGGACCGCGGCGTTGATCTCCTCCGTGTAGAGGCGGCGTGCTTCCTGGTACAGCGGCAGCTCGCCCCCGACCTGTCCGTGCCTGACGACGCCGGCGACGCCTTCGATGTCGCTGATCACGTGGACGCGCACGCCGGGAGACTAGTCTGCCCCGGTGGACACGGGGCTCAGCGGCAAGCGCGTGCTCGTCACCGGCGCGTCCGGCGGAATCGGCTCCGAGTGCGCGCGCGCGTTCGCGGCCGAGGGCGCCCGCGTGCTCATCCATTACCACCACGGGCGCGAGCGGGCGGAGATGCTCGCCGCAGAGTTGGGCGGGGCGCCGATCGCCGGCGCCGACCTCACCGACGAGGTCGAGGTCGATGCGCTGTTCGCGCGCGCGCGCGAGGAGCTCGGAGGTCTCGATGTCTGTGCCGCCGTCGCCGGCGTGTGGCCGCGCGACGACGAGCCCGTGTGGCGTCTCTCGCTCGCGCGCTGGGACGAGGTCCTGCGGGCGAACCTGACGGCGACGTTCCTCACCGCGCGCGGCTTCCTGCGCGAGGTGCAACGGACGGGCGCGGGCAACCTCGTGCTCGTCGGCTCGACCGCCGGCCGCTTCGGCGAGGCGGGGCACGCGGACTACGCGGCGGCCAAGTCGGCGATTCAGGGCGGACTGCTTCTCAGCCTGAAGAACGAGATCGTGCGGATCGCCGGCGGCGGGCGCGTCAACGCCGTCGCCCCCGGATGGACGTTCTCGCCGATGACACGGGGTGCCCTCGATCCCGAGGTCGTCGACCGCGTAACGCGCACGATGGCGCTGCGAAAGGTCGCACTCGCCGAGGACATCGCACGTGCCGTCGTCGTGCTCGCGTCGGACGAGTTGTCCGGTCACATCACCGGCGAGCTCGTCACCGTCGCGGGCGGCATGGAGGGGCGAACACTCCATTGAAACGCGAAGCGGCGCCCAAGGCGCCGCTCCGAGTCCCCCTGCCGCAGAGATGGTTGCCGTCAGTCCCCGGGAAGGAGTTGCTCCCTTATCGGCACCCGGAACCCGCTGCTTGAGCCCCTAGACTGGCTCGATGAGCCGTTTTCTCGAGCGGCTGGCGAGCGGGACGCCGATCGTCGCCGACGGCGGCATGGGGGCCGTCCTCGCGAGTGCCGTCCCCCGGTTGCGCTGCCCGGAGGAGGCGAACCTACGCGCGCCGGAGAGCGTCGTCGACGTCCACCTCGGCTACATCCGCGCCGGAGCGGATCTCATCGAGACGAACACGTTCGGCGCGAACCGGCCCAAGCTCGCCGAGCACTTCCTCGAGGACGAGTGGGAGGCGATCGTCAGCGCGGGCGTGCGGCTCGCGCGTGAAGCGCGCGAGGTCTCCGGGCGCGAGGTGTTCATCGCCGGATCGATCGGCCCCGATCCCGAGCACGGCTACGCCGACACGGCGCGCGTGCTCGAAGGGCGCGGCGCCGACCTGTTCATGGTCGAGACCTTCTACGAGCTCGACGATCTCGAGTCGGCGGTGACGGCGATCCGCTCCGTGTCGAGCCTTCCCATCGTCGCGCTGATGACGTTCGACGCCGACGGCGAGACGATCGCCGGCGTCTCCGCCCACGCTGCCGGCGAGCGGCTGCGCGCGCTCGGCGTCGCGGCGTTCGGCGCGAACCACGGTGCAGGTCCCGCCGCCGCGCTGCGCGCGCTCGGCGAGATGTCGGGTGAGGGTTGCGTGCTCGCCGTCCTTCCCAACGTCGGTCTCGCAAGCATGTCCGGCCAGCGGATCGTCTTCCCGCACGCGACGCCGGAGTACTTCGGCGAGTTCGCCGCGCAGGCGCGCGCGCTCGGCGCCGGCATCATCGGTGGCTGCTGCGGCACGACGCCCGCGCAGATCGCCGCCATCCGCGCGGCGGTGGACGACAACCTCGCGCCGGCCGGATCGCTGCTCGTGCGCGAGCGCTCGCAGGCGACGCGGGCGACCGCGACGGGCGAGCGCACCGAGCTCGGCCGGCTGCTCGACGACGGGACGTTCGTCGTCTCAGTCCAGCTCGACCCGCCGCTCGGCGCGAACCCGGAGGCGCTCATCGAGACCGCGCGCGCGGTCCGCGAAACGAATAAGGCGCAGTTCGTCGACGTGAACGACAACCCGCGTGCGCGTGCGCGCATGAGCGGGATCATGGCGTCGGTCGCGATCGAGCGGTTCACCGGCGTCGAAACGATCCCGCATCTG
>Ga0209579_10001961_pt1 | contig 16310 bp, 11 predicted proteins | sample Coa_R1_2_FD_187152 | JGI IMG/M metagenome (GOLD analysis project Ga0209579, IMG submission 187152) | Surface soil microbial communities from Centralia Pennsylvania, which are recovering from an underground coalmine fire - Coalmine... | ecosystem: Environmental > Terrestrial > Soil >... | reverse complement strand
GCAAGAACCAGGAAATCGAGCAGGCCCGCCGGGCGCTCGAAGAGAAGGCCACGGAGCTGGCGCTCACCTCGAAGTACAAGTCCGAATTCCTTGCCAATATGTCGCACGAGCTGCGCACGCCGCTCAATTCGATCCTGATCCTTGGCCAGCAGCTCACCGACAACCCGGAAGGCAATTTGAGTGGCAAGCAGGTCGAGTTCGCCCGCACCATCCACGGCGCCGGCACCGACCTCCTCAACCTCATCAGCGACATTCTGGATCTATCCAAGATCGAGTCCGGCACCGTGACGGTCGATGCCGAAGAGGTGTTCTTCTCGAACCTCGTCGACATGGTGGCGCGGCCGTTCCGCCACGAGGCGGACACGCGGCAACTGTCGTTCGAGGTGCACGTCGACCCCAATCTCGGCCGCAGCATCACCACCGACATCAAGCGGCTGCAGCAGGTGCTCAAGAACCTCCTGTCCAACGCATTCAAGTTCACCGCGCAGGGCGGGGTTCGCCTCAATGTCAACGCGGCGGTGGGCGGCTGGAGCGCCGATCATCCGGTTCTCAGTCAGGCCGCCGGGGTGGTGACGTTCGAAGTGACCGACACCGGCATCGGCATTCCGCTGGAAAAGCAGAAGATCATCTTCGAAGCGTTTCAGCAGGCCGACGCCTCGACCAGCCGCAAATATGGCGGCACCGGCCTCGGCCTTGCCATCAGCCGCGAATTGGCGAGCCTCCTTGGCGGCGAAATCCATCTGCGCAGCGCGCAAGGCGCCGGCTCGACTTTCACGCTCTATCTGCCGATCAAATATGCCGGGCCGAATTCCACGAGCCATGCCAGCACCGCGGCGGCGGCCTCGACGGCGTCAAAACAGCAGGCTGGATTCCACATCGTGCCCGAGCGCACGCTGGAGCCGATCCCCGACGACCGGCTCAATATCCAGGCCGGAGACGCCATCCTGCTCATCGTCGAGGATGATCCGCACTATGCCCGCATCCTGGTCGAGCTCGCCCGCGACAAGGGGTTCAAGGCGCTGTTGGCGATGCGCGGCGACGACGCGCTCAATCTCGCCAAGCAGTATCAGCCGACGGCGGTGTCGCTCGACGTGTTCCTGCCGGACATGCTCGGCTGGAACGTGCTCAGCCAGCTCAAGCAGAACCCGCTGACCCGGCATATCCCGGTGCAGATCGTCTCGCTCGATGAGGATCGCCAGCACGGGCTCGCCCGCGGCGCATTTGCCTTCGTCAACAAGCCGACGACGCGGCAGGGCATCGACGAGGCGCTGTCCCGCATCAAGGAGTTCGCCGGGCCGCGACGCAAGCGGCTGCTCATCGTCGAGGACAATCAGGTCGAGCAGATGAGCATTCGCGAGCTCCTCGGCCACGACGATATCGAGATCGTCAATGCCGGCACAGGCAGCGAGGCGCTGAGCGCGCTGCAGGAAAATTCCTGCGACTGCGTCGTGCTCGATCTGCGCCTGCCCGACATGTCCGGCTTCGAAGTGCTGGAGCACATGCGCGCCGATCGCCGCCTGGCCGACATCCCGGTCGTGGTCTTCACCGGCCGCGAACTGTCGGCCGAGGAAGACGCGCAGCTGCACACCATGGCGCGCAGTATCGTGGTCAAGGGCGTGGAATCGCCGGAACGGCTGCTCAACGAGACCGCCTTGTTCCTGCACCGCGTCATTACCGATCTGCCGCCCGAGAAGCAGCACATGCTGGAGCGGCTGAACAGCTCCGACGACGATCTTGTCGGCCGCACCGTGCTTCTGGTCGACGACGACCCGCGCAACATCTTCGCGCTGTCGAGCGCGCTGGAACGCCGTGGCATGAACGTGCTCACCGCGACCACCGGCGCCGAGGCCATCCAGATCATCGAGGAAACGCCGGCGCTCGCCATCGTGCTGATGGACATCATGATGCCGGAAATGGACGGCTATCAGACCATCGAGAAGATTCGCCAGAGCCGTGACTACCACCGCTTGCCCATCATCGCGCTGACCGCCAAGGCGATGAAGGGCGACCGGGAGAAATGCTTGCAAGCCGGTGCGTCGGACTATCTCGCCAAGCCGGTCAATACCGAACAGCTTTTGTCCGCGCTGCGGATGTGGCTGCATCGCTAAGCGGGGTTGCCGATGAACGAGACATCCGCCGACAAGGTCAACGTTCTGCTGGTCGACGACCAGCCGGACAAGCTCCTTGCTTACGAGGTGATCCTGCACGACCTCGGTGAGAATCTGGTCAAGGCGCCCTCGGCGCGCGACGCGCTGCAATTTCTGCTCAAGAACGACGTCGCCGTCGTGCTCGTCGATGTGTGCATGCCCGAGCTCGACGGCTTTCAGCTCGCCGCCATGATCCGCGAGCATCCGCGGTTCCGCAAGACCGCGATCATCTTCATCTCGGCCATCCATCTGACCGACGTTGACCGGCTACGCGGCTATGAGATGGGCGCGGTCGATTACGTGCCGGTCCCGGTGGTGCCCGAAGTGTTGCGCGCCAAGGTGCGGGTGTTTGCCGAGCTGTTCCGCAAGACCCGCGAGCTCGAGCAATTGAATTCTCAGCTCGAACGTCACGTCGCCGAGCGCACCGCCGAGCTCGAAGCCTCCAATAGTCGGCTGACCCAGAGCGAGCAGGGCCGCAGCCTGGCGCTCGCCGCCGGCCAGATGGGGTCGTGGGATTGGGACGTCGGCGCCGACGAATGGCGCTGGGACGAGGGCCAGCATCGCATTTTCGGCGTCGAGCCGCGCAAGTTCAAAATCACCGCCGACAACATTCGCGCTCTCATTCATCCCGACGATCGGGACGCGCTGAAAAAAATCGCGCAAGGCATGGCGGGGGGTACACGTACGCAGCAGACCGAGTTCCGCGTGCTGCGCGCGAGCGGCGAAATCCGCTGGTGCATCGGCACCGCGGCGGCGAGCGTCGACGGCGCGGGCAAAATTCTACGCATCTCCGGCGTCACCATCGACGTCACCGAACGCAAAGAGGCCGAAGAACGCCAGGATCTCTTGGCGCGCGAGGTCGATCATCGCGCCCGCAATGCGCTCGCCGTGATCCAGTCCATCATCCGGCTGACCCGCGCCAAGAACGTCGACGACTACGTCGAGGCACTCGAAGGCCGCATCAAGGCGCTGGCGTGCGCCCATACGCTATTATCGGACTCGCGCTGGCACGGCGCCGATCTCGCCACGCTGGTTGCCGAGGAGCTGGCGCCCTTCCGCACCGGCAACAGGACGACGTTCAAAGGTCCCGATATTTCGCTGCAGCCGGCGACCGCACAAGCCCTGGCCCTCGCTTTGCACGAACTGGCGACCAATGCCGCGAAGCATGGCGCACTGTCGTCACCCACCGGCAGGATCACGCTCGACTGGAAATTGCAGGGCGACGCGCTGACATTGCATTGGGTCGAAAACGGCGGCCCCAGGATCGCTCAGCCGTCGTCACGCAGCTTCGGCCTCAAAGTCATCATCGGCAGCATCGAGCAGCAACTCGGCGGCAAGGCGTCGTTCGACTGGGATACGAAAGGCCTGCGTTGCAAGTTTTCGATCCCGTGCAGCGAGTTGACGAAATCCCGCGCGCTCAATCACGCGCGCAACGGCAGCGTGGTCAATGGCGCGGTCATCGGCCTCGACCGCACGCACGAGCCGCGTGTGCTTCTGGTGGAGGACGAGGCCCTCGTCGCCATGATGATCCAGGAGACGCTTGTGGAGTTCGGTTTTCAGGTGGTCGGGCCGGTTTCAACGACGTCCGAAGCTTTGGCGGCGGCGCAGGACAAGCACCTCGACGCGGCCGTGCTCGACATCAATCTCGGCGACAGCCTCGCTTACGGGGTCGCGGATATCCTGGAAAAACGCGGCGTGCCGTTCGTTTTTGTTACCGGTTACGATTCCGAAAGTGTCGAGAGCAGGTTCATTGGCATCCCGATCTTGCAGAAGCCCATTGAAAGGCAAGCGCTGCAGAAGATCTTCGCTCGCACATAATCGAGCCGTAAATTTTCGTGCTTGACCGCGCGGTGTCGCCGACGGTTCCGAAATCATCATCGCGTTGCCGGGTGCGCGTCGATCATGGACGATCGCCATCGATACCGAGTTCCTGCACAATCGTCTCGACGATTTCGCGGGGGTGCGGAACGATGGAAACGACGATCGGCCGCTCATCGACCCCCGGCTCCTCCAGGGCCTTGAATTGACTGTCGAGCAATCCTGGCGGCATGAAATGATCGGCGCGGGCAACGATGCGGTGCGCGATCAGGTCGCGGTCTCCTTTCAGATACACGAGGCGCACGTCGCGGCGGTTGCCGACCAGAATGTCGCGATAAGCGCGCTTGAGCGCTGAGCAGGCGACCACGCCGCGCCCGCCGGATCGCCGCGTCTCATCGATCCAGTCGGCGATGGCGTGCAACCACGGCCAACGATCCTGGTCGTTCAGCGGCTCGCCGTGATGCATCTTTTCGATGTTCGACTTCGGGTGAAACCAATCGCCATCCTCGTAGATCCAGTGCAGACGGTGCGCCAGCATCGAGGCGATGGTGCTCTTGCCGCAGCCGGAAACGCCCATCACCACCAGGGCGGATACTTCGCTGTCAGGAGCTGCGGCTGCCATGTCATTCCTCCGGCGCCGCGGCGCGCGCGACAAGCCAGACAAGCTCGCCGTTCGAATAAGCGCGTCTTGCGGGCAAATCTTCGCGGGCCAGCACCCGGCCCAAGATTTCGCGCTTGTCGGCGCTGTCGATGAGAAAAAGCATTTCATGCGTCGATGCGAGCGTCGGAAATGTCAGCGTCACCCGCGGAACAAACGGCTCCATCCCGGCTTTGGCGACGCCCAGCACCCAACGCGCCTTTTCTTCGAGCGCGGCCGAGTTAGGAAACAATGACGCTGTGTGACCGTCACTACCAAGGCCCATCAGCACGAGGTCGAACAGCGGCCGCGCCGCGTCGAGCTCTTTGGCGCCGTAGAACTGCTGAAGCTCATCTTCGTAAAGCCGCGCCGCCCCTTCGGGATAGTTCGCGTCGGTCGCGATCGGATGGATATTCTGCCGCGGCGCGGGCACGCGTTTGAGAAAATGGCGGCGCGCCGCGCCCATATTGCTCAGCGGGTCGGTTTCGGGAACAAAGCGGTCGTCGCCGATGAACCAGTGGACGCGATCCCACGGTACTGCGCTGCGCCAAGGTTCTTCGCCGAGCAGGCGATAGAGACCTTCGGGACTTGATCCGCCAGTGAGGCAGACCGCAGCCCGAGGCTTGCCGCTGAGGCGGTCGATAAGCCGTCGTGCCGCTGTCTCGGCGAGGGCTTGCGCATCGTCCACCACAATCAGATCCGGTTTCGCTTGCGCTGTCATGAGGACCTCAGGCGATCGCCCGCCAATGCCGGCCGTCCCGGGCAAGTAGCTCGTCCGCTTCCTTCGGTCCCTCGCTGCCGGCGCGGTAGGTGGCGAGGCGGCGTGCAGGGGCGTCGTGCCGGACATCGAGAAACGGCTGCACCACGCGCCATCCCGCCTCGATACCGTCGGCCCGCGGGTAGAGGATGGCATCGCCGATCATGCAATCGTAGATCAGCGTTTCGTAGCCGGTCGACGGCGCGGCGTCGAAATAGTCCTCGTACTTGAAAGTCATGCCCACGCCGCCGATCGCGATCGCGGGCCCCGGGACTTTGGCGTTGAATTCGAGGCCGATGCATTCATTCGGCTGGATGCCGATCACCAGGAAATTCTCGGCGAGGCGCTCGATCGGCATATCGCGGAACATGGCGACGGGAGCCTGCTTGAACTTTATCGCCACTTCGGTCTGCTTGGCGCGTAGCGCCTTGCCGGTGCGCAGGTAGAACGGCACGCCCGCCCAGCGCCAATTGTCGATCATCAGCTTGAGTGCGACGTAAGTTTCGGTCGTGCTGTCCGGGGCGACATCCTTGGTCTTGCGGTAGGCTTCGACCGGCCGGTTCTCCACGAAACCGTCGCCGTACTGCGCCCATACCGAATTGCGCAGCGCTTCGTCGCGGTCCGGGAGCTGGATGGCATCGAGGACCTGCGCCTTCTCGGCCCGTACCGGATCGGCGGCAAAACGCGACGGCGGCTCCATCGCGACCAGCGAGAGCAGCTGAAACAGATGGTTCGGCACCATGTCGCGCAGCGCCCCGGTGGCGTCGTAATAGCTGCCGCGGCGGCCCACGCCGAGCGACTCCGCGACCGTTATTTGGACATGCTCGATATGGTGCCGGTTCCAGATCGGCTCGAACAATCCGTTGGCGAAGCGAAGAACCAAAATGTTCTGTACCGTCTCCTTGCCCAGATAATGGTCGATCCGAAAAATCTGGTCTTCGCGCAGGATACCGAGAAGCTCGCTGTTGAGCGCCTGCGCCGAGGCGAGATCGGTGCCGAACGGCTTCTCGATGACGATGCGCCGCCAGGCTCCGTTATCCTGCCGCGCAAGGCCCGATTGGCCGAGATGGCGTCCGATGACGGCGAAGCCTGCGGGCGGCGTTGCAAGATAAAATAGCCGATTTTTCGTCCCGCGATCCCGTTCGATACGTTCGAGCTCCCGGGCGATTTTTTTATAAGTCGCTTCGTCGTCGGGGTCACCCTGGACATAAGCGATGCAGCCGAGCACTTTCTTCACCACGCTTTCGTCGATTGGCCGCGTGGCAAACTTCGGCAGGCTTTTGGCGAGGTCTTCGCGAAACGCCTCGCCCGTCGATTGGCTGCGCGCCACGCCGATCAAGGCGAAAGCCTCCGGCAACAGGCCGTCTTCGGCGAGATTGTAAAGTGCCGGTACCAGCAGCCGGTGGGTGAGATCGCCCGATGCGCCGAAGATGACCAAACAACACGGGTCGGCCGGCTGCGCCCGCGTCGTGCCCATGCCTGCCATCATGATGGCTTGCCCGCGCGCGCGTGCGGTTCGACGTGCGCGCCGAAGCCTTTGCGCATCGCGGAAAGGATCTTCTCCGCGAAGGTGTGATCGCGGCGCGACCGGAAACGGGTGTAAAGCGCCGCGGACAGAACGTCCGCGGGCACCGCTTCCTCGATCGCAGCCATGATGGTCCAGCGGCCTTCGCCGGAATCTTCGACCACTCCCTGGAAGCTCTCGAGGTCCGGATCGCCGGCAAGCGCGCTTGCTGTCAGATCCAGCAGCCAGGAACTGATGACGCTGCCGCGGCGCCAGACCTCGGCGATGTCCGGTAGGTCGAGATCGAAGCGGGCGTCCTCCGGCAAGGCTTCGCTGCCGGCATTCTTCAAGATGTCGAAGCCTTCGGCGAACGCCTGCATCAGGCCGTATTCGATGCCGTTGTGCACCATCTTGACGAAATGGCCGGCGCCGTTCGGTCCGGCATGGATGTAACCGTGCTCGGCGCGCGGATCGCGGCCGTCACGGCCCGGCGTGCGCGGCACGTTGCCGGGACCCGGCGCCAGCGCTTGGAAGATCGAGTCGAGTCGATCGACGATATCTTTCGCGCCGCCGATCATCATGCAGTAGCCGCGTTCGAGCCCCCAGATGCCGCCGCTGGTGCCGACGTCGACATGATGGATGTTGCGCTCCTTAAGAGCTTTGGCGCGGCGGATATCGTCCTTCCAGAATGTGTTGCCGCCGTCGATAACGACGTCGCCGGCGTCCAGCAACCTTCCGAGCTCGACGATGACATCTTCGGTAATTTTTCCGGCCGGCAGCATGACCCAGACAGCGCGCGGCGCACGAAGCTCCTGCACAAGTTTGTCGAGACCTGCTGCGCCGGTCGCGCCGGCTTGACTCAATGTAGCGACGGCCTTGGCGTCATGGTCGTAGACGACGGCTTGATGCCCGTTTTGCATCAATCGGCGCGTGATGTTTCCGCCCATTCGACCGAGACCGATAACGCCGATTTGCATTGATCCGCTCCGTTACGCCGCCGCGCGTTTGCAGGCCGCCGCCAATCCCATCGGCGCGCCGGCATGGCTTGATTGTGTCTTCTGCACTGTGTCGATGGCAAGCGTGCGGATCATATCGATATAAAGCGTATCGATGTCCTTATAAAGCGTCGCGATGTCTTTCTGCGGTTCGGCGCAGGAACGCTCGCGCGTGGGAGCAGCTCGGCCTGTCATAATCCGGGGCGCCGATCGGCGCGTGCAAAAAATTGCCCTCAAATGCGGTAACGATTGAGGCGGGGAACTGTTCCAAGTGCCGCAACCCCTACGCCCCTACGCTGCCTCCCTGCCCAGCCGATTCATCTCGCGTTGCACCAGCTGGCGGTAAAGCCCTTCCCGCCGCATCAAGAGGTCGGGCGGGCCGTCCTGGATGACTTCGCCGAGTTGCAGCACGACGATGCGGTCGAAATTGCGCACCGTGGACAGCCGGTGCGCAATGGCGACGACGGTGCGCCCGCGCATCAGCCGGCCGAGCGCATCGCGGATGATTTCCTCCGACTCGCTGTCGAGCGCCGAGGTGGCTTCGTCGAGCAGCAATAGCGGCGCGTCTTTAAGGAAGGCGCGCGCAATGGCGATGCGCTGGCGCTGGCCGCCGGACAGTTTTACGCCGCGGTCGCCGACGATGGTGCGGACGCCGGACGGCAAGTCCTCGATGAAATCGCAGCGTGCCGTGATCGCGGCTTCCAGCACCTCGTCGTCCGAGGCTTCCGGCTTGCCGTAGCGGATATTGTCCATGACCGAGCGGTGGAACAGCGAGATGTCCTGCGGCACCACGCCGATGGCCTCCCGCAGGCTGTTCTGCGTCACGCGCGCGATATCCTGGCCGTCGAGCAGGATGCGGCCCGATTGCGGATCGTAGAAGCGCTGCAGCAGCGCGAACAGGGTCGATTTGCCGCCGCCGGAATGGCCGACCAGGCCGACGCGCTCGCCCGGCCGGAAGTGCAGGTTGAGATCGGCGAAAATCCGCCGGCCGTCGCTGTAGCGGAAATCGACGTGCTCGAACTTCACGCTGGCGCCGCGGTTGACCAGGGGCTCGGCGGTCGGATGATCGCGCAGTTCGTGCGGCACCAGAAGCGTGGCGAGCGCCTCGGAGAGCCGCGCGATGTGCTGGGTGATGTCGACCAGCGCCACCGCGAGGTCGCGTGTCGCGCTCAGCACCGATAAAGCCAATGTGCAGGCCAGCACGACATCGCCGGTCGTTGCCGCGCCTTGCCGCCACAGTGCGATCGCCCACGCGACCAGGCAGAGCGTCAGCACGATCGTGACGACGGCGTGGAAAATGCGGAGCTTTTCCAGATAAAGCAAGCTTCGGCGCCGCGCATCCAATTCACGATCGACGGTGACATCGAAGCGGCGGCGCTCGCGGACGAAGCCGGAGAAGGCGCGCACCAGCGGCATGTTGCCGACAACGTCGACCATCTCGCCGTCGACGGCGGCGGCCTTGTTGGCAAAGTCGTGATGCAGCGGCCGGCCGGCGGCAGCCAGGCGGAACATCAGGCAGACCATGATGCCGGCGACGACCGCAAGGCCCAGAGCCATCTTCAGGCTGATGGTGCAAACCAGCGCGATCGCCGCGACGGTCGCCGCACACGGCGGCAGCACGTTCCACATGCACATGTTCTCGGCGGTGAAAATCGCGTTCGAGGTCGCGGTGACGCGGCTGGTGAGCGTGCCGGGCAATCGGTCGGCGAAATAGGCGGGCGAATGGCCCATCAGATGGCGGAACAGGTCGCGGCGCAGGTCGCCGGTGACACCGGTGAAGGCGAAATTGGCAATCCAGCTCGCCACCCGCCACAGCAGATTATCCGCGGCGATCAGCGCGCCGAGGACGAGGAATGCCATCCAGACGCCGCCGGCTTCGTGATTGGACAGCATATCGACCAGGAATTTCACGCCGTATTGGGTGCCGACCGAGCAGGTCACGGCGGCCAGCACCGCGGCCAGGATGACCGCATGCGACACCGGCCGCAGCCGGACATAATGAAAGACGAAGGCGAGAGGACGGGAGGCGTAATCGCAAAGATCGGCCATGCGTATCGGAACTCCGCTCGCGAATGCTGCCGCCCCTCCCCGAATCCTCACACTGGGTCACAACGCCGGGAACCCACAAATGTAACGTCCGCCGCACAAAAAAGTTTTGTGACATGTGGCGTGGACGAACCATGTCGAGCTTTGCGTCGGTTCCGGGTCGGCACATCGTCGCGCCGGTGACAATTAGGCGCCGATTTCCGGCAGTTGGAACGATCTTGCCGACGCGAAAAAGTTCCACGAATTGCGAAAAATAAGTTCCACGCCAAAATTGAAATATTTTGGCCTTGGTTCGTTGTTGTCTTTGCGTCGGGACACCGCGGGGGCCGACGGAAAATCCATACCGGGACCATGAAAGGTCAAAATCGATGCATATCGCGCAAATCGCCCCGTTGACCGAGGCGATCCCGCCCAAGCTTTATGGTGGAACCGAAAGGGTCGTGTCCTGGCTAACCGAGGAACTGATCGCGCTCGGCCACGAGGTCACGCTGTTCGCCTCTGGCGATTCGCAGACTTCGGCCAAGCTCGAGGCGGCGTGGCCGCGGGCGCTGCGGCTCGACGGCGCGGTGCGCGATCCCAACGCGCTGCACATGATGATGCTGGAGCGGGTCTATCAGCGCTCGAGCGATTTTGACGTCCTGCATTTTCATCTCGACTATTATCCGTTTTCGCTGTTCTCCCGGCAGGCGACGCCGTTCGTGACGACGTTGCACGGCCGGCTCGATCTGCCCGAGCATCAGCCGGTGTTCGACACCTTCAACACGGTGCCGGTGGTGTCGATTTCCAATGCGCAGCGCCGGCCGCTGCCGCAGGCGCACTGGGTGCGCACGGTGCATCACGGGCTGCCGGAGCGGTTGTTGGTGCCGAAACCGGTCAAGCCGAGCTATTTCGCCTTCCTCGGCCGCATTGCGCCGGAAAAGGGCATCGACCGCGCGATCCGCATTGCCAAGCACTGCGGCATGCCGCTCAAGGTGGCGGCCAAGGTCGACCGTGCCGACCAAGATTATTACGACGAGCAGATCAAGCCGATGATCAACGCCAACAGCAACGTCGAATATATCGGCGAGATCGCCGACAAGGATAAATCGGAGTTCTTGAGCGGTGCCACCGTGCTGTTGGTGCCGATCGACTGGCCGGAGCCGTTCGGCCTGGTGATGATCGAGGCCATGGCCTGCGGCACGCCGGTCATCGCCTTCAATCGCGGCTCGGTGCCGGAAGTGATCGACGACGGCCTTACCGGTTTCATCGTCGAGGACATCAATGGCGCCATCGGCGCGGTCGATCGACTGGATCATTTGTCGCGCGCGAAAATCCGCGGTCATTTCGAGAAGCACTTCACCGCACGGCGCATGGCGCAGGATTATCTTGCCGTCTATCGCAGCCTCGCCGACCGCCTGGCGCCGCATCTGCGCCTGGTCACCGACGACGCGCCGGCACTGTAACCTTTCCGTCCGGCGTTTCCCGGGCGCAGCGCAGCACGCAGTGATGCGCTGCAGACCCGGGATCGTTTCAGACCCCGAGCCTGCAGCGATCCCGGATCAGCGGTGCACCACTTCGTGCTGCACCGCATCCGGGAAACGAGGTGTTAGTTCGGCTCTTCCTCCGGCCGCGTCTCCGGCATCAGCGACCACAGCACCGTCAAGCCGACAAGCGCGATCGCGGCCAGGCCGGCAAAGGCCGAGCCGAAGCCGAAGCGGTCTGTCATGTAGCCGGCGAAGGTGGCGCTGAGCGAGGCGCCGATGCCGGTCGCGGTGCCGACGATGCCCTGGCCGAGATTGAAATGGCCGGTGCCGCGGGTGAGATCGGCGATCACCAGCGGCACCATGACGGCGAACACCGAGGCGGTGACGCCGTCGAGCAGTTGCACGACCACCAGCAGCCACGGATTGCTCACCGAGGCAAACAGCAGGCCGCGGATCGGCAAGGCGGCAAACCCGATCAGCAATAAAGGCCGCCGGCCCCAAAGCTCCGCGCGGGTTCCAACCGACGGCGACAACAGCGCGACCACAAGCTGCGGCACGACGATACAGGCCGCGATCAGCACCGTCGCCCATTGGCTCGAGCGCATGGTCACGACGCTGCCCATCAACGGCAGCATGGCGCCGTTGGCCAGATGAAACAGCAGCAGGCAGCCGGCAAAGATTAGCAGCGGCCGATTGCGCAGCAATTCGGTCACCTTGGTGCGCGGCTTATCGCTGCGTCGGCGCGGCACAGCGCCGTGAGCGTATTCCGGACTGATCTCGCTCGGCGTAATGGTGCGCAGCGCCAAGAGCGCCGGGACGAGCAACAGCACGGTGACGACGAACACCGCGCGCGCCGACAACAAGTAGCCGCAGGCGCCCATCACCGCCGCCGCCAAGCCGTTGCCGATCGACGCAAAGCGGGCGTTGCGGCCGAGCCGCGCGCCGATCGCGGCATGGCCGACCAGGCCAAGGCTGATCGCGGCCATGGCGGGGCCGAGCACGCAGCTTGCCAGCGCGTGCAAGACCGCGCCCATCAGCACGATCGGAAAAATCGGCAGCGCCGCATAAGTCAGGGCCGCGACGCAGATGGTGACGATGGCGATGCCGGCGACGAAGCGCTCGGAACGTGCGGCATCGACGATGGCGCCGCCGGGCATCTGGCCGATGAGCGACACGATGCCCGCCGCCGATTGCACGAGGCCGATATCGAATTGCGTCCAGCGTTGCCCGGTGAGATAGACCGACACGAACGGGCCGAAACCGGTCTGCACGTCGGCGACGAAAAAGACGAACCAATCGAGCCCGCGCAGGCTGCGCGGCGACGGGTGCAGCGGCGGCTCGCTGCCTTCAGGCGCCGGTGGCGGCGGCGCCGATGCCGGCGGCAAGACTTCACCGTCGCGCGCGTCGTGCGCTTCCACTCGGTCGGCAATGGCGCGTGATGGCTTCGCCGGCAGGATACGTCTCCCGCGAATGTTGAAAAATTATTCGAACGGCAGCGGCTCGAGCTTGCCGAGCGCGCTCAACACCACGACCGGCTTGCCGTCCTCATAGGCGGGCGCGGCGTTGACCTGATCGCGGTTGAGCTCCAGCTTGATCGGCGGCTCGGGCTTTGCCGGCGCGGGAAAATGCAACGCCGACCAATCCACCGCGATCTTGCGGCTGCCGACGCCGAGGAAACCGCCGAAGTCGATGATCGCTGCGCGCACCTGGCCGCTGCGGTCGACCAGAACGTCGACGATGCGCCCCATATTCTCGTCGGCTGAGCTGCGCACTTCACGGCCGAGAATGCCCTCGACCTCGTGATTGGGAAGGATGGTAACCGCGGGCGGCGGCGACTGCTCGGTCTTGGCCGGGGCCGGCGGGACCGGCGCGTCTTCCGACGACGCTACGCTGACGACGGCGGTCAGCGCCAAGAGTGCGGCCGCCACCATGACGGTCGGATGTTCGCCGCGCATGCTGTCCTCCGCGATGACTGGGAACCCACACCGTTAAGTTTGCGCGGTGCGGCAGGTTCCACGGGTCGGAACGGCGGGGCGGGGCGGCAAAAGTTCCTGGCGGATCAAGACGATGAAAACACGATGGAAACCCGGATATCGCCGCTGATGCGCGGCGTATCGAGCGATACCGTGTCTTTATGCCGGCGCACGCGCAGATCGACGCTCGCGGAACCGAGCCGCATATCGCGCAGGATCACCTCGTCGAGGAACGCCGGGAGGCGCGGATTGCACAGCCGGATCTCGCCCTTGAACGGATCGAATTGCAGGCCGAGGGAAGCTTCCAACAGCGTGAACGGCGTGGCGCTGGCCCAAGCCTGCGGCGAGCAGGCGACGGGATAGAGCGTCGGCCCTTGGCCGTGGTGGCGCTGGAAGCCGCAGAACAGTTCCGGCAACCGACGGTGATCCATGTAGGTGCCGGCGTCGAACAGGCCCTCGAACAGCGTCTGCACCGCGTGCTTGTGTTCGTAGCGCGAAAGCCCCAAGGCGATCAGCGCATTGTCGTGCGGCCAGATCGAGCCGTTGTGATACGACATCGGATTATAGCGGGCTTCGCCGCGCGCCACGGTGCGGATGCCCCAGCCGGAAAAGAAGTTGGTTTGCATAAGACCCTTGGCGACGTGGGCGGCGCGCTCGGACGCGGCGATGCCGGTGAACAAAACTTGCCCGGCATTCGAGGTGCGCACCCGGCACGGATTTTTCGCGCCGTCGAGCGCCAAGGCATAGGTCTCGATCTCCGGGCACCAGAACGCACTCTCGAAACGCGCGGCGAGGCGGCTTGCTTCGGCGTCGAGCCGACGTGCAATGGCGTAGTTTCCGAGCCGCCGCGCGCACTGCGCCGCCATGCGTTTGGCGGCGTAGACATAGCCCTGCACCTCGGCGAGCGCGATCGGGCCTTCCGCCAGCCGGCCGTCGGCATGGAATACCGCGTCGTGGGAATCCTTCCAGCCTTGATTAACCAGGCCCTGCTCGTTGGCGCGGGCGTATTCGACAAAACCGTCGCCGTCCGGATCGCCGGGACCATCGATCCAGCCGAGCGCCGCCTCGATCGCCGGCCACAGCTCGGCGACGGTTTGCAGATCGCCGCTGCGCTCCGCATAAAGTCCGGCGAGCAGGACGAACAGCGGCGTCGCATCGACGCTGCCGTAATAAAGCCCGAACGGCACTTCGCGCAGCGCCGCCATTTCGCCGCCGCGCATCTCGTGCAGGATTTTTCCGGGCTCGGCATCGGCCAGCGCATCGGTGGTGGTGGCCTGATAGGCCGCGAGCCGCCGCAACACGCCGCGCGCCACGTCCGGGCTCCACCACAACATTTGCAGCGCGGTGATCAAGCCGTCGCGGCCGAACGTGGTCGAGAACCACGGGATGCCGGCGTAAGGGTAGCGGCCCTGCGGCGTGTCGGTCATCAGCATGGCGAGATCGGCGGCCGAGCGGCACAGCATCTCATTGAAACGCTCATTGGAGGTCTCGACCGAGGTCTGCTGCCGGGTCGCTTCGCGCAATTCGCGACGCGCGGCAATGAAGCTGCCGATGAACGGCAGCGGGCGCGCGTCGGTGGCATCGCAGGTAACCGCCAGGAATAGCGGCCGCATCTCGCCGGGTTCCAGATGCAGCTCGTAGACCGCGGCGCTCGTCGTCAACCGGTTCGGCGGCGGATCGAACGTGAGCGCGGTGCGCCGGACCTTGTTGTCGAGGCCGCGGTAGATCAGCAGCGCCTGATCGGTGCCGCGCAGATTGGCCGCTGCCGTGCCACGACGTTCGCGGTGCGCGCCACGCACTTCGAACAGGTCGGCAAAATCATTCTCGAACAGGATCGAGAGCTGCAAGTCGACCGCGCGGTCGCCGTAATTGCGCACGCCGAGCCGCTGATAGGCGATGCCGCGCCACAGGAACATCGTGCGCAAAATGTGCACGGTGTCCTTCTCCAGCACGATGCGCTGGTCGGCCATGAGGTCGGGATTGGTCAGATCGACCGAAAAGGCCGAATTGTCGTCGCGCAGGTTGGAGCCGAGCAGCAGCGGATGGGCGGCGTTGACCAATAATTCGAGCCGCGACAAATAGCGGGTGTCGAGATGGAACAGGCCGGCCGAGCCACCGCCCGTCGCCGTGATGTCGCCGCGGCTGTCGAGCACGATGAAGGTGTCGCCGTATTTGAGAACGCGCGACGGCCGCGGCGCCGCCTGCTGGGTGGCGGCGATGTAGAACGGCGTCTCCGCCGGTTCCTCGACGGCAAACAAATGGGCAGCGGTTTTGGACGGCATAGCCGCGGTTACGGTTTGGCGCCGTTGCGGATGACGACGCGCATCGCGATCGAATCGACCATCACAACATCCTTCGCCACCATGGCGTATTTGAGGAAGGCGGTCGACCGATTGTCCACCGTCGCAATTTGGCCGGCGGTGAGCGCCAGCGTCTGCCCGATGGCCCATTGGACCGGATCGCGTCGTCCGAGCCCATGGACTGCGCCAAAACGGCCCCCGCGCCAAGGCTCATGCTGACCAGGACGGCAACGGGAAAATAGAAAATATTGCCCATAAATTGCTCCGTTATGGAACCGAACGCGCCAAGGCCCGGATAGGTCCGTCCGCGCAAACGAATATGTTGCGCCGCACACCCTCCCCCGCTTCGCGGGGACGGATAAGATGGTGCCGTCATGAACCCAGGCCCCAATCCCCTGCTGACCGATCTTTACCAGCTCAACATGGCCCAGGCCTATCTGGATCATGGCGCGACCGATACGGCGGTGTTCGAGTTTTTCGCCCGCACCTTGCCGGCGCGGCGCGGCTTCCTGCTGGCCGCCGGATTGGAGCAGGCGCTGGATTATCTGGAGAAGCTGCGTTTCACGGCCGACGAGATCGCCTGGCTGAAAGGCACCGGACGTTTCAAGCCAAACCTGCTCGACTATCTGCGCGATTTCCGTTTCAGCGGCGACGTGCACGCCATGCCCGA
>Ga0209579_10001956_pt1 | contig 16348 bp, 18 predicted proteins | sample Coa_R1_2_FD_187152 | JGI IMG/M metagenome (GOLD analysis project Ga0209579, IMG submission 187152) | Surface soil microbial communities from Centralia Pennsylvania, which are recovering from an underground coalmine fire - Coalmine... | ecosystem: Environmental > Terrestrial > Soil >... | reverse complement strand
TGGTCCTTCAGGTAGAGCTTGGCGTTTTCGCGCCCCTGGCCGATGCGCTGGCCGTCGTGCGAGAACCACGAGCCGGATTTCTCGACGACGCCGGCCTGCACGCCGAGGTCGATCAATTCGCCGCGCTTGGAGATGCCCTCGCCGTACATGATGTCGAAATCGACGACCTTGAACGGCGGTGCCATCTTGTTCTTGACGACCTTGACGCGGGTCTGGTTGCCGATCACCTGGTCGCGGTCCTTGATCGCGCCGATGCGGCGGATGTCGAGCCGGACCGAGGCGTAGAATTTGAGCGCCTGGCCGCCGGTCGTGGTTTCGGGGTTGCCGAACATGACGCCGATCTTCATGCGGATCTGGTTGATGAAGATCACCATGCAGCGCGAGCGCGAGATCGAGCCCGTGAGCTTGCGCAGCGCCTGGCTCATCAGCCGTGCGTGCAGCCCCATGTGGCTGTCGCCCATCTCGCCCTCGAGTTCGGCGCGCGGCACCAGCGCGGCGACCGAATCGATGACCAGCACGTCGATCGCGCCGGAACGCACCAGCGTATCGGCGATCTCCAGCGCCTGCTCGCCGGCGTCGGGCTGCGAGATCAAGAGGTTGTCGACATCGACCCCGAGCTTTTTGGCGTAGGCCGGGTCGAGCGCGTGCTCGGCGTCGATAAAGGCGCTGGTGCCGCCGCCCCGCTGCGCCTCGGCGATGACGTGCAGCGCCAGCGTCGTCTTGCCCGAGCTCTCGGGGCCGTAGATTTCGATGACCCGGCCGCGCGGCAGGCCGCCGATGCCGAGCGCGATGTCGAGGCCCAGGGAGCCGGTCGAGACCACATCGACGTCGGAAGCGGCCTCGCGCGAGCCCAGCTTCATGATCGAGCCCTTGCCAAAGGCGCGCTCGATCTGCCCCAAGGCCGCATCCAACGCCCGCTGCTTATCCATCATGTCCTTGTCCAAAAGGCGCAACGCGGTCTGCATGATCCGGTCCTCCGTTTATTTCACACCGTGCCCGGCCACGCAACGCGCGGCGGCCCGCAATGTACACGGTTTGTTCCAGAATGCAACCCCCCCATGCAACCCCCACGCAACCCCCAGGCAATTTCGGCGCAACTCCCTTGGAGCAGCGGCGGCGCGCGCAGGCTTGATTCGCCGCACCAAAGCCCCATGCTAAGAACACTCTTTGACTTTGCCCCTTGCCGCGGAGCCCCTGCGATGTTCATCCAGACCGAGCAGACCCCGAACCCGGCCAGCCTGAAATTCCTGCCGGGCTGCGCTGTCATGCCGGCCGGTATGCCAGCCGGCACCGCGAATTTCCCCGAGCGCGGCGCGGCTTCGCGCTCGCCCCTGGCCGAGCGCCTGTTTGAGCTGCCCGAGGTCACCGGCGTCTTTCTCGGCGCCGATTTCATCACCGTGACGAAGAACGGCGACAGCGACTGGCCGCAACTGAAGCCGGCGGTGCTCGCCGCGATCATGGAGCATTTCACCGCCGGGCGGCCGGTAATCATCGCGGAGGCAAGCGGCGCGGCACAGGGCGCGGCGGTCGAGGAGGAGAGCGAGATCGTCTCGCAGATCAAGGAACTGCTGGAGACGCGGGTGCGCCCGGCCGTCGCGATGGACGGCGGCGACATCACCTTCGAGGATTTCGAGGACGGCATCGTCTATCTGCACATGCAGGGGTCGTGCTCCGGCTGCCCGAGCTCGACCGCGACGCTCAAGGCCGGCATCGAGAACATGCTGCGCCACTACATCCCCGAAGTCGTCGAGGTGCGCGCCATCTGAGCGCTGCAGCCGGCCGGCCGAGCGCCGCGCGCCGATGCACCGCATCGTCAGTGACGCGGCGCTCGATGCGCTGTTTCGCGCGGCGCACTCTCATTACGCCTGGCTGGAGCGGCCGGTCGGCGACACCCTGCTGCGCGCCCTTTATGAGCTGGTGAAGCGCGGCCCAAGCGGGGTGGCGCGCCCCGCCCGCCTGGTGTTCGTCAGATCGGCGGAGGCGAAGGCCCGCCTCGCCGGCGCGGTGCCGGCGGCGCTCAGCGCCGGCCTGGCGCGCGCGCCGGTCGCCGCGATCGTCGGCTGCCCGCGCGAGCCTGGGCGGCTGGCGGCTGGCGGGCGCGAGGGCGGGCTGCAGGCCGCCTGTCTCATTCTTGCGGCGCGCGCGCTCGGGCTCGATTGCGGGCCGTTCTGGGAGTTCGACGCCGGGATTGTCGAGGCCGCGTTCTTCCCCGACGGTACGGTCGCCGCGATCGCGCTGTGCGCGCTCGGCTATGGCGACGAGACGCAGCCGGCGCCGGCGGAGCCGCGACAGCGCTTCGACGAGGCGTGCGCGATCCTGTGACGACATCGCCGCGCTCCGGCGCGATCGCCACCGCGCCGTCATCTGCCCTTGCGCCCGCCACAATTCTCGCCTTCGAGACCGCCGGCTCGAACTGCTCGGCGGTGGTCGCGCGGGGCGGCGTCGTCTTGGCCGAGGAGCGGCGGCCCCTGCGCCATGGCCATGGCGAAATGCTGCTGCCGATGATCGAGCGGGTGACGATCGCGAGCGGCTTGCCGCGCCGGGAAATCGACACGGTCGCGGTCGCGGTGGGACCGGGCGGGTTTACCGGGATCCGGGTCGGCCTCGCCGCGGCAAGCGGCATCGCGCTGGCCCTCGGGGCGCGGCTCGTCGGGGTCAGCAGCTTCGAAGCGGTCGTTGCCGGCGTGATCGAGCGCGACGATGGCGTCGGCCGCGGCAGCCTCCTGGTCGCGCTCGACAGCCGGCGCGCCGATTTCTACGTCCAATTGTTCGCCCTCGATCATGCGGCCCGGTGCGCCGCGGCGCTGGCGGCGCCGCAAGCGGTGCTCCCGGACCGTCTTACCGAGTATCTGGCCGGCTATCTGGCCGAGGTCGGCGGCGGCGCGCCGCTGCTGATCGCCGGCGACGCCGCGGATGCCGCCGCGGCGGCGCTCGAGCCAGGCGCCGCGTTGCGGGTTGCCCACCATTCGGCGCCGGACGCGCTGGGCGTCGCGGCCGCGGCGCGGCAGCGGCTGCACGCCGCGGACGCCGGCGAGCCGGTGCGGCCCGTCTATCTGCGGCCGCCCGACGTGACCCTGCCGGCGCGCCGCCGGCCGCTTCCCGCCGCCGCGCCGTGAGCCTGGAGATCGGCCCGGTGCCGGCGGGCGCTGCGGCGCCGCTGGCGGCGCTGCACGGCGCCTGTTTCCCGGAGGACCCGTGGGACGCCGCCTCGCTCGCCCGCATTCTCGCGCTCTCCGGCGGGTTCGGCTATCTCGCGTGGGAGGGCGAGGCGCCGGCCGGTTTCCTCCTGGCGCGCGACCTCGGCGGGGAAATCGAAATCTTGTCGTTGGGCGTCCTGCCCGAGCGCCGCCGGCGCGGTATCGGCGGCGCCCTGCTCGCGGCGGCGACCGCCGAGGCGGCGCGGCGCGGCGCCGGCTCGCTGGTGCTCGAGGTGGCGGTCGGCAACGCGGCGGCGCGGCGGCTCTACGCGGCCGCCGGCTTTACCCAGGTCGGACGGCGGCCGCGCTATTACCGCCATACCGATGGCGTGGCGGACGCCTTGGTGTTGCGCCGCGTCATTGCCGGCGACGCGTTGCCCGGGTGAACCTCCAGAGCACCTGCGCGACAGTGGAGCCGCAGCTTCCGCTTGATACGCCCGGTAAAAAACCAGCCAATCGCTTATTGCACCGCCAGCAATCATTAATTATATTTTCTGATCAGTACGATGCCAGGAAGAGCGTCATGGAAAACACTGAGCAATTGAACGATTTGTTAGAGCTGACCACGGAAATCGTGGCCGCGCACGTGTCCAACAACACGGTGGCGCTGAGCGATCTGCCGCAGCTGATCAACCAAGTCTACAACTCGCTGGCCCATATCGGCACCGCGCCGGCGGTGCCGGCAGTGCGGCCGCAGCCTGCCGTCAGCATCAAGAAATCGGTGCAGCCCGAATACATCGTCTGCCTCGAGGACGGCAAGAAGCTGAAGATGCTGAAGCGCCATCTGAAAACCGCCTACGACATGTCGCCCGAGGCGTACCGCGAGCGCTGGGGCTTGCCGTCGGATTATCCGATGGTCGCGCCGAGCTATGCGCGCCAGCGCAGCCGCCTGGCGAAGGAGATCGGCCTCGGAACGCGGGCGCGCCGGGCGCGGGCCTGAGGCGCGAGACCGGGAGAGAGACCGGGGCGCGCGACCGTCGCCGCGACGGCCGCTCGCGGCGATAGGCTGGCCGGGCCGGTTGGGCTATAATCGGATGGTAGGCTCCGCCCGGACCCTGATGCGATGACCTCCCGCCTCGAGCAGCTCTGCCTCGACAAAGGGTTAAAGATGACCGAGCAGCGCCGCGTCATCGCGCGGGTGCTGTCGGATTCGGCCGACCACCCGGATGTCGAGCAGGTCTACCGCCGCGCCACCGTGATCGACGCGCGGATCAGCATCGCCACGGTCTACCGCACGGTGCGGCTGTTCGAGGAGGCCAATATTCTCGCCCGCCACGATTTCGGCGACGGCCGCTCGCGCTATGAAGAAATGCCGAGCGATCATCACGATCACCTGATCGATTTGCAAAGCGGCCGGGTTATCGAGTTCCGCAACGAGGAGATCGAGAAGCTGCAGCAGATCATCGCCGACCAGCTGGGCTACGACCTGGTCGGCCACCGCCTCGAACTCTACGCCGTGCCGCGCCGCGGCAAAGAAGCGCCGGGCCGCCGATAGTGGCGTCGCTTCAGGCCGCGCGGCGCTGCGCCCCGGTGCGTCCTTCGGCAGGCGTCGCGTGATCGCCGGCGCCGCGGCCGGGGCGGCCGGTCTTCCGGTGGAGCCGCAATCCTCCCGCGCAACGCCGGCGGCGCCCGCCCGCATCGTTGACATCGTTTCCGGGCCGCTGCAGGTGCGGCTGGCGGAAAGCGCCGCCGACATCGAGGCGGCGCAGGCGCTGCGCTACCGGATTTTCTATGAGGTCATGGGTGCGCAGCCGCTCCCCGGGATGGAGCAGCAGCGCCGCGACCACGACCGCTACGACCAGATCTGCGACCATCTGCTGGTGCTCGACCACAGCCGCGGCAGCGGCGCCGAAGCCGTCGTCGGCACCTACCGGCTGATCCGCCGCAGCGCGGCGGCGCGGTGCGGGGCGTTTTATTCGGCCGCCGAATACGACATCGCGCGGCTGATCGCCTATCCCGGCGAGATCCTCGAGCTCGGGCGCTCCTGCGTCGATGCCGGATATCGCGCGCGGCCGGTTATGCAGCTGTTGTGGGGCGGCATCGCGGCCTACGTTTTTCACTACGACGTTGCGCTGATGTTCGGCTGCGCCAGCCTGCCGGGCACCGACCCGCAAGCGTTGGCGGCGCCGCTGTCATACCTTTATTACCACCACCTGGCGCCGCCGGCGCTGCGCGCGCGCGCGCTGCCCGAGCGCTTTATCGACATGCGCCGGCTCGACCCCGGCGCGCTCGACCCGCACCGCATGCTCGCGGCGCTGCCGCCGCTGATCAAAGGCTATCTGCGGCTCGGCGGCTTTGTCGGCGACGGCGCCGTCATCGACGAGCAGTTCAACACCACCGATGTCTGCATCGTGGTCAAGACCGACCTCGTCGCCGAGAAATATTCGCGGCATTACGAACGGCAATCGAAAGAGACATGGGCGGCCTAGAACGCATGGGCTCGCCGACGCTGCGGGTATGGCGGCTGTCGCTTTATCTTGGCTGGACCGTCGCGCTGATGCCGGTGCAGGTGTTGGGGCTCGTGTTGCGCCGCCCCTGGGTCGCGACCTTCCCGTGCTTTTATCACCGCGCCTGTTGCCGCATCCTCGGGCTCCGGGTGCGCCGGATCGGCCGCCCGGTGAAGGTGCGGCCGGTGCTCTATGCGGCCAATCACGTCTCCTATCTCGACATCACCGTGCTGGGGTCGCTGCTGCCGGCCTCCTTTATCGCCAAGCGCGAGGTCGCGCGCTGGCCGCTGTTCGGCTGGCTCGCCAAATTGCAGCGCTCGGTCTTCGTCGACCGCCGGGTGCGCAGCACGCCGCAGCAGCGCGACGCGATCGCCCGCCGGCTCGCCGCCAACGAGGCGCTGATCCTGTTCGGCGAGGGCACCAGCGGCGACGGCAACCGGGTGTTGCCGTTCAAGAGCGCGCTGTTCGGCGTCGCCGACGGCGGGGGAAACGGCCCGGTGATGGTGCAGCCGGTGTCGATCGCCTATACCAGGCTTGACGGCATGCCGATCGGGCGCCGGCTGCGGCCACTCTTCGCCTGGTACGGATCGATGGCGATGGCGCCGCATTTATGGACCGTGCTGGGGCTTGGCACGGTCGAGATCGTCGTCGAATTCCACCCCGCGACGACGCTGCCGGAATGCGGCTCGCGCAAGGAGCTGGCGCGCTATTGCCAGGAGCGCGCCGCCCGCGGCCTCGCCAGTGCCCTCAGCGGCCGGCGCGGCGGCGCGCGCGATGCGCCGGCCGGCGCGGCGCCGGCGCTCGGATGAGCCCATTGCAGCGGCGAGGTCCATGACAAAACAGCTCTTCATCAAGACTTACGGCTGCCAGATGAACGTTTACGATTCGGCGCGCATGGCCGAATTGATGGCGCCGCTCGGCTACGCCGCCGCCTCCGGCCCCGAGAGCGCCGATCTCGTGATCCTCAACACCTGCCATATCCGCGAAAAGGCGGCGGAGAAGGTGTTTTCCGAATTGGGCGGGATCCGCCGCCTGAAGGAGGCGCGGCAGCGTCGCGGCGGCCGCATGATCGTCGCGGTGGCGGGTTGCGTGGCGCAGGCGGAGGGCGCCGAAATCCTCGCGCGGGCGCCCTTTGTCGATATCGTCGTCGGGCCGCAGGCCTACCACCGGCTGCCCGACATGGTGGCGCGCGCCGGGGCGGGACAGGTCCAGGACACGAGCTTCCCGCCTGAGGCCAAATTCGACCACCTGCCCGAGAGCCGCGAGGTCGCGGGGGTCAGCGCCTTTCTGACGGTGCAGGAAGGCTGCGACAAGTTCTGCACGTTCTGCGTCGTGCCCTATACGCGCGGCGCCGAATACTCCCGGCCGGCCGGCGAGATCATCGCCGAGGCGCGCCGGCTGGTCGCCGGCGGCGCGCGCGAGGTGACGCTCTTGGGGCAGAACGTCAACGCCTATCACGGCGCGGCGCCGGATGGCGGCAGCTGGGGCCTCGGCGATCTGCTGCGCGCGCTGGCCGAGCTTCCGGGGCTGGCGCGGCTGCGCTATACGACCTCGCACCCGAAGGATGTCGATGACTCGCTGGTCGCGGCGCACCGCGAGGTGCCGCAGCTGATGCCGTTCCTCCATTTGCCGGTGCAGAGCGGCTCCGACCGGGTGCTGGCGGCGATGAACCGGCGCCACGGCGCCAGCGACTATCGCCGCACCGTCGAGCGGCTGCGCGTGGCGCGGCCCGATCTCGCGCTGTCGTCGGATTTCATCGTCGGCTTTCCCGGCGAGGACGCTGCGGATTTCGCCGCGACGCTCGATCTCGTGCGCGACATCGGCTTTGCCCAGGCCTTTTCGTTCAAGTATTCGCCGCGCCCCGGCACCCCGGCCGCCACCGCCGCGGACCAGGTGCCGGAGCCGGTCAAGGTCGAGCGGCTGGCCGCCTTGCAGGCGCTGCTCGGCGAGCAGCAGCGCGCCTTCAACGCGGGCTGCGTCGGGCGCACCTTGCCGGTCCTCTTGGAGCGGCCCGGGCGGCATCCGGGGCAGCTGGTCGGCCGCAGCCCCTACCTGCAAAGCGTCCATGCCGAGGCGCCCTCCGAGCGGATCGGCGAGATCGTCGCGGTGAGGATCGCCGCGGCACGGCCCAACAGCTTGGCCGGCATTGTCGCGCCGCCGGGAAGGGCCGCATGAGCGAGATGCCGCCCTCGATCGAAGCCGCCTACGCCGCGGCCGGGCGCAGCCAGCTCGAATTCGACGACAACCTCTTGCTGCCGGCGCTCTACGGCGAGCGCGACCAGCATCTCGACCGCATCGAGCGCCAGCTCGGGGTGTCGCTGGTGCCGCGCGGCAACCGGCTGTCGATCGCCGGGCCCGCCTCGGCCACCGAGGTGGCGCGGCTGGCCCTCTCGCGGCTCTACGAGCGGCTGACGCGCGGTCAGGAGATTGACCTCGCGGCGGTCGAGGCGGCGCTTCGGCTGGCGCAGGCCGAGGTCGAAGATAAGAGCCTGAGCCTGTGGCAGGAGGATGCCGGGTTTCGCACGAGGAAGCGGCGCATCGGGCCGCGCTCGGCGGCGCAGGGCGTCTACGTCAAGGCGATGCGCGAGCACGAGCTGGTGTTTGGGCTGGGGCCGGCCGGCACCGGCAAGACCTACCTCGCGGTCGCCGCGGCGATCGACCTCTTGATGGCCGGCAAGGTCGAGCGGATCATCCTGTCGCGCCCGGCGGTCGAGGCGGGCGAGCGATTGGGCTTTCTGCCCGGCGATTTGCGCGAGAAGGTCGACCCCTATCTGCGGCCGATCTTCGACGCGCTGGGCGATATGGTGCCGGCCGACCAGTTGCAGAAGAGGCTCGGCTCGGGCGAGATCGAGATTGCGCCGCTCGCCTTCATGCGCGGCCGCACGCTGGCGCGCGCTTTCGTGATCCTCGACGAGGCGCAGAACACGACGCCGGTGCAGATGAAGATGTTCCTGACCCGGCTCGGCGAGGGCTCGCGCATGGTGGTGACGGGCGACCCGACCCAGGTCGACCTGCCGCCCGGCAGCCGCTCGGGCCTTTCCGACGCGCTGGAAGCGCTGCGCGGCGTCCACGACGTCGCGATCGTGCGCTTCACCGAGAAGGACGTCGTGCGCCACCCGCTGGTCGCCCGCATCGTCGGCGCCTACGAGGCGCGCGACCGCGCCGCGCGCGGCGACGAGGGGGCGGGATGAGGTGAACGATGCCGCCTCCGTAGGCGTGTCGCTGTGCTGCGAGGACTGGCTTGCCGCCTGCCCCGATGCGGCCGGGCTCGCCGAAGCGGCGGCGCGCGCCGCCCTGGCCGGCGCGGCCGGGCGGCTTGAGAGGGCGCCGCTCGTCCTCGACCTGGTGCTGACCGACGACGCCGAGCAGCGTCGGCTCAACCGCACGTACCGCGGCACGGATGCCTCGACCAATGTGCTTGCCTTCGCGCTTGCCGATCCGGGCGCAGCCGCGCCGGCGGGGGCGCCGATCCTGCTCGGCGACGTCGTGCTGGCCTTCGAGACGGTGGCGCGCGAAGCCGCCGAGCAGAAGAAGCCGCTCGCCGACCATCTGGTGCATCTGGTGGTGCACGGCGTATTGCACCTGCTGGGGTTCGATCATCAGGGCGCCGCCGAGGCCGCGATCATGGAAGCGCGCGAAGCGGCGATCTTGACGGGGCTGGGGGTGCCGGACCCCTATTGCGATACCATGTGAACCCAAAGCCGGAACTGCTTCGATCGATGAACGCCACCGAGCCGCCCCCTAGCGACGGCCAGCCGGAGCATAGCCCGCCCGGCAATGGCGGCGGGTCGCTGGCGCGCCTGCGCATGCTGTTGCGCCTATTGCGCCGGCCGCGCGGACCGCGCGGCTCGCGCGAGACGATAGACGCGCTGGTCGCCGCCGCCGATTTGGAGGGGCTCGACCCGATCACCCCGCAGGAGCGGTTTCTGATCGGCAACATCCTCAAGGTCCACGACCGCAACGCCGCCGACGTCATGGTGCCGCGCGGCGACATCGTCGCCCTCGATGCCGCGCAGCCGTTTTCCGAGCTGGTCAAATGCATGGTCGAGCAGGGCCACTCGCGCGTCCCGGTGTATCGCGAGAGCCTCGACGACGTGATCGGCTTCGTCCACGTCAAGGACGTGCTGGCGCCGGTCGCCGACCGCCGCCCGGGCAGGCTCGAACGGCTGCTGCGCAAGGTGCTGTTTGTCGCGCCGTCGATGCCGATCCTCGACCTCCTGGTGCAGATGCGCCAGGCGCGCACCCACATCGCGATGGTGGTCGACGAATTCGGCGGCATCGACGGGCTGGTGACGATCGAGGATTTGATCGAGGAGATCGTCGGCGAGATCGAGGACGAGCACGACGAGCCCGAGGCGCCGAGCCTGATCGAACGGCCGGACGGCAGCGTCATCGCTGACGCGCGGCTGCCGATCGAGGCGCTCGAGGAGCACCACGGCACGCGGCTGCGCGCGCTCGGCGAGGAAGAGGCGGTCGATACGCTGGGCGGGTTGGTGTTCACCCTGGCCGGGCGGGTGCCGAAGCGCGGCGAGATCATCGAGCACCCCGGCGGCCTCGAATTCGAGGTGCTGGACGCCGATCCGCGGCGGGTCAAGCGGTTGCGGGTGCGCGGGCTGCCGGCCGCCGGCGGCGCCGCCAAGGGGCCGGAGAATGCCTGAGAGCTCGGCCTTGCGGGCGCATCCCGGCGCCCGTACCGAGACGCCGCTGTGCCGGCTGGCGCAAGAGATCGCGCTGCTGACCGGCTGGCGGCGCCGCGGGCTGGCCGTGCTGCTGGGCGCGCTGCTCGCCGGCGCGCTGCCGCCGTTCGACCTGAGCCCGCTGATCTTTCTTGCCTTTCCCGGCCTCCTGTGGCTCGACGACGGCAGCGCCAGCCCGTGGGCGTCGGCCCGCCTCGGCTACCTCTTCGGGCTCGGCTTTTTCGTCGCCGGGATGTACTGGATCGCGGCGGCGCTGTTTGTCGACATCGCGAGCTTCTGGTGGGCGCTGCCCTTTGCCGTGCTCGGCGTGCCGGCGGTGTTGGCGTTGTTTCCGGCGGCGGCGCTTGGCGCGACCGGCCTCGCGGCGCGGCGCCGCAACCTCCCGGCCGGGGCGCGAATCCTCATGTTCGCGGTCGCCTGGGGCGCCGCGGAATGGCTCCGTGGGCACATCTTCAGCGGGCTGCCGTGGAACCTCGTCGGCTATGCCTGGGCGGGGGCCTTCCCGGGGGCGCTGGCGATGCTGCAGAGCGTCGCCTGGGTCGGCATCTACGGGCTGAGCTTTGTCAGCGTGCTGGCGGCCGCGCTGCCGGCGCTGCTCGGCGCCGCCTCGCTAACGCCGCTGCCGCCGCTGCGGCGCGCCGCGCCGGCGCTGGGCGCCGCGCTCTTGATCCTGGTGCCGGCGGCGGCCGGCGCGATCCGCCTCCGGCTGCTGCCGCCCGAGGCGACCGCGACCTGGCTGCGCCTCGTCCAGCCGTCGGTGCCGGAGACGCTGAAATGGGACCCGGCGGCGGCCGAAACCAATTTCCACCGGCTGATCGAACTGAGCGGCGCGCCCGCCAAGCAGCCGCTCGCCGCGGTCCTCTGGCCGGAGGCGGCGACCCCGTTTTTCCTCGGCCGCGACGCGCAGCACCGCGCCGCGATCGCCGCGGTCGCGCCGCCCGGCGGCTACGTCCTGACCGGCGCGCTGCGCGCGACGCCGCCGGCGGTCCGGCCGATCCAGATCTGGAACAGCGTCGAGGCGATCGACCCTCTGGGCGCGATCCGCGCTCGCTACGACAAGGCGCATCTCGTGCCGTTCGGCGAATACATGCCGCTCGACAGTGTGCTGCCGCTGAAGAAGATCACCCCGGGCAGCATCGATCTGAGCGCCGGGCCGGGGCCGCGGACGATCGCGCTGCCACGCCTGCCGGCGCTCTCGCCGATCGTCTGCTACGAGGCGATTTTTCCCGGCGCGGTCGTCGATGAGGCGCAGCGCCCGGCGTGGATCCTCAACGTCACCAACGACGCGTGGTACGGCCGCAGTTCGGGCCCCTACCAGCATTTCGCGATCGCCCGCACCCGCGCGGTCGAGGAAGGGCTGCCGCTGGTGCGCGTCGCCAACAACGGCATCAGCGGGGTCGTCGACCCGGTGGGCCGCATCGTGGCGCGGACCGGCCTCGACGACGTCACCTATGCCGACGTCGCGCTGCCCGCCGCCGCGCCGCCGACGCTCTACGGCGCGGTCGGCGATTGGCTCTTCCTGGCGATGCTGCTGCTCGGCCTCGTGCTCAGCCTCCTGCCGCCGCTGCGGCCGCGCCGCTAGCGCCTCGCGACCCAACGCCGAACCCACCTATCGCAAGTTGCAGCGCGGCGTTGACGGCATACGGCGGTATGCGATATGACCCGCGCTCTGCAAATGCGGGCAAGCATGTCGATTACCCAGCGAAGGGGCCGCCCCGGGCGCCCCAAAACCGAGACCCCCAACCCGATCGATGTTCAGGTCGGTTCGCGCGTGCGGCTGCGCCGCAACATGCTCGGGCTGAGCCAGGAGCGGCTCGGCGACGCGATCGGCCTGACCTTCCAGCAGGTGCAGAAATACGAGCGCGGCGCCAACCGCATCGGCGCCAGCCGGCTGCATGAATTGAGCCGGGTCCTCGACGTGCCGGTCTCATTCTTTTTCGACGATGTCGATCCGGTGCGCGCGCCGGCGATCCCCGGCGGGTTCGCCGAGCCGCCGGCCGAGGGCTTCGAATCCGACCCGCTGCGCAAGCGCGAGACGATCGAACTGGTCGAAGCGTATTATGCGATCGAGGACGCGGCGGTGCGCCGCCGCCTGTTCGAACTCGCCCGCACGCTCGCGGCGGCCGGCGAGCCGCCGCTGCGGCGCCCGCGCAAACGGATCTCGCGGCAAGATCCCGCTTGACGCTCGCCCGCCGGCATTCGACAAGGTGCCGCCGACCGAGGACACCGTCGCGATCGCGTCGCGTCCCGCCGAGAGCTTGGCGCCTGCCGTAACGTGAGGGGAGAACATCTCTTGCCACAGCACGATTTCGTTTTCACCAGCGAGTCGGTATCGGAAGGCCATCCCGACAAGGTCTGCGACCGCATTTCCGATGCGATCGTCGACACCTTCCTGGCGGCCGAGCCGCAGGCGCGCTGCGGCGTCGAGACCCTGGCGACGACCAACCACATCGTGCTCGCCGGCGAGGTCCGCGGTCCCTCCTCGATCACCAAGGAGACGCTGATCGACGTCGCGCGACACGCGGTGCGCGACATCGGCTACGAGCAGGAAGGCTTTCACTGGCAGCGCGCCCACGTCGATTGCCTGATCCACGGGCAATCGACCGACATCGCCCAGGGGGTCGACGCCGCCGGCAACAAGGATGAGGGCGCCGGCGACCAGGGCATGATGTTCGGCTATGCCTGCAGCGAGACCCCGGAACTGATGCCGGCGCCGATTTTCTACGCGCACGCGATTTTGCGCTCGCTCGCCGAGGCGCGCCATTCCGGCGCCGCGCCGCTGCTCGGGCCGGACGCCAAGAGCCAGGTGACGCTGCAATACGTCAAGGGCAAGCCCGTGGGCGCGACGGCGGTGCTGGTCTCGACCCAGCACGCCGCGACGATCGGCCAGGACGAGGTCAGGGAGATCATCCGCCCGCATGTCGTCAACGTCTTGCCCCAGGGCTGGATGTGCGACGAGGCGCATTTCTACGTCAATCCGACCGGGCGCTTTGTGATCGGCGGCCCGGACGGCGATTGCGGCCTGACCGGGCGCAAGATCATCGTCGACACCTATGGCGGGGCGGCGCCGCATGGCGGCGGCGCCTTTTCCGGCAAGGACCCGACCAAGGTCGACCGCTCGGCGGCCTACGCGGCGCGCTATCTGGCGAAGAACGTCGTCGCCGCCGGGCTCGCCGAGCGCTGCACGATCCAGGTCGCTTATGCGATCGGCATCGCCAAGCCGCTCTCGGTCTACGTCGAGACCGACGGCACCGCCCAGGTCGACGAGGCCAAGCTGTCGCGCGTTCTGCAGGAGCTGATGGATTTGTCGCCGCGCGGTATCCGCACCCATCTGGGGCTCAATAAGCCGATTTACGCGCGCACCGCCGCCTATGGCCATTTCGGCCGGCCGCCCGAGCCGGACGGCGGCTTTTCGTGGGAGCGGATCGACCTGGTGGACGAACTGCGCCGCGCGTTTTAGTCGTACTCTCCGGGACTGTCATTCCGGGGCCGGCGACGCCGGAACCCGGAACCCATGAACACGGAAGGCAGGCCCGAGGGTTGTGCGATGCCGCCATTCCGCTGTGTTCTTGGGTTCCGGGTTCGGCGCGTCGCGCCGCCCCGGAATGCCGAGTTGGTGCTGTGGCGGTGACTGAAGCGCCTTTGCCGCCGCGCCGGATCTACGGCCGGCGCCGCGGCAGGCCACTGCGCCACGGGCGCGAGCAGCTGAGGTCGAGCTTGCTGCCGCGGCTGGCGATCGCGTTGCCGCCATCGGGGGCGCTCGACCCGCGAACCCTGTTTTCGCCGCCGCCCTCGCACATCTGGCTTGAGATCGGCTTTGGCGGGGGCGAGCATCTCGCCGAACAGGCCGAGCGCCACCCCGACACCGGGTTTATCGGCTGCGAGGTGTTCGAGAACGGCGTCGCCCGCCTGGTCGGCGAGATCGCCCGGCGCGGCCTCGACAACATCCGCATTTTCGCCGACGACGCGCGCCTCCTGCTCGACAGCCTGGCGCCCGCCTCGCTCGCGCGGGTGTTCATCCTCTTTCCCGACCCCTGGCCGAAGCGCCGCCACCACAAGCGCCGTCTCGTCGCGCCGGCGACGCTCGACCGCCTCGCCCTGCTGATGCAGCCGGGCGCCGAATTGCGCCTCGCGACCGACGACCGCGATTATCTGGTGTGGATTCTCGACCACCTGACGGCGCATCCGGATTTCGTGTGGCTGGCGCGCGGCCCGGCCGATTGGCGCCAGCGCCCGCTCGATTGGCCGGCGACGCGCTACGAGGAAAAAGCCCGCGCCGCCGGGCGCGCCCCGGCGTTTCTGCGCTTCCGGCGGCAGCCGTGGCGGGCCGACGCGAATTGATAGCTCGTTTGCCCCGCCGCCGGCTCGCGCTCGTCGGCGCGATCGCGACCGTGTCGTTGACGAGCGGCTGCCAGATGCTTGCCGGCCTATTCCCGGGGCTCTTCGGCGCGTCGCCACCGCCGCCGCCGGCCGCCGTGACCCGGCCGGTGCCGGCGCCGCCGCTGCGCGCCGACCGCATCGTCGTCTTCAAGCAGCGACGCCTGCTCGAACTGCTGCGCCGCGGCCAGGTTGTGGAAACCTTCCCGATCGCGCTCGGCGAGCATCCGCAGGGCGCGAAGCGGCAGCAGGGCGATGGTCGCACCCCGGAGGGCCGCTACGTCATCGACCGGCGTTCGGCCGCGACGCGCTACACCCGCGAGCTCCACGTCTCCTATCCCGACGCGCGCGACCGCGCGCGGGCCGGCGCGCTGCACGTCGAACCGGGCGGCGCCATTTTCATCCACGGCCTGCCGCGCGATTACGGCCCGTTCGATCCGCCGCGCTGGTATCGCGATTGGACCGACGGCTGCATCGCGGTCGGCAACGCCGCGATCGTCAAGATTTGGGATGCCGTCCCCGACGGAACGCCGATCGACATCCTGCCGTGACCGCGCGGGATCGCGCTTCGCGGCTTGCCAGGCGCCCCGACTTCCCTATATATGCCAGCAAAAGTCCCATAGGCTTCGGCGATGCGATAAGGTTTGCCGGGCCGGTTGTTGGAGTGGGCCCGACGGCCCACTTTTTGTTTGTGCGGCTTGTTTGCGCGGCGCTGGTTCGTGTTTGCGCCGCGCGGTTTTCGTCGGGATAGGAAGCGGTTGCCGATCGACACGAACGAGATTGCCCGCATCGTCGAGCCGTCGCTGGAAGCGATGGGCTACCGCATCGTGCGGGTGGCGCTGACCAACGGGCAGCGGCCGACGCTGCAGGTCATGGCCGAGCGGCGCGACGAGGCGGCGATGACGGTCGACGATTGCGCCGACATAAGCCGCTCGGTCTCCGCCTTGCTCGATGTCGCCGACCCGATCGCCGGCGCCTATACGCTCGAAGTCAGCTCGCCCGGGATCGACCGTCCGCTGACCCGGCCGGAAGATTACGACCGCTTCGCCGGGTTCGAGGCGCGGATCGATCTGAGCGCGCCGCTCGACGGCCGCAAGCGCTACCGGGGACGGCTCCTCGGACGCGCCGGCGACTGGGTGCGCCTGGCCGGGGACGGCGGCGAAGCCCGCCTGCCATTGGCCGCGATCGCCCGCGCCAAGCTCGTGCTGACCGACGACCTCCTGGCGCAGGCCCAGCGCAAACCTGAACAGAACCATTGAACGCACGGGGATCCCATGGAGAGCACCGCCACCTACGCCCGCCCCGAGCTCCTGCAGGTCGCCGATACGGTTGCCCGCGACAAGGGCATCGACAAGGACGAAGTGCTTGAGGCGATGGAGCAGGCGATCCAAAAGGCCGGGCGCTCGAAATACGGCCAGGAATACGACATCCGCGCCGAGATCGACCGGCGCAACGGCGAAATCCGCCTGCTGCGCTTCCGCGAGGTCGTCGACACGGTCGAGAACGAGGCGACGCAGATGCCGATCGCCGCGGCGCAGCGCCTCAATCCCGAGGCGGAAGTCGGCGATTTCATCACCGATCCCTTGCCGCCGATCGATTTCGGCCGGATCGCGGCGCAGACCGCCAAGCA
>Ga0209579_10001954_pt1 | contig 16368 bp, 9 predicted proteins | sample Coa_R1_2_FD_187152 | JGI IMG/M metagenome (GOLD analysis project Ga0209579, IMG submission 187152) | Surface soil microbial communities from Centralia Pennsylvania, which are recovering from an underground coalmine fire - Coalmine... | ecosystem: Environmental > Terrestrial > Soil > Unclassified... | reverse complement strand
GGCTGGCTGTCCCCGTTATTGGCGCATTCCGCGAAAATTCGCAGTTCGCCGGCGATGTTAGAAGCGTTGGCCTTGACCCAGAAGTTCATAGTCGCGCCGCGCTGGTCGATGAAGGGCAGAAAATCACCCGAACCATCCAACGGATTCTGTCCGGTGGTGCGATAGTAGATGAGCGTGGTGCCCGGGGATTGGTTGAAATTGAAGGCCAAGCCGGCCGGTTCAATGCCTGGATGGCTCGCGGCCACGATGTTGGCGGCGGTCATTCCGGACAAGGTCATATCACGCCGGTTGATATAATCGGGCGTGGCATTGGTATTGCCGGGTGCAAGCCCGTTCAGTGGGTAGTAGTCAACCAGGCCGTTGGTTATCTGCTGGAAGGTAACCTGCGCCTGACTGGTGTTTATGAAAGCGGCCAATGCCGCCAACAGAGCTGCCAGCATAACGGCAGAGGGATGTTTTTGAGTTGGGTTTTTCATGTTTTTATGTGTTTTGGGTTTGAGCGAAAGTTTAAACAGGGAAAAAATAGGGAATCAGGTTGGTGCGTAATAATTTTAATAAAACCAATAGTTTCCGCCTTGAAAATACGCACTCTTCACCTGGCCCAAGCTATGGCTTATCACGTGCCCGTCGGCAAATCCCAGATTGATCGGGTTAAACGAACCGCTGTTGAAGTGGCCCGTATCGGGGGAAATATTGTTCGGATCCGGCGACCCCGCCAGCTTCGAATGCAAGCCGCCCGCCTGGCCCGACCCGGCGGTGTCACTGATGAATGGAACCATCGGCACCGCCTTATCCGTCATCTTGGTCGCCCAGCCATAAATGGCGCAAGTGGGGTACTGTTGCTTGAGCCAACTCGGCCAGAGGGCATAAATCTGCTTGGAGTAATCCGTCGGAAATATCGGCTGGCCAGGTGTGTAAACCAATAAATTCTGGCGTGGCACCCAATAATTGTAGCCGCCAGTCCAGCTAATCTCTTGCGGGAAATTCCTGGCAAAATATGAAATCACATTGGTGATATTCATCGGGTCGGCCAGCGGGTTCGGAGCCGGGTATGTTTGTTGCACCCAGGTTGCATACGCGGAAAACCCGGCCGGACGGACGGGGTCAAACCACATGGGCACGTTCAAATTATACGGCTTCAGCAATTCCGGCATCTGCGTGCCTATGTCCCAGGCATACGAGCCGCCGCCGGCTGGATTGGAACCCGGTTCTTTGCATGGCAGGTACTCCTGGTTATCTCCCGAGTACAGGTTGGCTACGATTCCCCACTGCCTGAGATTTGAAGTGCAATTGATCATCCTGGCGCGGAACTTGGCGCTGGCCAAGGCCGGCAGGAGCATGGCCGCCAATATGGCAATAATGGCAATGACCACCAGAAGCTCAATCAGCGTAAAAGCGTTTTTGCCCTTACATTCGGGGCGCCCCGAATGCACACCGACCGCCTTGTTGCTTTCGGCAGACGAGATGGAAAAAGACTCTGGCTGGGTCATATCTTGTGGATTTCTCTCTAATATAACATTTTGAGCTCTTTTGGGAATGGACAATGCTATGATTTTCATTGAATTTAATTTTGATTGTATTTTTTTATTCGAATTGAATGCGTCTCGAGTTCCTTTTTGCCTGAGGGCCGGCGGGTAAATCTGCGCCGTCCGGACCGGCTCCGGATTTGCAGGCCCTTGTTTGACGGTATTCGGTGGGCGCAAGCTGGTTCACGGATTTAAAAACACGTGAAAAATAGAACGGATCATCGTAACCCAGCGCCGCGGCGACTTCCTTGACGTTCAAGGACGTGCTTTCGAACAGCCGGCATGCCTGTTGCATGCGCAAGTGAATGAAATAATCAATGGGCGGACATCCCATCCAGCGTTTGAACAACGCTGAATAGTGCGAGGGGGAAAAGTTCACGGCCGCGGCCAGGGTGGCCACCTGCAGCGGCTGGTTCAGGTGCTCTAACATGTAGGAAATACTCTGTTCGATTTTCCGCGCGGTGCGCGAGCCGGCGCTATCGCCCGCAACCGGCCCATCGTGTTCAACAAGAACGCCAACCCACCGATGGCCGTTGGTTGGCAGCCGCTCAATTCCATTACTTTTCATCGTTCACTTGCAATCTTACGTTGTGATTAGTTCGACCGGCGAACAAATTTGGCAATAAAAGTCATCGTCACGTTTTAAAATTATATTATCGGGGCGCAGAAAAATGTTAAGTTTCTGCAGAACCATCGCAATGGTACCACGCAGCCGGGATTGAGCCTCGGACCCGGCTGGCACAATCCGGGTGATGGATTGAGCGGCAGGTGTTCGAGTGTAGACTTAAATTCATCTCTCGTGCCGCATCAGACTGGGAGTCGCCGGCGACTCCTTCACCGCGTCGGCTTGAAAGGCGAGCCGGCTTATAACACTCTGATTGACCGTTACTCTCTGTCCTCATATCCGCAACATCTACGTTCACTTTTCTCCGTCCCATCAACTGGTGGCCACATGAAATCTGTTCAAATCAAATTTACGCACGGAGTATCACTATTACATACACGATTGCCGGACTGTTTGCAACCAGACATTAGACATTATCAGTTTGCTGTCAACAATAATAACGCGGCGCGCAGGTAGCCCAGCGCGTAGGCCATGCCCGCGTGCCACGGCGCCGCACAATTCATCTGTGGCGTGTGGTCGGGTATGATGACGCCGTTGAAATTATTCTGCTTCAAAATACGCAGCACGCGAACCGTGTCCACGTCCCCGTCATCAATAAATGTTTCGCGGTAAAACGGTGCTTTGCCCCGGACATTCCGGAGGTGCATGTAGGCCACCCTGCCCTGCCGGCTGTAGCTGTCCACCGCATGGTAAACGTCGCCTTCGTTCATCTCCGCCAGCGTGCCCACGCAAAATTCAAAGGCGTTGGCCGGGCTGGGATTCAAATCAACCACCTTCTGATAAAGCCGCGGTTGATAAACCAATCGTGGCTGGCCGCGCATCGTTGGCATCGGCGGATCGTCCGGATGCAGGGCGAGCTTTACGTTCGCTTCCTCGGCCACCGGCAATACTTCCCGGAGGAAATTTCCCAACCGCCGCCAGAGCTCATCCTGCGTAATTGGCGGCACGAAAGCTTTCGGCGCGTTGGGATCATAAACCATGTTCCAGACCATGCCGTTGGGCATCGGTTCCTCGAGCGGGCCTTCCATGCCCACCGACATGGCCGCGCCGCGCGCGTAGGGACCGGTGGTGCGTCCACAAACCCCGGCGATGCTGAAGTTGTAACCCATGATGGGAATGCCCGCCTGGCCGAGATTGCGGATGATCGTTTTTACATTTTCGATCTGCCGATTTCTTTTCGGACCGTCGAGCAGCACGTCGTGCCAGTGGGCAGGGTCGAAATTTTCGATGGCTTCGAGTTTCAATCCCTCCGCTTCAACGGCCTGGCGCAATTCGCACAATTCTTCGGCGCTCCATAATTTTTCAGGGTCGCCGGCCAGTCCCCAGCCCTGCTCCGTGCCGGTCGGCTGGTTGCCGTTGGGATTGTGCGCGCCGCCTTTGAAATAATCCACGAGGTGGGCCACGATGTGCGTGGCGCCGGCCTGCCGGGCGAATTGGAAATTTTCGCGCGTCAGCATGTGACGGTACAAGCCCAGTCCGAGTTTCATACAGGTTCAAAAATAACGGCGGCGGAAGAGTCCCATGATCACCAAATGGAAAAACGCTTTTGCCAGGCCATGCCGCAGGCCGTTCACCGGTTCAAAATATCTTTGCCATTTAAAACCCGGTCACTTCAAGAATGAAATATCAAATCCGGGCGTTCTGCGTAAAATCATGGTTTCATCCATTCCCCGATACGATATGCTCCCGACGTGAGACGGGCGCTAAAAATCGCGCACCCGACAAGGCCGTGAGGGACAAATCAACGGTGTGCCGGTGAACTCTGGCGGGTCTGAATACTGCGCCAACAAGAACAAAGAACGGAACGCTCCATGAATTTTCAAATGACCACCCATTCTCAATTGAACCGGTCAACGTGCAAAATCTCCTGGCTGCTGGGTTTTTGCCTACTGGCTTTTGTCCGTCAAAGTTTCGCCCTCGTCGAACCGCAATATGTGGAGAACATCGCCGACCCCGGCGATTTCTGCGTGGTGCAAGGAAACGTAACGGCCCCGGTTTACGTGGATCCCAATGACTACGCGGGGGTGATCATCGCGGCCGACAATCTTTGTGCGGATGTTCGTCGGGTGACCGGTCTAACGCCGGCGATGGTTCATACCGAAGCGGCATTGGGAACCAACGCAATCATCATCGGCACCCTCGGTAAGAGCCGGATCATTGATCGGTTGATCCAGGCCGGGAAAATCGATGTCTCATCCATCACGGACAAGTGGGAATCGTATTTCACCCAGGTCGTGCCGGATCCCCTGCCGGGGGTCGCCAGCGGCCTCGTGATTGTCGGCAGTGACCGGCGCGGGACGATTTACGGCATTTATGATTTGTCCGCGGAGATGGGGGTATCGCCTTGGCACTGGTGGGCAGACGTGCCGGTGCCGCACCAGGACACGATTTTTGTCAAGGCCGGGAAATACGAACAGGGACCGCCCGCCGTCAAATATCGCGGCATTTTTCTGAATGATGAAGCGCCGGATTTGACGCGTTGGATTCAGGAAAAATTCGGCAGCGCGCCCGGATACAGCGGCGCGGCCAATTACGGCCCGGCCTTTTACACCAATTTGTTTGAAGTGATGCTGCGTTTAAAGGCCAACTACCTCTGGCCGGCGATGTGGAACAACGCGTTCAACGAAGATGACACCAACAATCCGCGGCTGGCCGACGAATATGGAATTGTGATGGGCACGTCGCACCAGGAGCCGATGATGCGCGCGCAAAAAGAATGGGACCGGAAATATTCAAGGGAATATGGCAGTTGGAATTACGCCCGCATTCCCAACGTGGTCTCGAATTTCTGGCGCGAAGGCATTGAGCGTAATAAAAATTACGAAAATCTCATCACCATCGGCTTGCGGGGCGCGAACGACACACCGATGGCCGAAGGCGGCCCGGAAGCGAACATGGTGTTGCTCGAAAAAATCGTGGACGACCAGCGAAAAATCATTGCCGATGTGGTCAATCCCGACGTCGCTCAAGTGCCGCAGGTGTGGTGTCTCTACAAGGAAGTGATGGATTATTACAACGCCGGAATGCGCGTGCCCGACGACGTAACGCTGTTGTGGGCGGAAGATAATTGGGGCAACGTCCGCCGTCTGCCGACCGCCGAGGAACGCAAGCGCGGCGGCGGCGCGGGAGTTTATTATCATTTTGATTATCACGGCGGACCACGGAGTTATCAATGGATCAACGCCAATCCCATTCCCAAAATCTGGGATCAACTGTCGCTGGCCAAACAATACGGCGCGGACCGGGTTTGGATTGTCAACGTCGGCCATTTCAAAGGCTACGAATTTCCGACGGAATACTTTTTGAGCCTCGCCTGGAATTCCGGCCGCTGGACCAATGACAACCTGGATGAATTTACCCGATTGTGGGCCGCGCGCCAATTCGGGCCGGAATACGCGAACGACATCGCCGACATCATTTCCAAATACACAAAATACAATGGACGGCGAAAACCGGAATTGCTGGATGCGACGACTTACAGCCTGGTGAATTATCAGGAATTCGAAAAGGTCGTGAAGGATTACGACGCGGTCGCCGCGCAAGCGCAGGACATCTCCGACCGACTGCCGGAATCGGAACGCGCCGCCTTTTATGAACTGGTTTTGTTTCCCGCCAAAGCCTCCGCGCAACTGAATGAAATGTATCTGGCGGCGGCGAAGAACGAATTATACGCGAGCCAGGGTCGCGCGAGCGCGAATGACTTCGCCGAGCAAACGCGGTCGCTGTTCGCCGCCGAAACCAACCTGATGGATTATTTCAACCACGATTTTCTGGATGGCAAATGGGATCATTTCATGGATCAAACGGTCATCGGCTACACCAGTTGGAACGATCCGCCGCGCAACAGTCTGCACGCGGTCAGGCTGAGGAACATTGAGGTGCCGGACGCGGCGGCGATGGGCGTGGCGGTGGAAGGTTCGAGCGCGGCGTTCACCAACGGGGAAACCACCCTGCCGCCCTTCGACGCCTTTAATCGGCAACAACATTACATTGACGTGTTCAACCAGGGCAAAGCGAGTTTTAACTTCACGGCCACCCCGGGCGAGCCGTGGATTTCCGTGAGCGAAACGGGCGGGACAATTGAAAAAGACAAACGGCTGTGGGTGAGCATCGATTGGGACAAAGCGCCGAAAAATGCGGCGAGTGGAACCGTAAACATTTCCGGCGCGGGCGGTGAGGTTGCCGTCAAGGTCAATGCCTTTAATCCGACGGAAATCACCCGAAATACGCTTAATGGTTTTGTTGAAGGCGAAGGCGTTGTGGCCATCGAGCCGGAACATTACACCCGGCGGACCGAAGCCGGAAAAAACCGCTGGATTAAAATTGAAGATTACGGACGCACGCTTTCGGGAATGCGCGCCACGGGCCCGGTGGACGCACCCGGCGCCATCCCGCAGAAAGATTCGCCCTCGCTGGAATATACGATGTATTTGTTCAGCACGGGAGCGGTGGACGTGGTCACGGTTACCTCGCCCATTTTAAATTTCGCGCCCGACCGCGGAGTACGGTTCGCGGTTTCCCTTGATGATGATGCCCCGCAAACCGTCACGCTGGTTCCCAAGAATTACAACGCCGGCAACGGAAACCGTGACTGGGAAAATTCCGTCCGGGACAATGCGCGCTTTGCCCATGCCGACTTTACGATTGGAAAGCCGGGTTACCACACGCTGAAATTCTGGATGGTGGATCCGGGCGTCGTGCTGCAGAAAATCATCGTGGACTGCGGCGGTCTGAAGCCGAGCTATCTCGGGCCGCCGGAAAGTTATCATAATACGGTTTCGCCAACCCAATGACCATGAACCAGCCGGTTACGCTTGCCGCGGCCCTCGCCTTGTCGCTTTCCCTGACGGCCTGTCGCAGCCTTGATTCAAAGACCGCCAGCAACAGCTCCGGCGCTTTTGCCACCGGCCATTACCGCAACCTGTTTGCCGAAGACGGTCATCCGCCGGAACAGGTTAAGGCAAAAGTTGATGCCGGCTTCCAACAGTTGTTCCACGGCGACCCGGACACGCAGGCGGTTTATTTTCCCGCCGGAACGAACGCCAACGGCCCGCTGGCTTTTGTGGAAGACATCGCCAACCATGACGTGCGTTCTGAAGGCATGTCCTACGGCATGATGATAGCCGTGCAGTTAAACCGGAAAGCCGAATTTGACGCCATTTGGAACTGGGCCATGACCCACATGTACCACGATTCGACCAACAGTCCGGCCTATGGTTATTTCTCGTGGTCCGTCAAAAGCAATGGAACGCCAAATGACGAAATGCCTGCGCCGGATGGCGAACAATATTTTGCGATGTCGCTTTATTTCGCTTCCGGTCGCTGGGGAAACGGCCCGGGCATCTACCATTATCGGGCCGCGGCCGACCGCTTGCTGGACGATATGAAAAACCGCGCACTCCTCACCGGCGCGACCATCACGGGAGTAAAAACCGTCGGCGCCTTGTTTGATCCAAATTCCAGAATGGCGCGCTTTACTCCCGACACCAACAGCTGGAATCACACCGATCCTTCTTATCAATTGCCCGGATTTTACGAATTATGGGCGCTTTGGGGTCCCCAACAAGACCGGGAATTCTGGTCCCAGGCAGCGTCGGCGAGCCGGGAATTTTTTCAGCTCGCCGCAAATCCGGTCACCGGGTTGACGCCGGATTACGCCAATTTCGACGGCACACCCTGGGCGGCGCCATGGAAAGCCAGCAGCACCAATTTCGAATATGACTCATGGCGCAGCGCGATGAACTGGTCGGTGGACTGGGCGTGGTGGGCCAGGGACGACCGGGAAAGACAACGGAGCGATCGTCTCCAAGCGTTTTTCGATTCCCGAGGGATGGACGCCTACGGCGACCTGTATACCGTGGACGGCAGACCATTGGGCAACGATCATTCGGCAGGATTAGTGGCCATGAACGCGGTGGCCAGTCTCGCGGCCACGAATTCCCGCGCCAAACCATTTGTGGAAGCCTTGTGGAACACGCCGGTCCCGTCCGGCTCATGGCGTTACTACGATGGCATGTTGTACCTGCTGGGAATGCTTCATGACAGCGGCGCGTTCCGCATCTGGGCGCCAAAGTAGATAAATCCTTGCATAAAAAAATCTTATAACAAACGAAACGTTGCAGTTGGTCCGATAATTATGTTGACACTCCCAGACACCGGAGCCTAGAGTCCGCTGAAATTAAAACCGAACCGGAAAGTTCCGAAGCGCCTCTTGTCGTTACGTTGATCCGGACGGACCTGGCGACCGCGATTGGTGCGCACAGGCCGAAGTCATAAAATAATTCTTAAAAGCACATTACTATGTCCAAAGAAAGAGATTCCTTTGTTTCTGCGAAGTTGGCAAAAATGAGCCTGCTGGAAAAATGCGGCCAACTTCTCACTTTTACCTGGCGCGGGGCCATTCCGACGCCTTCCGGCATCGAACAGATCACCAAACTGCACGCCGGCGGCCTTTGCCTGGAACCCTATGCGCTGGAGACCTGCAAGAACCTGTATTGGGGCCGTTCCCAGGTGGATCCCAACTTCAAAAAGCCGAAAGACTATTTCGATATCGCGCACACCTACTTCGATGATCATAACTACGGTGTGAGCGTGACGCCGGAAGAGTTGACGGTCGCGCTCAATAAAATGCAGGAAATCGCCCTGAACCGGCCCTCCGGCATCCCTCTGCACGTGACGATTGACATGGAAGGTGATTTCAAGAACGACTACAGTGCCGGCCACGTCCTGCAATTCCCGCCGCCCATGGGCATGACCGCCATTGGCGACCTCGAGATCGCGTACAAAGTCGCGAACCTCTGCGCGAAGCAGTGCGCCGCCATGGGCGTCACCCAGTTCTATCACCCCGTCTGCGACGTCAATATCAACCCGCTCAATCCTGAAATCGGCGTGCGCTCCTTCGGAGACGATCCGAAGGTTTGCGCGAAGTTCGTGGCAGCGACCATTAAGGGTTATCAGGATGCGAACGTGGTCGCCACGATCAAGCACTTCGCCGGCCGCGGCGATTCGTCCACCGACGCACACGACACGCTGGACGTCTGCCGCGGCGACCTGAAGCGGATGCGCGAAGTCGAATTGGTTACCTTTCAGGCGGGCGTTGATGCCGGGGCCAAGGCACTGATGACGGCCCATACCATCTACCCGGCGTTCGACAAGGAATATCCGGCGACGCTGTCGAAGAAGATTCTCACGGACCTGCTCCGCGGCGAGATGGGCTTCAAGGGTGTGATCGTTTCGGACGCGATCGGCATGGCCGCGATTCTGAAGAAGTGGCCACTGCCGCTGGCGTGCGCCATGGCGGTCAAGGCCGGTGTCGATACGATCCTGCTCAAGGCCGACGACGAATCACGCGCCCAGTGCCTGTTCGGCATCAAGAGCGCTGTCGAACGCGGCGAGCTTTCCGAAGAGCGCGTCAATGACGCGGTCCGCCGGTTGTTGTGCATGAAGTACGACCAGGGCCTGTTCGAAAAGGCGGGCAAAATGGATCCGAAGAAGACCGCGGCCGTCGTCAGGGACCAGAAGAACATTGATTTCTCCGTGGAAGTGGCGCAGAAGGCGTTGCTGGTCGTACGCGACGACAAGAAGCTGTTGCCGCTCAAGAAGGACAAGAAGCTTTTGGTGATTGAGCAGCTCATTCCCTATCCGTTCCTGGGAAAGGATCTGTACAGCCATCCGCACATGTTCTGCGAACAGATGACCAAGTACTCCATCAACCTGATCCTGGACGACACCGGCTTTCATGCCAGCGACGAGGATGTGGCAGAAGCGTTGAAGCTGGCCAAAGAGGTGGACATGGTCGTCATAACGAACTATTACGCCCGCATTGAGAAACGCGGCAACAATCAGCACCTGGTGAAGGCATTGAAAGATGCCGGACACACGGTGGTGGTCGTAACCAACTTCCCGTATCGCAAGGGCACAACCACGGAGGCCGATGCTGTCATCTGCAACTTCTCAGGCTCGCCCGATTCAATCCGTGCCGCCGCAGATCTGCTGTGGGGCGCCATCAAGCCTTGCCAGACGACGAAGATGCCGATTGATCTGAGCGCCGAAAAGAACCTTCCGGACCAGGCGCCGGCAGCGGCTCCGAAGGCCCCCGCGAAACCAGCAGGCAAGAAGAAAGCCTTTGCGTACGGAGGCAAGTGCTAGGCCAGGCAATTTGACTGGGCAACTGATAGGGGAAAAATGCCGAAACCCGCTGCATTTGACATCCGTGATATTTACACCATCACGGGAACCGAGGTGGCCACCATCTATGAAAAGAACAAGATGGCGGTCCACTTTCAGGGGATGTCCAAAACCCTGCAGTTTCCACAAACCGTGGCATTGCAAGGAGCGCCGACGTGCTCCATCGGCATTTCCCCCCATGGTCTCTACAACCGGCTGAACGACGCGGGCCGGCTCATCATGCTGAACCAAAAGACGGTCCAGTTTGGTTCGGCGCCCTTCGTGCGCATTGGCGACAAGCTCACGATGCTTACGCAGGCAAAGCCGGGAGCCTCCGAGCTTCCCGAGGACGTCCCGGCAATCAAGAATTACTATCCTCCCGCGATTGACGAAAAGAACGTCTCCCTCACCATCGCCACGCCCTCGATGGAGATGGCTTTCAAAATTGGAAAAGTGACGGTTACCCGCCGGCTCATATCACCGCTGCTTTCGGGCAATGAGCAGACGCTGATGCCGATTGGCGTTGAAGAGTTTGAAGTCCAAAATGCCTCGAACCAATCCCAGACCATCACCCTGGTCGTTCCCAAGCCATCCCTGGTCAATCTCCAGGAAAAGGAACTCAAACCAACCGACCAGGACAGCGTCTATATTTCCTCCGCGCCCGTCCATGGCCACGTGCATGAGGCGTTCGAGTCCAACGGCGTTCGCGGCATCGTCATGGGCAGCACCGAAAGCCCCAACCGGATGGTGCTGGCCGTTGCGGAAACGCCCGGAGTGGCGATTGACGTTCAGCCTTATTTCTGCCTGAACCGGCTCGTCCAGGATTTGCTGCTCAACGGCGATGGCAGCTTCTTTGAAAAACGGAAGCCCATTCTCCGCAGCGATTACGGTTCGGCCATCAGCCTCACCTTCACCGTCAAAGCCAAAGCAACCCGGAAAATCGCCATTGCGGTGGCGCTGGACTTTCCCGAGCAGGTTTATATCGACGGCACAAAGTTCGAACGGAAGTACGTTCGGAATTTCAAGGATGCCGGGTCGCGGGCGATGGATCTGGCCAGGCTCGCTCTGGACAGCTATCCGCAGTGGTGGGAAAAAACCGTTGCGATTCAAAAGCGAATCTTTGATTCGATTCAGGCCAGCGCCTCCTATAAAGGCGACCGGGCCGGCGCCCTGCGCCTGACCCGGTTGATTCTGAACGAACTCCATTTCCCGCTTTCCAACGCCATCGTCTGGGTCGAGGACGAAAAGAACGGCGAGCGCGCCCGGTTTCTGGAATGTTTCGACTACGCCTACATTGATCCCTCGGACGTGGATTGGTATTCCATGGTGCTGTTGATGCTCTTCCCGCGAGTGGAAAAGGACCTGTGCCAGGGTTTCGTGGATTCGATTTTGGCCGAGGACCCGACGCCCCGTTTTTACCACCAACACGCGTCGTTCATCGAAGCCAGAAAGCACTACCTGGAACACCCCGAGGAATACGAAGGCGTCTCGATGACGCAAATCCGCGATGCCTTCAAGACCAAGGGCAGCGTCGCCCACGACCTGGGCGCCATGCCCAAGGGCCATCCCCTGCGCAACGTGAGTGATTACGCCTGGTACAACAACAACTATTGGGTGGACCTGTTCCCCAAGTTGATGATGCGGGTGTTGCGCAACGTGAAATTCACGGGTGATATTGATTTCCTCAGGCAGAATTGGAAAACGCTCAAATTCGGCCTGGAGTCCCTGCTTCAGCTCGATTTCGATGACGACGGCCTGCCCGAAGGCTATCCCGATGAGGTGAAAAACACCTTCGACAATCTGGTCCTCTTTGGCGCTGATGCCTATGACGCCACGCAATTCCTCGGCGGCTGCCAGGCCATGATCAAAATGGCGCAAATGCTCAAGGACAAAGAGGGCGAAGCGCACATCAAAAAAGTTTTCAACAAGGGCTGGAACAGTTTCGAGCAGCTGTGGCGGGATGGGAAGAATCAGCGCGGCGAGAAGCTTCAATACTACGTTACCTGTTACGATCCCAAGACCGGAAACAAGAACACCGATGTCTGGACCAACCAGCTCGATGCCTTGTGGTATCTGATCTCCATCGGCGAAGAGCCTTTCATTCCCGAGGACCGCGCCAGGCAGATCCTGAAGACCATCTATCGGAACAACCGTTCCTTCATGGGCTGGGCCATGTGCAAAACTGAGAATGGCAAACCGGTCGAATCAGACCAGGGGAAGGACGTCTATACGACTTCCAACTATGTCCTGGCCCAGTTGCTCGATTACTATGGCATGGTCAAGGAAAGCAAGGACGTTTACCAGCACATGGACCGGGTCGTCTTTGATTACGGCAATTCGATGATCACCGCCGACAACCTCCGGGCTGAATTGGAGAAGGAAATGGGAGAATCGAAACCCGGACCTCATTACATCGTCGCCGCCTATCCCCGGCCCGGGGCCGTCTGGACTCATCTGGTCATGAACCACGTCAAGGACCTGCAGGCCAAAACCAAATCCGGGACCATCGAGTCGAAGGATTTGATGCCGTTCTTCCCGGGGTTGCTGAGCGGCCCGGAAAAAGCGAAATAACAGCGCAACCATCGGCACGTTTCAGGCAACCATCAACATGTCCAAGCATTACGATATCACGTTCGTCGGCCACATGTGCTATGACGAGATCATTCCCTTTGGGGGAAAGCCTCACATTGCTCCGGGAAGCGCGGTCTTGTGCGGCGCCATGGTCGCCGGCCGCATCGGAAAGAAAGTGGCCGCCGTGGTAAAGATGGCTAAAAAAGACGAAAATATCCTGCAGGCCATGAAGGATGTCGGTGTGGATACCTACCTCATTCCGAGTGCGGAGACAACCTTCTCGAGGGTTTTACACGAGTCCGCAAACGTCGATGAGCGCAAATTGACCCTGGTCAAATCCGCCGGTCTTATTTCAATAAACGATGTCCCCGCCCTCAACTCGAAATGCGTTCACCTGGCCGGGATTTCGGACACCGAATTCGACATGGCGCTCATGCAGGGCCTGAAATCCAGGGGCTACAGCCTTTCGACCGATATGCAGAGCTTTGTCCGCCACGTGACGCCCGTGACGCACGACATTGAGTTTAGTGATGTCGCCAACAAAAAGGAAATCGCGGCCATGATGGACAAGCTCAAGCTGGACGTCGTGGAAGCCCGCATCCTGACCGGCACTGAAGATCTGGAAAAGGCCGGCGTTATCGTTGAATCGTGGGGTTGCCCTGAAATCCTGATTACGCATTCCCAGGGCGTCTTGGCACGGGTAAAAGGCAGGACGTACTACGAGAAATTTTCCAACAGCAACGTTTCGGGCCGGACCGGCCGCGGCGACACAACCTTTGCCGCGTACCTTTCGTGGCGGTTGAATCATGACGTGGCGGAATCCCTGAGATTCGCCGCGGCACTGGTTTCCATAAAAATGGAAACGCCGGGACCCTTCAAGGGAACGCTCGAAGACGTCGCCCGGCGTTTAAAGGAAAAGCATTCCTCGTAGGCCCTGCATCCGCCCGGCGGCAGGCGGTTTCAACCATCTCTCTTAACGCGGAGTTCGCAGCGAGGCTTGCGCCCCCAATCCGCGTGCATTGGTGAATTTCGCGTCAACTTACTCCCTTCCTGGCAAGGGCATCGTATTAGGAACCTCCAGGACTGCCCCGGTCAGGCGATTTGACCGTTTTGGCCTTGTCCTTGCTTGTGGCTTTCAGTAGAAAGCGCACCCAATAAGAGCCGTGAACCAGATTAATAAGCATTTTTTCGATGCCTTGAGCCGCGCTGGCGAGGGCGAAGGAGGACGGCTTCCGCTCTGGTACTGAACGATTGATGGATGGGGTTGCGGCGAATATGAATCAAAAACTAGAGTCTTTTACCGGTAATATCAGTTTCAACGCCCAGCATTCGCCGATGGGTGCTTTCATGAGCTTCACCTGCGGCAACTTCGGCACGCGAGGGGGCGTTGGACTACAGATCGGCCAGCCAGGCAATCAGGATATTTACATCGGCGTCAAAGACGGCGACCGCAAAAGCGACGCCGTGCCACGATGCCTGCCGTTTTATCAAGGCAACGCGCGCGATGCGGTCAGTGCCTTTCTCGTCGAAGCCGGACCGGAACAGCAAAATATCAAGGAAAAGGTGCAGGCGTTCCGCGCGGAACAGATCAAGCGCTTCTATGGTTGGGGCACCGATCGGTGGCAGACGGACGAACTGGGGTTCAGCATCTACACGCCTTTCGGCGCCATTCCCGATCCCCAGACCACGACACCGCGGCACATGCGCGACGCACTGCTGCCGGCGATCACGGCGCGGCTGACGCTGGACAACCGTCAAGGCAAGGGCACCAAGACGGCGTTTTTTGCGCTGCATTTTCACGACCCCGGCGCACGGCCGCTGGATCTGGGATCCAACTCGCGACTCCGCCTCGCGTTCGCCTACCGGCGGGACTTTGGGGTCGCCGCGGAATTGCGCGAATCCGGCAGCGAAGCGGTTCCCGCGGAGAAACCATTTCTCTTCCAGCAGTGGACGGTGGACGGTGGTTTGCGCGACATCAATCCGGTTCACATGCTGGGAAGCGCCGTCGGCATCGGGTTTGAAGTTCCGGCGGGGAAAGCATACGAGCTGGTCATCGCCATCGGCACCTATCTGGATCACATTGTGACGACGGGCCTGGAGGGAAAGTACCTTTACGTGCATCATTTCGGCAGTCTTGGCGAGGTGTTGTCCAAGGCACTGGAACGCGCCGATGAACTGCGCGCCACCGCCGAAGCGCGCGACGGGGAGTTGCTCGCCTCCGGACTCACCGCGGACCAACAGTTCCTCATCGCACATTCGACCCGCAGCTACTACGGCAGCACGCAATTGCTCGAGGTTGGCGGGGAGCCATTCTTCATCGTCAACGAAGGCGAATACTGCATGATGAACACGCTGGACCTGAGCATCGACCACGTGTTCTGGGAGTTGAAGCAAAACCCCTGGGTGGTGAGGAACCTGCTCGACAATTTCGTCCGCCATTTCAGCTACATCGATGAAGTGAAGCGCGAGCGAGGCAACGATTCGCGCCGTTCACCGGGAGGAATCAGTTTCGCCCACGACATGGGCGTCCACAACAATTTCTCGCCCCCCGGTACCAGCAGTTATGAATTGAAAAACCTGACCGGCTGTTTCAGCTATATGACGGCCGAGCAACTGTGCAACTGGAGCCTGCTGGCCGCAACTTACGTGCTGAAAAGCGGGGACCTGCCCTGGGCGCGGCTGAATCAGCATGTGCTGGCCGCCTGCGTGAGCAGTCTCGTGAACCGCGGCGGCGAAACTGGCTACGTCCACTATGACTCATCCCGCTGTGAAAAAGGCGCCGAGATCACCACCTATGATTCGCTGGACAACTCCCTGGCCCAGACACGAAACAACGTTTACATGGCCGTCAAATGCTGGGCCAGTTATCTCGGCCTGGCCCTGGTGCTTGAAAAGCTCCAGGTTCCCAGCGCCAAAACCGCCCGGGATGAAATGAGGCGGATTGAGCAGGATCTGCAGCGACGCCCGAACGGCGAGGGCGTCTTCCCCGCCGTCTTTGAAGAGGACAACCCCGGCTATGTCTCGCGCATTCTGCCTGCGTGCGAGGGTCTTGTTTATCCACTCGTGTGGGGCGTACGTGATGAGCCCTCGGCCTTGTATGAGGTGCTTAAGAAGCACACGCAGGCGCTGCTGCTGGACCCACAGCGGCGGAACCTGTTCCCCGACGGCGGCATCAAGCTCTCTTCCACTTCGAATAATTCCTGGATGAGCAAAATTTGCATCGTGATGCACGTGGCGCGGCGTGTGTCCGGGCTGGATCAGGACGAGCAAGTCAGGCAGATCTTCACAGCCGCCGATGCGGCCCATGTCAAATGGCAGACCGATGGCAGCAGTTACTGGGCCTGCTGCGACCAAATCGTCAGCGGCAAGGCGCAAGGAAGCAGGTATTACCCACGAATCGTAACGTCAACCCTCTGGCTGGACCCGTAGCGCACCGCTCGCCAGCGGTTTCATTTTCCGTTCCCCTTTCAGCTTTTCCCT
>Ga0209579_10001953_pt1 | contig 16375 bp, 21 predicted proteins | sample Coa_R1_2_FD_187152 | JGI IMG/M metagenome (GOLD analysis project Ga0209579, IMG submission 187152) | Surface soil microbial communities from Centralia Pennsylvania, which are recovering from an underground coalmine fire - Coalmine... | ecosystem: Environmental > Terrestrial > Soil >... | reverse complement strand
AGAGTGTCAACGCGGGAGGGGTCATCGCGGGGTATTACACTGACGCGAGCAACGCAAATCATGGCTTCGTGCGCGCTGTCGGTGGCGCCATAACCACATTCGACGCTCCCGGTGCTGGCACGGGCGCCGGCCAGGGCACCATCGGCTATAGCATTAACAAGGCGGGGGTTATCGCGGGATATTACACCAACCCGAGCAATGTGAATCACGGCTTCCTTCGAGGCTCCAGCGGTACGGTAGCCATCTTCCGTGCTCCTGGCGCCGGTGGCGGCGCTTACCAGGGAACAGTGCCCATTAGCATCAACAACGCAGGAGTTATCGCGGGGTATTACACTGACGCGAGCAACGTCAATCACGGCTTCCTGCGGACGCCGTGAGTCAGGCATTGGGTTGATTTGACGTGAACGTTGCCGGCGAATTCTGTGGCCGTCGTCCACACGATGAAGATTCAGTGCTGACCAAGGATTGCCGCGGCAAGATCGGGGAAAAGATATATGAATGAAAAGATGCTCGCCCGGTATAGCTGGTAGCGAGACCTCGCTCCGGTGGGGGTGGTTTCGTCGGAATCGCCGTCTCCTGTCTCTTCTTCCTTTTCGCTGCAGGGATGCCTGCCCAGCGGGTCGTCGGCAATAGTCTCCTCCTGGATGCGACGCCGCAGGGGACCAGACACAAAGCCCACCCTGCCGCGGAGCTCACCCGGTACCGCGTTCCGGCGGGCGCCCGCGCTAGAGCCAGTCGCTTGCGTTTGCCGCCTGCGTCATGTTTTTTTGAATCCAGCAAGGCTTGCCGCAACTGCACGAACGTCAATGACGACGGGGGTTTCGCGGGCATCGTACGCGTTAGCGAGCCTTGTTAAAGTTCGCGGTATCCACTCACCCGCGCAGCGGCCACTAGAGAGAGCTCTTCTCGGCCCGACCCTTAGTTAGGGTGCGCTGGTAGGCTCGTTTAACCGAAGATAACACGCGGAACATGCGGTAAAGAGTTTAAGCTGTATGCAGCCGCGCATGCGGCGCGGCGGGGTGGGCCGCGGTATCTGGTTCCTTCTGACCGCGGCCCGCTTTGCTGCTAGCGGCCCTGCTTTATGATGGGTTATTCCAATGGATCCAGTGAAACTGCGCGAGTTCATAACCATTGAACTCAAGCTGGCACGCACGTTGCTGCAATTGGCGGACCCGGGCATGGGCGATCCGGCAGACCCAGATGGAGAGGCTCGCGTGATTGAGCACGCATACGACGCGCTCGAAATGGTTAAGAAGTTCATCCCCAAGGCCGGACTGCCTCAGGGAGAACGGGAATATTACGTTGAGGAATTGACCAGACTGGAAAGAGAGCTACAACTCTGCCGCACAGAAAAGCCGCGCCTTAACACATTGCGCAGTGGGCGCAGTTGACCTTTATGACCGACAGGTCAAACGCAGAAAACGGTGGACCTACCTCGTACTAATTCCCTGTTCGTCCTTTATCAAGCATGCTCGGCGATGGTGAAAATGCACTCCCGATACGCGACGTTTCTGCCGTACGGAGTCACTGGAGCCTACCGCGAGTAATCGGCAGCCCTATCCCGCGCGTATGGCGACCTCGCTGCCAGAGTCGAGTGAATGTCGAGAGGCCATTCTGCCTGTTCGCCATCATGCGCCGGCAGTCGCAGCTTTCGCCTCCTTCCGCAGCCCCGCGATCCGATTCTGCAGCGTTCGCAGGCTGATCCCCAACATCTCGGCGGCCAGTTTGCGACTGCCGCCCACGTGTTCAAGCGTGAGTTTGATGTAAACCTCCTCGAGTTTCGTCAATGTCTGCCCAGGCTGGAGCGTTAAAGGGCCCGCATGGCCATTTGGCGACCTCGTATACGGGGGGCTTCCACCCAACACAGGGGAAGGCAAGTCCTTCAGCCGGATGCAACTTTCGCCTGCCAGGATGCTGGCTCGCTCCAGGACATTGCGCAGCTCCCGCACATTGCCAGGCCAATCGTAGCGATTCAGCAGATCCAGCACTTCGGCATCGAGTCCGGTAACGCGCGTGCCATATTTCTTATTCAGATTCCGCAGCATGACATCGGCGATCGGCGGAATATCCTCTTTGTGTTCACGCAGCGGCGGAATTACGATCTGAAATACGCTCAGCCGATAGTAGAGCTCTTGGCGCAAATGCGTTCCAAGTTCCTGACTGGTCGCGGCAAGGACACGGGCGTCTACTGCGATTTCATGCTTACCCCCCAGTCGCCGCACGCGCAAGTCCTCGAGAGCCCGCAACAACTTTGGTTGCGTCGATTGCGGCATTTCGCCGATTTCGTCGAGAAACAGAGTGCCCCCGTGCGCCTGCTCAAAGCAACCGGACGAACGCTCCATGGCGCCCGTATAGGCGCCTTTCTCATGGCCGAACAACTCGCTTTCAACCAGAGTCTCGGGTAAAGCGGCTGCATTGATCGCTACGAAAGGACCATCACCACGGGGACTGCACTTATGGATCTCCCGCGCGACGAGTTCCTTTCCGGTGCCACTCTCTCCGCGGATCAATACGGGCGCAGAGGTAGGCGCCACCTGTCTGATCAGCGAGAAGATCTGCTGCATCGCTGGAGAGGTTCCTACCAGGTCACCGAGGACTCCGTGACGGCCCAGCTCGCGCTTCAGCCTGTCGGTTTCTTGCAGACTCCTTTTGTAGCGAATGGCGCGTTCAACGAGGCTCTTGAAGGCGCGCGGTTCCACCGGCTTCTCCAGGTACCAGAATGCCTTGAGGTCATGAACGGCGGAAAGCGCCTTTTCCATGCTGCCGAAGCCGGTGAGCGCAATCGCCGGAGTGAGGTCGCCGCGTTCCTTCAGCTTACGGAGCAGTTCAAAGCCGTCCATGCGCGGCATGACTAAGTCCGACACGATGACGTCGGCATGGAAGGCGGTGAGCCGTTCCAGCGCTTCCTGCCCGTCGGTCGCACTCTGGGTCTCAAAGTCGCGCTCGGAAAGCATGGCCGACAAGGCGCTACGTTGCCGCTCGTCGTCATCGACGATGAGGACCCGGCCAGAAACCGCAGATTGTCGGGGCATGACGAAGCCCTACCAGGGGTCTCTGAGATTTATCGGCGCCGATGGAGAAGGCCGAGTCGAGAATTCGCGGTAGGCGGCAACGATTCTCTCGACCAAAACCGGGCCGAAATCTTCCAATAATTCAATGAACGTCTTCGTTTGCTCCGTGGCGCGCAAACGGGGAACTGCTACCTGCAGATTGGGATTATCGAGCGTTTCCGCCGCCTTCTTTACGGCGACGATCGGAACGCTGGCATAGCCGAAGACACCATCGGAATTCCACGGACCCATTTGCCGCACAACCGGTCCGAATCGTGTTTCGAGACGCTGCAGTTCGTCGTCCGTCAAAACAATCGCTTCCATTTTGCTCTCTCCATGAGAGCTATGTTCCAGTTGCAGCCATATATTCGGTTCCACTTGCGGATGCGGTGCGGTTGATGTGGACGTGGTGACGATCCTGCCAATGTTGCCAGGCGACACCGACAATTCGGATCACTTCATCCGCGTCGAACGGCTTCGCCAGCACGTCCCATGCTCCCAGGTTCAGGGCTTCCGCCCATAACCGTTCGTCTGCCAGACGGGAAGTCACGATTAAGAGAGGGGGATCGGGAAGAAGTGAGGTGAGATCCAACATTTCCTCCCACGTACCTGACGAAATATCGCAATCGCACATTATGATTGGAATCGGTGTTTCCCGCAACACGGCAACGGCCGAAGCGATTGTGGAGGTTGAGCTAACGGTCCAGCTGGATTTGAAGATGCGCCTCAGAGAAGCGCAGTCTTCAACGTTGGCGGTGACGGATAAAACAACATTTAAAGCGTTCTCGCGTCGGAACGGCCTCTGCATGCCGGCCCAACCTTCTGTTTGCGATCGGCTCTCTGCCACGTTCCCTCCAATCACCGGTACAAGCCGCATCAGCGGGGGCAACAGGAACAAGTGCAGCAAACGGGGCTGTTAATTGGCCGCATGCGTCGGTACTCTCGCACGCAAGGGTTCACGAACCGTTTCCGCGCAGGACTTCACGCGACAGTACGTTGGAGATCAGCAATCCTGTGATCGGCAAGGCGCTGCCGCCGGCTCGGATTTGAACTCATTGGATTGTTTTCTTTGATGGCTCAGCAAAAGAATAACAGAGCTTCATCCCTGTGTCTGATCAAATATGCTCATATATTACGCATAATTATGGTCAAAATCGCTCCGCCTTGACCTCCGTTCAGGAGCGCTCCATAATTCCAGCAGAGACCAAGGTCTGATTAACTCCGCCCTCCAAGAGTCGCATCGATGGCGATGCAATAAGGATGATGCCCCAAATGGACGCCGTCCCTGAATCCGTGGAAACCGCTGCAACCCTTAGCCCGACTTATAGCGACATCGCCACGATAGCGTTTCAATTGTGGGTGGAGAGGGGCTCTCCCATAGGATCGGACCAAGAAGACTGGTTACGGGCGGAAGAGATGCTCAAGAACGCACTGGTCGTGAAGTGGGAGGATAGGCTGGGTTGCGATACTCTCACCGAGTCTGAAATAGTGGCCGTGTTCCTTTGCGAGGGACATTGGGAGGTATGGGAACGTGAATGGGGCGGCGCCCGCTGGGTCTGGGATATACGCTCCTCACGTGTTGGAGTTTCGAGTCCGGCATATTCCTCCGGCAAGGCTGCCTAGGTACTGGACGTAGCGATCACCACAAGGGCACGCGGAGCCCATCGGCGGAGCGGGTGGCTTGGCTTGGTTCGGCGCCGAACATCTTGCGACGCGTGGCGTGTCACGAATCTGCAGGCGCGCCGCCTCGAATCAGAACCTGCGCCACCACGGCGACGAACCTCGTCCTGCTGACCGATCGCCACACGAGCAACACGGCCGGCCCGGTCCGGCGCCGAGCGTCTCGCGCTGCGACCGCGCGTGGCCGCGCTGTGGCGCGTCAGCGCGTCGCACTGCAGCGGTCGGTGGATCGCGGGCCGGCGAGAGCGAAAGTGAGCAATTTTGACCAGACGACAAAGCGTTTAGCTTGTATACTATGCGGCGGGAGGCATTCGCCATATGACTCCAGAACATCGCGCCACCAGTGGGGGAGATCAATTTGTCGACCTCCCGGATCTCCGATCGTTGGGGGCACACCAGGCCGTCATCCTTGTCGCTGACGACGAGGCTCTCATTCGTAATCTCGTCACTCTGCTATTGCAGCACGACGGGTATTTCATTCTTTCCGCCGCTGATGGCCACGAAGGCTTGGAGCTTTCACGCAAGTACCCCGGATCAATAGATTTGGTGATTACGGACGTGAAAATGCCTAGGCTGAATGGCACCGACCTGTGCGCACATTTGCTCGAAGAGCGACCCGAAATCAAAGTGTTGATAATGTCAGGCGCGGACATGAGCGAGATTGTCAGCCGCAATATCAACATGCCGTTCCTGCCTAAGCCGTTCGATGGAGAGACCCTGAAGGCAAGAGTTCGGGCGATCTTGGGCGCAAACCCTCGAGCTGTGAAGGGAATTGTCCGCAGCCTCGATGTATTAGTTGAGCCCCAAAAATAGGATTACGCGATGAATCGCGAAATCGAGCACGAACATTTCTGCTTCGCGGGAGAACCGGCCCCGTGCGAGGGCTACTTCCCCAACGACGTGCTGCCCTGTGTCTGTGGCGCCGAAGGCCACGCGGTTGCAGCCTTGAGCCACGTGGCAGTCCCAGCGCCACTTGGGGGAATGCCAGTCTCGGCAGACTTGGCACCCGGAAGGGCGGGGTCGGCTGAGGACGAAGCGGCGTAGCCGGCCATTAGCTGGCGAAGCCGTCTGCGTGCCCACTCGACGGTGATGACAACGCGGCCTCACCGTGGCTATAGCTGAATCAGCCGGGCTGCGGCCTGGTCCGGCGCCGAGCGTTGTGCGCTGCGACCGCGCCTGGCCACGCGGTCGCGGGTCAGCAATTCGCAGCGGCGGCGGTCGGTGGATCCCCTACTGGCGCCACGGCGACGCATGCCGCCCTGATGGCCGATCCGCGCAAGCGCCACGCCGTGACCATCGGCGGCGGGCGAGGCGGCCGGCCCGGTCCGGCGCTAAGCGGCTTGCGCTGCGACCCCGCGGGCGCGCGGCGCGTTATGAATCCGCAGGTGCGCCGTCCCAAGCAGAAGCTGCGCCGCGACGTCAACCGCACGCCGCACCTGCTAGCCGACCACTGCAAGGGCTCCGCAGTGCCCATCGGCGGGCGAGGCGGCCGGCTGGGTCCGCCGCCGAGCGTCTTGCAATTCGAACGCTGGTGGCCGCGCGCATCAACTCGACTTTAGCCAGTTCGCCTGCAGGCGTCAAACAGACGAACCAGAGCACCATGCAGGCCGCGTCGACGACTATCGTGGTTGGATTGAGGATCCTGGCTATGCGCTTGTCGAATACCGACATGAGCAGCGATGTTAGTGTGTTCAAGTGCTTCGATAGCTGAGGCGTCAGTTTATAGATTCTTCATGCCTTCCGGATGACTTCCAAAGCTCTTTCCCGTTAATCTGCGCAGTAGGGGATCTCAGTCGATTCCCTCTATGACACATCCCGACGAACCTGCGGAAGCCACGGCCCAGTTGGCTTCCCGTCCCGCTTGCTCTGCGAAGCTCGGTGATCAAATTCGCCCCGCAGTATTGAGTGTGCTGCTGTTGACGCTCCTCACTGGCTGTGCCTTCCCTTTGCTCCTGACCGCCATTGGCCGGCCACTGTTCCCGCGCCAGGCTAACGGCAGTTTGTTAACGCGCGCGGGAGTAGTCGTCGGATCCCAACTCATCGGGCAGGAATTCTCGCTAATGAAATACTTTCAGTCCAGGCCATCGGCGGCAGGCAACGGCTACGATGCCACGTCGTCCGGCGGCACGAACTTTGGCCCCAACAATCCTAAGCTCGTGAACGGCGCCGCGGATTTCCCGGGCATCCGGCAACTGGCCGAGCAATACCGCCAGCGCAACGGCCTGGCGCCCCACACCCCTGTTCCCATTGATGCCGTGACACGCTCGGCCAGCGGGCTCGATCCGGACATAACCCCTGCCAATGCGGCGCTGCAAATTCCCCGCGTGGCGCGCGCTCGCGGCGTGAGTGAAGAAGCGATCCGCCGCCTGGTGGCGAATTACACCAAGGGACCGCAATTCGGGTTCCTGGGAAACCCGCGGGTAGCCGTGCTCGACTTGAATCTCGCGTTGGACCGATTCCGGTGACCGCCATGCGCTGGATTGAGTACGTGGTCTTTTTGGCGATCGTGGTAGCGCTCGCCCACCCGGTGGGCCTGTACCTGGCGCGCGTGTGTCAGCGTCAACGCACATTCATTGCCCCCCTGTTGCGGCCTGTCGAGTCGCTTCTGTATCGCATGCTCGGCGTGCGCGCGGAGCAAGAGATGTCGCCAGGGCTCTACACCATCTGCTTCCTGCTGTTCGGCGCCGGCTGCGCGCTCGTGTTGTTCCTGGTCTTGATGTTCCAGCGATGGCTGCCCGGCGGTCCTGCAAACGCCTACCTGATAACCCCCATGACCACCGATCTGGCTGCCAACACCGCCGTGAGTTTCACCACCACCACTACTTGGCAGGCTTACGCCGGAGAGCAGACCCTCCGCTACCTGGCGCAGGTGATTGGACTGGTGGCCCAGAACTTCCTGGCCGGCGCCGCCGGACTCGCGCTCGGATTTGCCTTTATTCGCGGCCTGGCTCGCGAACGTTCGGCCACTATCGGCAACTTCTGGGTGGATCTGGTCCGCTCGCTGCTTTATGTGCTCTTGCCTTTGACGCTCATTGGCAGCCTCATCCTGATCTGGCAAGGCGTCCCCCTGAACATGGCGCCCTACACCCTGGCTCACACTCTCGAAGGTCACCCGCAGACCATCGCGCAAGGACCCGTGGCCGCGCTGGAATTCATCAAGAATCTGGGCACCAACGGCGGCGGCTTCTTCAACGCCAACGGCGCGCATCCTTATGCGAATCCTACGCCGTTCACGAATTTCCTTGGCATGCTGGCCATCGCCGTGCTCCCCGCGTCGCTCATGATCACCTTCGGCCACATGACCGGCAAGCCGCGCGCCGGCTGGATATTGCTGACGGTCATGCTGGCGCTTTTCATGATTGGCCTGGTGGTCTGCGATTGGGCCGAGACGGCGTCGCCTCCGCAACTGGCCGGCCTGCATATCACCGGCCCGAACATGGAGGGAAAGGAGGTGCGGTTCGGCGCTGGTGAGTCTGTGTTGACGGCCATCGTGACGTCCAATACGTCGACCGGCTCATACAACGCCATGCACGACTCCTTTCAGCCCATGGGCGTGCTGATACCCCTGGTTTTCATGCTGCTGGGTGAAGTGGTTTTCGGAGGACTCGGAGCCGGGGTGTACAGCATCGTCATGATCGCGTTGGTGGGCGTGTTCCTGGGAGGGTTGATGGTGGGGCGCACTCCGGATTACCTCGGCAAGAAGATCGGCGCCGGGGAAACCCGCTGGATCGCCCTGTATGCCGTCTTGACGCCCATGGTGGTGCTGTTGCTGTCGGCCATTGCGGTCGCCACCAACGCCGGTCTCGCCGGCCTGGGAACCAATTCGGGACCGCGCGGCTTCACCGAAATCCTCTACGCCTACGCATCCTGCATGGCCAACAACGGACAGACCATGGCCGGGCTGAACGCCAATAGCGTGTTCTACAACGTCAGCACTACCATTGCCATGCTCGCCGGGCGGTACGGGTTGGCGGCGCTGGCGCTGCCACTGGCCGGACGATTCGCCGCCCAGCCCCGCCTGCCGGATACGGTAGGGACGTTGCCCAGCGATACCCCGACCTTCGGCGCAATGGTCTTCGGCACTATCCTGCTGGTCGGAGCCCTCTGCTTCTTTCCTGCGCTTGCCCTTGGTCCCATTGTGGAGTTCTTTCAACATTGATGGTGAGGCTGCTAGCCCTGTCCGTGTTGATCGCCATAGCAGCCAGGCAGGCGGCCGGGAGCGACTCCGCCGCTCCGATCATACCGATCGGCCGGCCGTCACCGATTAATGCTAGCCGCCTCGGGCGGACTGACGGTGAAACTAGGCGCCATCGTGCTGTACAGGTCGACCGGCGGTGGAGTGGATTGGTCGCCGGTTCCCGGGCTGCCGGGCAATTCCACGATCAAGGCCGTCATTTTTTCCCCGGCCTACGGTCAGCACCAGACGGTTTTCGTGGCGCGGGGCACGGGACTGGCGGTCTCCATACATACGCACGCACAGCGCCGGCACGCGCTCATGACCGAATCGCTGGCTGAGGTGGAGCGCCCAAGATCGCCCGAACTCTTGCCTTCAGGATCTCTCCATCGAACGGCTTAGGCAGGAACGGCATGTTGATATTGCGGCTTACGATCTCGCTCATGTCCGCGCCTGACATTATCAACACTCTGATTCCGGGTCGCTCTTCGAGCAGATGTGCGCACAGGTCGGTACCATTCAGCCTGGGCATTTTCACGTCCGTAATCACCAAATCTATTGATCCGGGGTACTTGCGTGAAAGCTCCAGGCCTTCGTGGCCATCAGCGGCGGAAAGAATGAAATACCCGTCGTGCTGCAATAGCAGAGTGACAAGATTGCGAATGAGGGCGTCGTCGTCAGCGACAAGGATGACGGCCTGGTGTGCCCCCAACGATCGGAGGTCCGGGAGGTCGACAAATTGATCTCCCCCGCTGGTGGCGCGATGTTCTGGAGTCATGTGGCGAATGCCTCCCGCCGCATAGTATACAAGCTAAACGCTTTGCCGTCTGGTCAAAATTGCTCACTTCGCTATCGCCGGCTCGCGATCCACAACCGATCCGGCTGCAGCTCGATGACGCGCCACCGCGCGGCCAGGCGCGGTCGCAGCGCAAGACGGTCGGCGCCGGATCGAGTTCGGCTAACTGGCGGTCGCGGACGCGCCGCACTTCGACCGAGCCGTTGCGGGGCCCCTCGGTACGGGTGCGCGTTTGGTTACCTGGCGGTTCGCCGGACCGAGGCCACTGCCAGAGTGGGTTCTGCGCCTCGACGCCAGCTATGGCAGCTTCGATGATGGTATTTGTGAGTTTAGCCATGGTTCCGTTGTTTCCCCAGGACTATTTCACATAGGGTGTGTCCCCCGCGAAACTTTGATCTTCGGCATCTACGACACCCTAAACGGGCAAGTCCGCCCGTGGTATACCCCGAGGAGGAACTGGTCCTTACCGGGCGGGTTGTGTAACCGCATTCTTTTCAAGGCTGACCGCGGTCTGTGCTAACAGTCTGCCGTTTGCCGATGCGCTCGTCTTCATGGCGATCATTGTTTTAGCCAGTATTACTCCCTCAAAGTGTGCCGTCGTTCCAATGGCCACAGCACCGGAAGTCTGCCAAAAGATGTTCTTGGGCAGTGCGCCGCCTTTCAAAACCACCCTCGTAGCGCTGGCCTGATTAAGAGTTCCCGCTATCTGGAATATCCAGACGGCGTTTGGGCCGCCTGAGATCGTTACATCCTTTGATATTAATACACGGGTATTCCATTTGTAGAGGCCGGGAACGAGGGTTAATCCGCCAATCAGTCCAGCTCCCAAGTCGGTAAAATCGGGAAGCATTCGTCCGGCGGCGTCGGTGTACGCGGTTTCCATGTTGCCTACAGCCTGTGTGAGTAAGGTGGGGTCAGTCACTCTGCATGGAAGAGGACCAGCCGCATTAACGGAGTAAATCGTCCCTGTCATCATTTCTGCACACGTCAGATGGATAGCAGCCCCGGTGATTGGACTAGCTCCAACATCCCCATTGATAGCAGATGGAAAAACGTCCGTGATTCCTGATTTGGTCAAAATCGCGAAAATACCTGCTTCTCCAAGGCGCACGGGTGTTTGCCCGGTAAACGCGACGGCGTCGGTCGTAAATGTCCATGCAATTGGATTGGCCATTGCAACTCCACTTGCGTTTTTCGCCGCCGTCGTAACGGTGGCGGTATAGGTGGTATTTGGGTTGAGAGCGGACGAGGTTGGCGTAAAGGTTGCCACGGTGTTTGTGGCATTCATGACGACGGTACCGGATATGTTGCTCCCGCTTGTCTCCTTGACCGTGAACGTGAGCAAGTTTCCCGCTGAGGACGAGTTAATCGTTGCCGGGTCCATCGGCTGGCTGAAGGTTGCGGTCGCTGCTATGCCAGTTACAACATTATCACTGGTATTTGTGCTGGTTGGTATGGCTGTGGCCCCGTTACATGGGCTCGACGAAATCACCGTGGGTTCTGTAGCTGCGCCGACAAGAGTGCCGGGAGCAACGGTAACACCGGAGTCAACGTCAGCAAAGATCCGTCCGATCCCGCCGCCTGCAAGCAAAGCGGCGAATAGTAACGCCATAAACATCGGTGGCTTGCATGAGCTTTCGAATCCGGTCATGTTCTCTCCTCTTTCCAGGATGTAAACGTACTCAGCCTGTTTTTAGTTGTGTCTTGATGCTATTGCGGTGGTTGTTGATCCTTCACCTGTTGCGGAGACGATTGCGGCTGCGCCTTCGAAAAAGCGTAACTCTCGTCGGCGCTGAAAATCTTAATCTCCACGCGGCGGTTTTTAGCGCGCGCAGCGCGAGTATGGCCGTCATCTACGGGCTTCTCCTGGCCAAGTCCGATCATGTGGATGCGGTAAATGGGAATGTCATGCTTGGCCACCAGGTATTCGGTCACGCCATCGGCCCGTTTGCGGCTGAGCACTTCGTTATACTGGCGCGGTCCGGTGCGGTCCGTGAAACCTTCTACGGCGATGAAGTACCGCTTGTTCTTGGAGGCATTCGCCACCAAGGTGTCGAGATCCTCGCGGTCCTTGGGGGTAAGCGCGTCCTTGTTGAAGGCGAACGGGATCGTCAAATCGCCGACCTGCTTGTAATCGTCCAGATTGGCAACCACCTGCCGCAGACTCTTGATCTCTTCGGAGTCCTTGGTTGCCAGATCCGACGCCTCGCCAGCCTTGGTCATGGCGCCTTGCGCGCTGTTCTGGGCTGTCAAAGCCTGTTCCTTCGCGGTACTGATGCCGTTCTGGGCCTTCTCGTCCACCCCGTTGATGCTCGCCGTCAACTCGGTGCCGGTCTGCTGGATCTGCTGGCCGTTCTTGGTAGTCTGATCGCCGACCTGATCGACCTTAGCCTGGATCGGCGCCGTTGTGTTCTGCACGTATTTCTTGGTTGCGCAACCGCCTGTGAGGAGCGTCGCCGCCAGAAGACCTGCACTGAGAAAACTTCGTGTCATATTTACTCCCGGCGCGTAGCGGTGCAATTCTACCGCCGATCAGGCAAACGCCCACAGGGCCGGGCGCCGTGTTCTAGGGCGCCCTCACGTTTTGACCGCATCAGGTCACCTGACCATGCATGGTCAGACCCGGCAGCAGGCGCAGTATTGATGGGAATGAGTAAGCGTGAATGCCGCGCTTCCGCTGAAGGTCCCGTGAATGGTCGCTTTCATACTGCCTAGGTCTTTGTTGTCGAAGGCCGGGTCGAGCGTCTCGAAGGAGCTGAGACCGTTGCCTTCCACCGGGCAGCCAAACGGGGCACGCCACGGGCGTGGACGGAATCCCTCCTCCCGACCTTCGCCTTGCTTCTTGAAGGGTTTACGAAGTTGTTTCTGGCCGAGCCTGTGGGTCTCAAGTCTTTCTGAACTCACTTCACCGAAATTAGCGCCGAACTGCTAGTGATACCCCCAACGGTAATCGCAACCGGATAGTCCCCTGGGGAAAGAGTTGCCGGTACTGTCACATCTGCTTGGTACAGACCGATCGATCCCGGCGTCAAACCCTTGAACAGCAATGAGACTTCTGCCCACCGATGGTCAGAGTTGTCGCCAGGCTTACGTTCATCAACGTCGTGAGTGGTGCCGGTACGCCCGCGCGCCTATCGCCATTCACTAGGCCGCCCCCCGTGAAATACACAATGAGGCTCCCGCCGGCCGGGAGCGGGTTGTCCGAACTGTTGAGGCTGTAATCCGGCCAATTCTGGGCGACAGCCCGGTTCGCACTATATTGGAAAATCTCCGGTATCGCCGGAACAATCTGCACTGGAGCGCTTTGACTACTCCCGGCTCTTGTGATGACCGCTGCGACTGCTGCACCCATTGGCATATCCGGAGGCATTTCGGCGTTGATCTGGGTCAGGCTCACATAATCCAATCGCGCGATCTGGCCGTTCACTGTCACTACGGTGCCGCCCAGTTGCTGTGGCAATGGCGTCGCCGTGGCTTGATACTCTCCATCGCTTAAGTTGGTACCAAAAATCGTGAACCAGCCACCCGGAGCGACTTGTCCGGGACGAAACGTCGCACTTTCCACCACGCCATTGGCCGCAATCGCCGGCGCATTCACTGCGGGAGAGGAGACGGAAGGCAGTGAACCGATTCCATACACGTATCCATTTGATCCCACGACGACAATTTCCAGTTGGCCGTTGCCCTTTGCGTCGGCGAGCACCGGAGTATCCAGAGACGTTCCCAGGTCCAGCGTCCAGAGAATCTTGCCGGATCGGTTTCCCGGGTCCGCGCCCGCGACGTAAATCTTGCTCCCGCAGGCGAAGACTGCCTCATCGCGTCCGTCGCCATTGACATCCCCAACAACTCACCGACGTGGGCGCATTGGTGTTGGGGTAATCGCCCGCGGCGAAGGTTCCACAACCGGACAAGGGTATCGACCACAAGAACTCGCCTGTATCGCTGCGCTGCACATTCAGCATCGACTGTCCGTTCGCGCCGGTCGCTCCCGCGCCCACTAGTGACAGCGTCCCATCGCCATCTAAATCAGCAATGCCTTGCAAGTATCCCGGCGTTCCGGCCTGATAAGAGCTGTTCCAGATGCCTTTGGCATTACTATCCATCAGGCCAAACAAGTAAGTGCTAGCACCGAACAAGATAGTATCCGTGCCGTTGTTCAAGAAATCCGCTACGGCTGGCACGCCGTAGAAAGCCCAACCGATCGGGAAAACGCTGCCTCCAGGGGCCGATGGCTCGAAACTACGGTCAATGAGGTTCTTGTCATTTCCGTCCTTTACCCAAAAAACGTCGGCATCTCATTGACGATCTCGTCCAACCCGTCACGGTTCCAGTCGTAGATGGACATCCACCCCTCTCCGGCTCCGCGCTGGTTTGGCGAGGAGCCGGGCGTGTTTCCATATGGATCGTTCCACACCAGTTGACCGCTGCTGCCGTCCAGCAGGTTCAGTTCTTCGCTGTTCTGGGCGCCGAGCCGCGTGCCCGCCAGCACGTCCTCGTGGTCTGGACTTCGGAATCTGCCGGCGAACAACAGCGTGGCTCCCGGCTCATTGGGTGTTGGCCAGCTTGGCCATATCCATGCCCAGCAGCTTCATTATACCCTTCACCGGCAAGTGCCCTGCTTTCATCTGGGCGTCGGTTGAATCCGGATTCTCCCGTCGGCCGTCGTGCTGATGGTGCCTGGTCATTTCAAAGGGAACCCCGAGTGAGCGCATAAGGTAGGACTATCCCGGGAAAGGCAACATCCCCCGCGAGCAGACGAAGCATAGCTGGCTTCGACAGACGCACAATTGCACAGTCCGTCATCGCAGATGCGGTTGCCATGCGTTTCGGCGGCGGCCCACCAAGGACCCTCGCCTACCAGGTCGCCGGCAGTCAAAATCGCAATGACCGCTTCTTGTCCTGTTTGGAAATGACCGAGAGCCTAACTTTGCCCTTCTGAATCGAAGAGACGGCATCCACAGGATCCTAGAGAGCGAGTGGTGGCGGGGGGCGCCTCGATGAGCATGTGAACGCACGGGCAATTCCATGGCCGCGCGATTTGAGCTGCCCCAAGGTTCGGGTAAAGCCGTCGGCCTGCAGAGAAGCCGTGCAATTAGTTGAGGACCCGGCCCAAATTAGGAAGCTTACGGCTCAATGCGAAAACCGTGGCAGCCATTCGAGGCGCCGCCGGTTGTATTGCCGTATGCACACACTGGGTTTCTGACCGCCCGCGGTCACTTGACCGGATGTCGTTACGATCAGAGGGCCTCGCTCGTTCGAAAAATGCCGGCGAACGAGTAGGCTGAACAGGTAATGACGTTGGTGCAACTCGTGCAATAGCTATTGGTGCACGACGCCTGCATCGCGAGCCAGGGCCAAACAAAGGCGACGCACGGGCTCGTTGTAAGTCTGCCTTCAAAGGAGAAATCAAATGCTCGGCTTAGGAGTGCTCGGAACCGTTCTCGTGGTTGTGTTAATTGTGTGGTTCATTCGCAGAGTGTGAATTCTTAGGCGTTGAACACGTCAGCCACCCGGAGGCTCCACGTTTGCGTCCTCAAGGCAAAATGCCGGGGTCATAGGGAATCATTAGTCTGTTAAAGGAACGGCGGCGTCGAATGAACTGCGAGAAATTCTCCGAAATGCATGCAAGCTGCGTCACTGCCATGCGAGCCTACTTCGTCCAGGTTGAGAAGACATCCACAATGTTGGCGGAATGCCCTGCAGCGCCACTGAGTTTCAGGGAGCGCTTCAGACTTATGTCTCAGGGAATTGCCGAGAATGACGCGCACTTGGCCTATTTGGGCGCTAGGAGCCTTCTCTTCAGTGCGGCTCGATTGGGCTACACCGCTTCAAACTAAACTGCGCTACCGGCCATTACCTTCGCAATGACCGATCACCACAAGCGCTACGCCGTGCCCATCGGCGGGCAAGGCGCCGGCCCGGTCCGGCGGCGAACGTCTTGCGCCTCGACCGGGGCTTGCCGATGTTGCAAGAGCACGGCGGGGCCGGGGGAGGCGTATCGTGCGCGGCCTACGGGACCGGTCTCTTAGACTTTACTTGCTTCGAATCTTTTGCGGATACGATCGCTTGGGCAAAAACCATATGGGGTTTGTTGCTACCCGCGTCTTCTTCGTGCAGTAGCGCAATCCCCCCAATTGGCTGCCATCCGCTCTTGATCTTCTGGCGCACCCGGTCCTGGAGGTCGGCGAGATGGGTGGCGGTTACAACGTCGTAGTCAGTGATCACGGACTTCTCCTTTGGAATCTACGATAACCGAAATACAACTCCTGGCAATCGGAGAGCGTCCAGGCCTTTCGGTCGCGTGGCGAACCTGGGTCGACAGCGTCTCGAAGCACACGGGCGCAGGCGAGCAGTCTCACCTCTCTAGCGTCCGTCGCTCGGGCGCGGTCGGGGCAATGCGGCACCTCTGCGCGACGCTCGTCCTTAATCCGCACGGTTGCGGTCGCGTTCGATCACGGTGTTTGTCTGGAGCTAATCAGATGTAAGAGCTTTGACGAGGAGCATCGGGCTGAAGTGAACCCTTGGTGTGAGAGTGCCCGCCGCTCTCACCGGCCGCAAAAATGATGCCGTGACCACGGGCGATCAAATGACCATGCGCGAACACAATGAATCGCTACCGCCAGTAGCCTTCCGTATAAACATACCCGCCATGACGGTGCGTGTATCGGGGAGCGA
>Ga0209579_10001949_pt1 | contig 16416 bp, 15 predicted proteins | sample Coa_R1_2_FD_187152 | JGI IMG/M metagenome (GOLD analysis project Ga0209579, IMG submission 187152) | Surface soil microbial communities from Centralia Pennsylvania, which are recovering from an underground coalmine fire - Coalmine... | ecosystem: Environmental > Terrestrial > Soil >... | reverse complement strand
GAATCGTTTTTTGCGTATCATCAATAAAAATATACTGATTATACAAATGATTGCAGGAAAGCAATTGTCCGAGTTCTGAAGCGAAGCCTACAGAAAATTTTGTTTTGTCCGTTGAATATTTGTCATAATTAATTCTTGATCCGCATAGCGAAGGAAGTTCAGTCGGGCTGGACAGGGTATACAACTGGCAATAATTATTTCCGACACGAATGCCATCGGCAAATGAAATATCCTTGATCGTCAACTGATCCCTGTCCAGGAGAAAACAATATTGTTCGATGGCGCCCGCTGTTGATTTCGTGCTGAGCAGTTCAGCATTTCCCATACGCTTCATTTTCACAAAGCCGCTATCCTCCATGATCCGTTTGAATTGTCCCGCGCTGTCTAAAAATTCCTGTAATAAATGGGGGTGGAGTGTTTCTTCGGGTACAATATTTTTTCGTAATAAATTAGAAATAACCGATGACGAAAATTTTCTATCCCGGGGTTTTTTCGTCAGATAGATATGACAATGATGATCCAAATAAGGTCTTTCATTAAAAAACCGTTCACTGCTGCGACCAAGAAAACTTTTATCTTCTTTAGAATAATCGGATGTAAACTTATTTTCAGTGAACCAGTCCTGTTTGTGAAAAACCGATTGTTTGGAAAGTATTTTAATGGCCTTGATCCATATCTGATGAAATGATTCGTACTCTTCATTAGAGAGCGTGAATATTTCCGGAAGCGTGACCGTAAATCCGATCGTTACGTCTCCCTTTTTTGAGAGGATCGCACCCTGCTCTACGCCCAAAATGGGTAATATGTCTGCTAAATTTCTTTCCATCACTTGTTCACTCTTCACTATTAAAAAAAACATTATTTCGGCACGCGTGTAAATTTTACATGCGTCTCTTCAAAACCGCAGGCTGCATAAAATGCGATAGTTTCTGTTCGTTGTTTATTGGTAGTGACCTCCAGCATCACATAATCTCTTTTAGCAAGGTATTCATCAAGTCCTTTGAGTAATAATTTTCCGACCCCTTTTTTCCGGTAAGGCTCCATCACAAAAAGCTCCTCGATCTCAAAGACCATCCCGCCGTGGTGAAGGAGGATCTGTCCATGGCAACTGATATATCCGATCGCATCATTGTTCGCATCGGCAGCAACCAGGTAAATATTGTTGTTATCGGACAGACATACCCGGTAGTTGATCTCGAATTCCTGCTGATCAAGCAATCGGTCTTCCAGTTCGCAGAGAAAATTAAATATTCTTCGCCCGTCATGGTTTCTTGCAGGTCTTATGGTAATTCCGTTTTTCATTTAATGAATTAAAAAAATATTCCTGGTATAGCTTTTTATTGTTTTTGGAATTTGTCTTTTCGCGATCTTTTTTTTCATGCCATGCTCTCCGTATTTATTGCTGAGTTTGTAAACATAAATAAATACAAGACATCCCGCAAGTAAAATTGTCACAACACATACATACGCATTCACACCAATAATATAGAGGATTGCAAATAAAACCATCAGTGCAATGATCCCGCCGCCGAGCCACCAAATGTATTGCGCTTTTAATCCTTTGAACTCGATGGGTTTATTGATTCCTTTGTTGATTTTGTACACGCTGTTTGTCATAGACCAAAAAAAGATTTAAGTACGGTGGCTACAATAACTAAAAAAATACAACTGCCAAACCAGGCCGCAGCGACTTTTCCTGTGTCATGATCCCCGTGATTCCACTTCTGGTAAACTTTAACAGCACCGATGAGCCCGAGGATCGCACCCACGGCATACATGAGATTCGTTCCTGCATCAAAATATCCACGCACCGTGGTATTGGCCTGGTTGATGCCTGCATTGCCATCTGCTGTTTGTGCATCCAGTTTGGAATATAGTAAAAAGGCAAAAAAGAATACCGTTGTTTTTATTTTCATAATTGCGTTGTTGAGATCAATCGAAATGGATTTTTGATCATCGTGCAGCCACCTCCCTTTCCGCTATCGGGAGGCAGCGACGATGACAGCCCGTTCATTCACCAGCTCTCCACAACATGCTCAACTCCTCTTTGGTGAATGGAAACAAACCGGTTTTTTCTCCAGTTGACTGAATATGATTATTGATAGCAATCCGGAAATGTTCCGGTAAGCCTGCATAATTTTCCAAATGTTCGCGTAGCCCTAAATGAAGATCTGTTTTATTGGTCTTGCGGTAATATGCATTGGAGATCAGCTGATCCACTTCTTTTTTTAAGGTTGATGCCGATGCAAAAAAATCTTCGTTGTTTTTTTCTTTCGGCGATGATGTTTTTTGAAAAATATTTTTCCATTTTTTTGGCGACCGGAGGAAGATCCCGATTTCCGTGCGGTAATAGATCAGCGCAATGATCGTATAATAAATACCGGTTAACATTCCGGTAACGATAAAAAAACCTTGCCAACTGACTGATCTGAGCATGACTCACTTTTTCTTTTTTCACATAAGCAACAGAAATTGTTTCTGCCACTCTTCCATTGTTTTGTACAGGACAAATCTACAGTCACAAATAAGCGAAACGAATTATAAAATGATAAGAAATAGTGGAAACGATAAAATGATAATTAGCAAAAGATAATTTTAACGTATACAGGCACACGTAAAAGAATATTAAGTTTTCTGCTGAAGCAGTATCCGGGAAGTTTCTAACTCCATAAATAGAATCATGTAGCAAAAAATAAAATTATCCATTATGTAATCAAAAATAAAACAACGCCCTTGTTTTCATATACGCAATAATCTTAGTTTGGTCTTTCCTGTTGCGAATGACCTGAAATTGAACTTTTCTTCCCTATTTAACAAAAAGCTTTCCTCCGGCCTTTTATGCAAATTGATTTTGAGCATGACTGCACATGCAATAGACCATCAATCTATTTTTAAAAAATAAAATAAACCTATGAGCACCTTAACTTATGCCGCCCTTACCACCCGTAGAGAAAAAGCTTCGCCGGGTACCAGTAGATCCTCTTCTTCACCAGGTGTAAAAACGTATGTCGATGCTTTTGCAGCTCTTGTGCCGGCAGAAGTACTGAGCTTGCATGCCTTGATTATATCATACACTACGACAACTACTGCCGATAAAAGGACTACAATTACGGACGCGGGATCTCCGGCACTCCATATGGCTTTTTATGGTTTGATAGTGATCAGTATTATTTTATATGTCTCTGCGAGAATAAAAGGCGGGCAATGGGATTCCTGGGATTATTGCAGGGCATTAATACCACCCCTTGCATTTGTGGGATGGACGATGCTGCAAAGATCAACAGCTTTTGACGCCGTGTGGCCGGCCTTGAGCGTAGAACAAAGAACGACCGCTGCTTTACTGCTTTCTGTTTTACTTGCAGGAGCTGCTTCCGCCCTGGCATTTCAAGTAGATAAAAAGCCGATTAACCAGATGAATATCAATAAAGCTGCAGCCAAATAAACTACGGAAAGTTTGCCTTTTTGGTGAGGTAAAATTTGAACAAAATCATTAAACCATTTCATTATGGCTGCAGATTCCTATCACGTTGGAACCGATGGATCCGAAATTATTTTGAATGTGCGCGTCTCCACAGCAGGTATCGCTTTTAGTAAAGCGCAATTGTTTGTGGATAAAGCGGGAACTGATATTCCCAATTGTGATTGCGATGACGATGGTGACATTATCGACTGCCAAACGGGAGTCAATACGGATATCAAAGGGAAAATGTTGGGAATAGCTACATCCGTGGATTTGGAAACGGTTGATCCTTCGCTTTGGCAAACCATGTACGATAATTTGGTAATCAAATACACATTGTCCGGGGGAACAGGTGGAAAAAAGACATTCAATTATGCGGATGAGGATAAATCAAAAGATCCCACCGGGCAATTTATCCAGGTAAATAAATTTATAAACTTGATTTGATGAGGGACCGAAAAATAAAAATCAGTTGGTTAATTGCCCATATCCTGGTCTGCCATTTCGCATCTGCTCAGGATAATCCCCTTTCTATTCCTTTAGCGAATCTGAAGACACCCAACAGCCCCTGTTTTCAATTACTCGATATTTCTCCTTCCAGCGTTGAACATCCCGGGAATCCAAAAGAATTTGCGGTCAGTGCACTCTCGCAGCTCAACAATGGAAATGGAATTCCGAAAAATTTCGCCTACGAAATAGCACCATATTGGTTTTTCAAACCACAATCAGAAAATGTTTATAAATATATTAATGTTGATGCCAGTCATTCTGCGGCTCATTATTATACCGGTATCCTCAGAAAGCTGGCTATATCCATAGCTTCTACCTTTTCTGATTCTACGAGTGGCAGCCTCCTAAATAATACAAATTATATATCCTTTGGAATCAGGACAAACTTGATAACCATTCGTAAAAATTCCAACATAGACAACATCATTCAGGATATCCATAATCTTCACGGCATTCAGGGAAGTTGCACCGTGGTAGGTCAAACAGCAACCGAACTTGCTCAATGTGAACGATCACACCCAAATTATAAAACAGATTCTGCTGCACTGCAAAATGACATGAACGAAACGCCGCTTTTTCAACTGGATGCTGCTGCTGCTTATTCTGAAGCATATGCTGCCAACTCTTTTAACAATTCAAGATTTAACCGCTCTGCTGAATGGATAACTGCCACTTTCGGAGAATCATTTTGGCGAAACCACCGGGACAAATTTTATTTGATGGGTATGTTCAAATTATTACAGGATAAAATATTGACAGATACCGCTAAATCAGTTTTTGAAAATAAATCAGCCATTGATCTGGGAGGTAAACTATCATATTCAAACGGGAATTTTTTAATTGGAGTAGAATTTGTTCAAAGGACTTATGCCGGTGATAAAGCAATCAGTTCAAATCGCTGCGTGGGTATCATTCAATACAAGATGAACGATAATTTATATCTTACTACAAGCTTTGGACAAAATTTTGGATCAACGCACAATTTATTTACTCTGGTGGGACTAAACTTTGGATTTGGAAATAAAGGATTAAGCCTGCCCGATTAATGAATTCATTGGAAACAAAGTTCATCTTTCCCGTTCAGTTCCCTTCCGGTCCAAATATGCCATCCATTCTTCCTTCACTTCGTCCCTCACCTGAAAATACTTTTTAAATTGCTCATCATAAAAAAAGCCCCCGTACACACTGACATCAACTTTTAGAAAAATTCCGGATGAATCCAAACAGGACAGGATGATAGCACCCATCCAGACGGGTTCATCACCGTGAGGAATTTCCCGCTCACCCTTTAAAAAATATTTTACCGAATCATCATCGAGCACCATGCTCCGAAATTGTTTTAATGAATCCGCCTTCATGCGCATACCTTTTTTGTCGCGCAGATCATAGATTTTCCAGGCCCGCGTTTTTTGCCAGTCTCTTGTTTGCGAAGAAGCATGCAGTGCAAAAAATACAAATACAAATAAAAATAATTTTTTCATGTTTTATTAATTGCAGGTTCCGAGATTGGGATGAGAATCACTTACGGTATTGCGTGTTTCACCTGCTGACAGGGTCATCGAGCGAATGTCTTCTCCCAGATCTCCCGGATCATTTCCCGAACCACCTGGCCAGGTGCCTACCGTTGCCGGTAAATAGATATCTCCGGCGTATAGCGTGTGCAGGGTAAATGAGGTACAATTGTTCGAATTCAGGTTGTAGGGGGCTGTTGCATTTTGGGCGACATAATTCAGCATATTGAAAAACTGCTCACTTGTGGCGGAAACAGTCAGCGAAATATCATAGCCGTGACTGGCATCATTGTTTAGCTGCCCGCCCGAAGAAGGACTGGAGGGACTTACGCTGCCTGAAGGGTATAAACCGATATTGCGCGTAACTACTCCTGCAGGACTTTTCTCGGTGAACACCATAAACACGTGACCAACATCTATTGGATTCGCACTGGCAGAGGCATCGGAAGGCGTGAGCCCCCAGGTCTCGCGCGTGCCTGGCACAGGCTGGTCAACACAAACGGTCACCGAGTAGGTAAAACCCGTACCCCCGGTATTGGTAAAACATTTATCGTAATCTTTGATGTTCCCGATGATATTATTTCCCGAAGCAATGATCACCGTGGAGGAAAGAAAGCCGCTGCTGCCACCACCGGCCGTCCCGGCTGAAGCCAGTCCGCTTCCGCCCCCATAACCAGTGCCTGCACCGTCATCACTGGAAATGATATTATACACACAGCCACCATCTTCCGTATAGGCATAACCGTTTTCCGGGTCATCTGCGGAATAGTTGTAACCATAGATGGTGGTGCAGGTAGAGACGATTACCGTGAGATCGGGATCATGAACAGCGTCCGTTCCTATAGCAGAAGCGGGTGTCAACGGAGGCAGGTTGCCATCCCACTGCGATACGGAATGATCTTTTCCAATCTTGTATTTGGTAATGGCATCCCCGGACCAGTCGTCTACAAAAATTATCCCCGTAAACGCGCCGCCGGCCGAATAATCGGAATCGGGAAAATAGGTGAGGAGATTTGCATGGTAATTATTTTGTCTGTCGGTATAGACCAGAAGCCGCGTGATGTCATCAGCAAGCCATGCCTTTTGGCCGCTGAAATTCCCGGTGAGGTATAACGGCGATGCATACTGCACGGGCACCATCACTGAGGGTATGCCGGCTAATTTTATCGTATACGCTTTATTCCATAGCGGAATTTTGGCGAGCTGCTTCCTCGCATTGCGCTGCGCCGATGCAACAGCTTCAGTCGTTTCAGCCGGCACAGCCAGCCCGGAAAAAAAATGCTTCGCTTTTGCGATTGTCAGCCCCTCTTCGCGAAGAGTTGAGGACTCTTGTTTTTTACAGGAAATGAAAAAGAGAAAGGGGCAGAAAAAGAAAAATGAAAAAAGAGTGCGCTTTTTCATAACAGCAGTTTTAAAAATGAAAAAATTATTTTTTCATCTTGCGGTTTTTGATCCGGCTGAATGTCACTTCCGTCAGCCCGAGGTATGAAGCGATGTATTTCGAGGCAACTCGCTGGAGTAATTCCGGCTCGTGTTCCTGCAAATAAGCATAGCGCTCAGGCGCGCGCTGCATACGCATCGAGTAAAGCCTTTGCTCACTCTGGCAATAATATTTTTCGGTGAGCACACGACCCGGAACATTGAACTCCGGAAATTCGCGGTACATCCGCTGCAGTTCGTCATAGTCGATATAAAAAAGCTCGCAGTCCTCCAGCGCCTGGATGGTTTCATAACTCGGCGTCTGGCGGAAAAAACTTTCAATCGAAATGATTACATCCCCTTCCTTCATGAACCAGGAACATACCTCCGCATCGTGTGTGATATAAAAACAACGGAGCAACCCTTTTTTGACAAACCAGATGTGCCGGCACACATGCCCGGCTTTCAGTAAAAATTTTTTTGTTGTGAGCTCCCGTTGTTTTAAGGTGCGGCTGAGATGCTCCCGCAACGGGGACGAAAATGGGTGGATCGACTCCAGGTAGGTGAACAGTTCTTCCATACGCAGCGGATTGGTGTGAAAATTGTCGGGATCTAAATTAGCCATCGGGAGATTTTGGATCAGAAGGAATGATTTGGCAATCGGAAATATTCTATGAACCTGCTTCTTAACTTTATTGCCTCATGAAAAAACTGCTCATAAAAAAATCGACATTGCCCGGAGCGGGAAAGGGTCTCTTTACCAATGTTTTTATTCCAAAGGGAACTATTATCGGGGAATACAAAGGGAAGATCATAAACTGGAAAGACGTAAAAGCAGGCGACCAGTATATTTATTACATAAAGCGTGATCAGGTGATAGACGCAAAGACATCAAGAGCATTTGCCAGGTTTGCCAACGACGCAAGGGGATTATATCGCGTGAAGGGGCTAGGAAATAATTCGCGATATGTTGAAAAAGGCAATAGAGTTTTTATTGAAGCGCTGAAAGATATTCCAAGAGGATCTGAAATACTGGTGGGTTATGGAAAAGAATACTGGGATGCGATCAGATTTAATTTGAAAACAAAATAACTGATTCCCTTAACTGCAAACCTAAAATCATTCTGAAGAAAAAGGAATTTGTTTTTTCTAAAAAGTATGGTAATGGAGTCTAATGTCCTGTTTTTTTCAGCTACAGGTTTTCATTATTTTTGTGAAATATTTTTATTGACGTTTATGCAAACTTTTTCGAGCCTTTTTAATAGTACGTTAACGTCATTATATTAACGAACTAAATATTATGCATCATAAAAGAAGGTGGCGGCGCAGGCCTAAATGGCTTTCGGATTTTTTGATCCTTACGATTATCATCCTGATTATCGTTATCTTTTCCATTCGAAAAAGTCTTTTCCCATAGATGCCTTATACCAAAAGTTCAAAAAATAAATTTCGCATGCGATTATACCAATTTTTGGCTATTCCTATGCCCTGCAGATAATAATATAATTTATTCCTGTAAATTAGTTGACTTCAACTATTCTTCACGAAAAGATCAACTTGAGTGCTTTCAATTTATTATAAAACCTAAAATCAATCTGAAAAAACCCTGCTAAAAAAATAGCAGGGTCTTATTTTTTTGTCCATTTTATTCTTCAAAAACTATTGTAAACAACAAAGGGTACAGACAAAAAAACGCTTTGAAATTAATGAGGAGGAGATTGGCAATCGGAAAAGATTTATTGGTAAATAGATTTACTTTATTCATTTTCCGATGAAGCCAGAGCAACTGTATAAAAGATTGAACAATGGGAATCTGTGATGAATTCAATTCTTATGGTACAAAAGTTGGGCAGGTTACCAATATAAAAGGGTATTTGAAGGCAAAACTTCGGACACTTATTTCTTTTTTGCCTTTCCCAGGTGGTCACCTTTTTTTTCCAGCACAAGGAATAATAGGCTCAATGCTTGTGCCCTATTCGTGTACGAGTATTCCCATATCTTTTTGATATCATTTGAATAAGAAATAAGCGTTAAGGATTCGTGTATGAGCATTCCAAGATGTAATAGTATACAAGTGCTGTCTTTATACAGTTTTTTATCTAATTCTTTTTCTTTGGTGCGGTTAAAATCTGGGTCAAAACTTCCTGTATAATAGGTACACCCATATAAGGAACCGTGGAGGGTTTCGGAAGCATCAGAATAATATTGATTTTTGTTAATAGTAAAAAATACATCAAGCAGTTTACCCCATTTTTCAATTGCCCCAATTCGTTCGTTTAATGTTTTCTTTGTCCAGTTCATATTGTTTTTTGTTTCCGAAAACATGGCTAAAGCTTCCTGCACAATAGGGATTTGCTTTAACTTTTTTTGTTTGTCTTTACGTGCAGTTGCATTTTCAGCAATAAAGTCTAAATCATCTTCAATTTTAGGTAATCCGACTTTGTGGTAATGTTTATAAACGGGGTGTAAAATAAATCTGCGGTATTCTTTCTCATCACAAATACTTACGTAGCAAAAATTAGTTATTGTTTCCATAAATGCTCGGGCAAGCATTACTGATTCTTTGGTAAAAGTATCAGCCTGGTTTGCTAACTGTAAAAGTGCTGCACCAGTTTGACCACTGCTTATTAACAGGACAGCGGATTTCGCTATACGATCATCAATAATCTTTGGTATTGCTTCCTTCAAAAGCATAAGTTGAGAACCAAAAAATTTTATCGCTTCATCATGATAGCGTTGCAAATCTTCAAGTGAATGTGATGTTGACATTGTTTTTTTATCTGCAAAGTTTATGACTAAGGTTAACTACAGCTGGCAAAAGTTTCCTGTTCAACCCTGCTAAGTAATTTCTCACGCGACACATTTCCTACATATAATCATGTATCCGGTAAAATTTCAAAATTATTTTAATATTATTTCTTCCATTTGTCTCACCCGCATGTCTTACCTTAACTAAACCTAATTTTGCAGCCGTAAAACCATTAACTGCGTTGAATGAAGAGCATCCCATATCGCCGGACGACAGCAACGAAGAAGCTTTTAGAATATCCCGTCTTATCAGCGGATACCTGAACGATGAGTTGTCGGAAACGGAACACGATGAGCTGGATAACTGGGTGAACGCAAACATGGCAAACCAGCGGCTGTTCGAAGAGCTTACGGATAAAAACAATATTGACAAATGGCTGCACTGGAAAAAGAAACTGAGGGTAGAAGAGGCTCTGGAAAGGGTGCGAAGTAAAATTGATAAAACCCCGGCAAAACGAATTTCTTATATTAAGTTACTGCTTCCCTATATTTCTGTTGCAGCCATGCTCGCGTTGATCATTTCCACGATCATTTTCTTAAGAATTGATCACCAGGAAAAAAATATTTCAGTGGTGGCACATGATATTGCACCGGGAAAAGATAAGGCTACACTCACGCTTGCCAATGGAAAAAAGATTAAACTGGACAGCATAAAAAGTGGAGACATCACTAAAGAAGGAATCAGCACCATCACAAAAGATGACAGCGGAAAAATAACCTACCGGGTTTCCGGAAATGCCGCGCAGGAGATTTCGTATAATGTATTATCTACGCCAAACGGCGGCCAGTTTCAGCTGACGCTGGCTGATGGAAGCAAGGTATGGCTCAATGCCGCGTCTTCTCTTAGGTATCCCAGTTCTTTTTCGGGGGATAAAAGAAAAGTGGAACTGACCGGTGAAGGATATTTTGAAATTGCCAAAGATGCAAGTCATCCCTTTGTGATCACAGCTGCCGGCACAACGACCGAAGTCCTTGGAACGCATTTTAATATCAATGCCTACAGCGATGAATCGTCAGTTAGCATCACGCTGTTGGAAGGCTCAGTCCGGGTAAACAATAATCTAGTCATCAAACCAGGTGAACAGGCCCAGGTAGATGGGCGGGGGGACATCCTAAAGATGGCTGCGGACGGGAAAACGGTAACGGCATGGAAGGATGGCGAATTTGTATTCAAAAATACACCCCTAAAGGAAGTCATGTTGCAGGTGGCAAGATGGTATGATGCGACAATCAGCTACCAGGACAATGTCAGCCAGCATTTCAATACCACCATTCCCAGGGAAGTACCCGTATCCAAACTGCTGCACCTGCTGGAAGCTACCGGCAGCGTACATTTCAGCGTGGATAATAAAAAGATCACGGTTCTGAAGTAAGGAGTTAATAAAAAAACCGGGAAGTGCAACGAACACTCACCGGTCAAAATTTGAGTTAACCCCTGTATAAAATAGTGCTATGTTATTCAGCTTGATTAACCCAAACAAAACAAAGCTATGAAAATAGTTACATTACTACTGCTTGTCTTTTTTTGCAAACCCATCTACGCAGAGATAAATCTTAGCGTAAACAATGCGCCCCTCGATAGCGTCTTTCAACAGATACAACTGCAAAGCGAATATAAATTCGTCTATACAAGCGAACAGCTCGAAGGAACGCATCCGGTGAGTTTTAGCGTAAAACACGCGACGCTTTCTGAAGTGCTGGATATCTGTTTTAAAGATCAGCCACTGTTATATTCCATGGAAGATAAATTTATCATCGTCCGCAGAAAGGTTTCCCAGGCTTTAGCTGTCACGGGAAGGGTACTTAATGAGAACGACGAACCGCTTGCGGGTGCAACGGTCATGCTGAAAAAAACGAACCGGGTTACGCAAACAGACGCGAATGGAGATTTTACATTAAATGAGGTTGCAGAAAAAACGATTCTCGTCATAAGCAATATAGGATATGAGACAAAAGAGATCATGGCGGAAAAAAATATACGAATCATCATTCGGTTAGCCATGTCCGTTAATAAACTCGATGAGGTAAAAATAATTGCCTATGGTACTACGACGGAGAGGCTGAGTACAGGCGACGTGGGAACATTAAAGGCAGAAACGATTTCCGAACAACCTGTCGCAAACCCGCTCGCTGCACTCGAGGGGAGAATCACCGGATTAAATATTGTGCAGAACACGGGCGTACCGGGAGGCGGGTTTACCGTGCAGATCCGTGGGCAAAACAGTTTGCGAAGCGCTGCCATCGGAGAGATGGAAGGAAATGACCCGTTGTATATCGTCGACGGTGTACCCTTTACCTCATCCAGCTTATCACAGGATTATGGCGCTGCCGGCAAATTAAATCCACTCAATAATATTGACCCCCAGGATATAGAAAGTATCGATGTTCTCAAAGACGCGGACGCGACTTCCATATATGGCTCGCGCGGATCGAATGGAGTGATTCTCATCACGACGAAAAAAGGGAAAGCGGGAAAAACAAAAGTGGAACTGAATTGCTATTCCGGGGCCGGGGTCATTACCAGAAAGCTGTCTATGCTGAACACCAGAGAATATCTACAAATGCGCCATGAAGCATTTAACAACGACGGCGCGACCCCAGTCCCTGGAGTGGATTATGATCTTCTCACCTGGGATACTACGCAGTATACCGACTGGCAAAAAATGGCAATCGGCGGCACAGCAAAAATTGCGGACTTCAGGGGTTCGGTTTCCGGCGGGAATGCCAATACCCAATTTCTCGCTGGTGGCGGATATCACAGGGAGTCCACGGTTTTCCCCGGTGATTTCGCGGACAAAAAAGCATCCGTTCACCTGAATGTCAATCATGTTTCAGAAAATCAAAGATTTCGGTTATATATTACCGCTAGTTATGTGAATGACAACAGTAATTTGCCGCCTTCTGACCTTACCCTTATTGACAATTTACCTCCCGATGCTCCGAAAGTTTTTGATTCATCCGGTAAACTCAACTGGTCAAATGGTACATTCAGCAATCCATTCGCTTATTTACTGGAACCTTCCAATACAATTACCAATACCATGCTTGGCAACGCGGTAATCAGTTACCAGTTGTTTCCGGGGCTTGAGCTCAAAACGAGTCTTGGGTATACTAAAATGGAAGTGAACGAAGAACAACTTTTTCCATTGTCATCCCTTAATCCGGCCTATGGATATACCAGCGGGTATTCGCTAACCGCAAACAACAATGTCAAAACGTGGATCATCGAACCACAGGCCTTATATAAGAAAAGGATTGGCAAATCCGCTCTCGATGTGCTGGTGGGAAGTACTTTCCAGGAAAATACCGGACAATCTCAATCGTTTTATTTTTTTGGTTTTAGCAATGATAATCTCCTCACCAATATCGCTGCTGCTTCAAAAGTGTATGTACTTTCTTCCGATTACACGGACTACCGGTACGTTGCTGCGTTTGGTCGCATCAGTTACAACTGGGACGACAAATACTTGTTCAATTTTACCGGTCGCAGGGATGGCTCAAGCCGGTTCGGACCCGGGAAGCAGTTTGCCGATTTTGGTGCAGCAGGCCTGGCGTGGATTTTTTCCAAAGAATCGTTTATGGAAAAGGTGTTGCCTTTCTTGAGCTTCGGCAAAATAAGAGCAAGCTATGGCAGTTCGGGAAGCGACCAAATCGGAGATTATCAATACCTGTCTACCTACGCGCCGACAAGTTATATTTATAATGGCATTACAGGCCTTTTACCTGCAAGGCTTTACAATCCAAATTATGCCTGGGAAATAAATAGAAAAATGGAAATTGGTGTGGATGGGGGGTTATTCCACGATCGTGTATTGTTCACCGTTAGTTTTTACCGAAACCGTTCTTCCAATCAGCTTGTTGGAATACCCCTGCCTGCCATAACCGGGTTTACCTCGATTGAAAGCAATTTTCCGGCCCTGGTCCAAAACACCGGATGGGAGTTTTCTCTGAACACGATAAATGTAAAAACAAAAGATTTCACCTGGAAAACCACGGTTACTCTTACTATTCCGCATAATAAACTTGTTTCCTTTCCAGGCATTTCGGCAACAAGTTACAACAGTGTGTATACAGTCGGACAGCCACTGAATATTTTTAAAGGCTTCCGGTTCGCAGGAGTGGATCCGCAAACGGGCGTTTACCAGTTCTTAGACAGCAAGGGTAAAATCACTTCTTCCCCGCAGTATCCCGATGACTATGTTTATACGCAGAAGATCGGAGCAAATTATTATGGAGGAGTCCAGAATTCTTTTCGCTACAAACACTGGCAGCTGGACATTTTTGTGCAAATCGTGAACCAGGTGGGCAACGATAATAATTTATTCTCCGCCTTACCAGGGACCCCATATAATCAGCCTTCCGTGGTATTACAAAGATGGCAAAAAGCGGGTGAAATTACCGGAATTCAAAAGTTTAATCAGGATTACAGCCTGTATGAGCAATGGTCTGATGCAGTGTATAGCAGTAACCAGCAATTGACCAATGCTTCATTTATCCGGCTGAAGAATCTTTCTCTTAGCTATAATCTGCCTGAGCTTCTAAGACAAAAAATGCGCGTAAAGGATCTTCGGATCTATGTACAAGGACAAAACCTATTTACCGTAACGAAATACCCCGGACTGGATCCTGAAACACAGGGCGTACTACCCCTTATAAAAACGCTTACCGCTGGAATACAAATCACTTTATAAAAAAATAAGATGAGAAAAAAATATCACCCACATCATTTGCTCCTAAGCATGGTTGGATTACTATTGAATCTTGCCGGAGGCTGCGCAAAATTTATTGACATTAAACCGCCTACCACGCAACTGGTAACGTCTTCCGTTTTCGCGAGCGATGCGGCAGCAACGGCTGCTATGACCGGGATCTACGGAAATATGTCCGGCTCTCATGGTTTTGCCGGGCAACTTACCGGAAGTACCAGCTTACTTCTCGGCCTTTATGCAGATGAACTTGAAAATTTTTCAACGAATCAAAATCAGGCTGCATTTTACACCAATGCCCTGAGCGCGGCTAATACAGATGTGAGTTCGGACCTTTGGGCACAGCCCTACCAGGATATTTATGATGCCAATGCAGTGATTGAAGGGCTTGCCGGTTCTTCCGGGGTTAGTGACCCGGTAAAAAATGAACTGACCGGTGAAGCTAAATTTATAAGAGCTTTTTGCTATTTCTACCTCGTAAATTTTTTTGGAGAAATACCGTTGATCACATCGACCAATTACCAGGCGAATGCTGTGGCTGCGCGCAATACATCCGCTCAAGTATATGATCAAATTGTCACTGACCTTCAGGACGCGCAAAACCTTCTCCCTGATGACTACTCCATTTCTGATGGTGAAAGAATCAGACCGAATAAAGCGGCTGCAAGCGCACTGCTGGCTAGGGTCTACCTCTTTACCAATGACTGGACAGATGCTGAAGCAGCCTCAAATGCCGTGATCAGCGATCCGCTTTATTCACTCCCCGCCCTCGATAGTGTTTTTTTGGCAAACAGCGCCGAGGCGATATGGCAATTCAAACCAGTTTTACCAAATATCAACACGACAGAAGGAAATATATTTATCCTGACAACGACCCCGCAGTTTGTGGCCCTGAGCAATCAGGTCTTGCAGGCTTTTGAACCGGAGGACCTGCGCAGGACAGACTGGGTAGATAGCATTACTGTTGGAACCAATACCTATTATTATCCATTCAAATACAAGGTCAAGACAGGCACCACGCTGACTGAATATTCGATGGTACTTCGCCTGGGAGAACAGTACCTCATTCGTGCAGAAGCGAGAGCAAAACAAGGTAATGTCTTCGGAGCACAATCAGACCTCAACATGATTCGTCAGCGGGCCGGTTTGCCGCCAACGGCAGATTCGACAGCGGACGAACTTGCCGTCGCTATTTTACACGAAAGACAAGTCGAGCTTTTTACGGAATGGGGTCATCGCTGGTTTGATTTAAAAAGGACGGACAACGCTGATGCCGTGATGGAAATCGTTACTCCCTTAAAGGGCGGTAGTTGGAATACCGACTTCCAATTGTTCCCCATCCCAAAATCTGAGATTTTAGTTGACCAGCAGCTCACGCAAAACCCGGGTTATTAATATATAGGCAATGAAGAGTTCACTCATTATCCTTTCTGTATGTTATGTCCTAACAAGTATGGCTCAAATACCTGAGGGATCCAAATCTAAGTTCCCGGAAATTGGCAAACATTGTCCTGATTTTATCCTTAATAACATCGATCACTTTTCCCGTAAGTCAGCAAGTCTGAGAGACTTTCAGGGAAAATGGTTGATATTGGATTTATGGATTAAGAATTGTTTTGGCTGCATTGCCAGTTTTCCGGGCACGGATTCGCTGCAGAAAAGATTTAAGGATAAGGTTCAGTTCATGTTGGTTGGAATTACCAGCCTGAAGAATTTGAGAACTACCAGAGCGGTTTATGAAAGATCACGATCACTTTATCATTTGGATTTGCCGGTAACTTATGATTCCACGCTTGCTGCACGTTTTCGCGCGCCATCCTATCCCCATATCATTTGGATAGATGATAATGGTATTGTCCGGGCGATTACCGGCAGCGTCCACGAAAAGTCACTTGAAAAGTTCCTGGCAGGCGGAAACCCGGATACCGGTACAAAACCAAATGATGACGAAGTGATGAATAATCCAAACCGCTTTGATCCGCGGAAGCCATTCCTGATCCAT
>Ga0209579_10001946_pt1 | contig 16425 bp, 16 predicted proteins | sample Coa_R1_2_FD_187152 | JGI IMG/M metagenome (GOLD analysis project Ga0209579, IMG submission 187152) | Surface soil microbial communities from Centralia Pennsylvania, which are recovering from an underground coalmine fire - Coalmine... | ecosystem: Environmental > Terrestrial > Soil >... | reverse complement strand
GGCTGCGCCATCGCTCTCATCCTCCCCGACGAGGTTGACGGCACCCCCCTTCGCCAGCCAGACACGGGTCCCTGCTTTTCGTTAGACGGTCTAAGGACGCGGGTCAGACCTCGGCCGGGCTCGGCGCGGGGATCTGCCGACGGTTCCGCTCGATGAACTCCTCGACGAGCTCGGCCGCGTCGTCGTCCGGGATCTGCCTCGGCGGCGACTTCATGAGATACGAGCTCGGCCCTTCGAGCGAGCCGGCGATGCCGTTGTTCAGTGCGAGCTTCGCGAGCCGCACCGCGTCGATCACGATGCCGGCGGAGTTCGGCGAGTCCCAGACCTCGAGCTTCATCTCGACGTTCAGCGGCACGTCGCCGAAGCTCGAGCCCTCGAGTCGGATGTAGGCCCACTTGCGGTCGGTCAGCCACGGCACGTAGTCGGAAGGCCCGACGTGGACGTTCTTGGCGCCGAGGTCGTAGTCGAGCATCGACGTGACCGCGTTGGTCTTCGAGATCTTCTTCGACTCGAGGCGCTCGCGCTCGAGCATGTTGAGGAAGTCACTGTTGCCGCCGACGTTCAGCTGCATCGTCTTGTCGAGGTGCACGCCACGCTCGCGGAACAGCGTCGTCAGGACGCGGTGCGTGATCGTCGCGCCGACCTGTGACTTGATGTCGTCGCCGATGATCGGCACGCCCGCCTCGCGGAAGCGGTTGTTCCAGTAGTCCTCGCGCGCGATGAAGACGGGCATGCAGTTCACCATCGCGCAGCCGGCGTTCAGGATCTGCTCCGCGTACCACTTCGTCGCCTCCTCGGAGCCGACCGGCAGGTAGTTGACGACCACGTCGACCTTGCGCTCGCGCAGGATGCCGACGACGTCGTCGGTCGGGCCGTCCGCCTTCTCGACGATCTGCGACAGGTACTTGCCGATGCCGTCATGGGTCATGCCGCGCGAGACCGTGACGCCGGTCTTCGCAACGTCGGCAAACTTGATCGTGTCGTTCGGGTGCGCCCACATCGCATCGGCGAGATCCACGCCGACCTTGCCCTTGACGACATCGAACGCCGCGACGACTTCGACGTCGCTGATGTGGTAGCCGCCGAGATCGACGTGCATCAGACCGGGGACGAACTGGTCCCGGTCTGCGTCCTTGTAATAGGTCAGGCCCTGCATGAACGAGTTCGCGCAGTTGCCGACACCGATGATCGCGACGCGCACCTTGTCCTGCTGACGCCCGCCGTTCGCCGAGTTGCCGTTGGTGTCCATTACGAGTGTTCAGCCTCCATGAGTTGCTTGCGGACGTGCAGGACGCGCTGGGCCACGGTGATCCACGCCGTGCAGGCGAGAAGAGCCAGCGCCCATGGGAGGACGCCCCACGGTGCGAGAACGAGACCGGCCGTGATCACGACCACGCGCTCTGCGCGCGAGCCGATGCCGACGTCTCCGCGCAGGCCGAGCGCCTCGGCTTTCGCGCGCGTGTACGAGACGAGGAAGGAACCGGCGACAGCCGCCATCACGACGGCGACGAAGATCGGGTGATGGTCACGCGCAAGCACGTAGGCGAGCGCGGTGAGCATGAAGCCCTCGCTGATGCGGTCGGTCGTCGAATCGAGGTACGCGCCGAAACGCGTCGCCTTGCCGCCGGCGCGGGCGAGAGCCCCGTCGAGGATGTCGAGGAGGGAGCCGGCGACGAAGACGACCGCCGCCAGCCAGTAGAAGAGAATCTGGTTGCGGTCTTCGAACAGAACGAGGATCGACGCGACCGCGCAGAGCGAAACGCCGCTCGCCGTGAGCGCATTCGGTGTGATCCGCGTGCGCGCAAGGCCGAGCACCGAGCGGGCGGCCAGCATGCGTGCACCGCTCGTGTAGCCGGATTTGATCGCGGCGGCGCGAGTCGTCACGGGGCGGACCGTAGCGGAACGGCCGTTCGCATCCGCTCTCGCGTCGGCAGACGGTCGATTACGCCGGACGAGCGGCAAGCGTGCTGCGGATCCGCTCGTTGTAGACGACGCCCATCGCGAGAAGCGCGACGGCGGCGCCGGCGACGCAGTCGAGCCAGAAGTGGTTGCCGGTCGCCATCACGCAGAACCAGACCCAGCCCGGCCATGCGATCCAGACCGCCCGCCAGAACCAGGAGCGGCAGATCCCTGCGAGCACGACGCCGACGATCAGCGCGTCTGCGGAATGGAGGCTCGGCATCGCCGCGTACGGGTTCGCGGCGAGCCTGACGAGGCCGTCACGGTGCTGGTCGACGAACCCGGCGCCGATCAGGCGCGGCGGCGCGGTCGGCAGCAGGAAGTACACGATCAGCCCGATCACGTTGGCGAGCAGTACCGAGTTGCGGAACCGATGGAACGATTCGTGGCGGCGGAGGTAGACCCACAGCACCGCGAGACCGACCACCGTGAATTCGGAGTTCCAGTAGGTCCACGACACGAGCAGCTCGAGCCAGTGCTTCTGGTCCACGAAGTGCTGCAGCGTGAGCTCGTAGACGCGATGCGTGAGGTGGATCTCGAAGTTGAAGACTTCGCGGCCGTGCGCGAGCGCCACCGACGGAGGTTTCCGGTCGGCCAGGCCGCGTACCAGCTGGTAGAGCAGCGCGAAGCCGAGCCAGATCGCGAGCTGTCGCCCGAGATCCGCCCAACCGCGCGGCAAATAGCGCCGCCCCGCTGAGACCATGGCGGACATTTCGTTGCGATTCTAGTCCGAGGTTCGGTTGTGCCCGAAAAGACCCTGCTTGGAACGAGAGAGGCCGCCTCAGGATGAACCTTGTGTCGCCTGGCCGCGCTGGGCGGCGCGATGCGGCGTCCTCAGTGCGTCCATACGCACTGCATATGGACGCTCCCTGCGTCCTCGCCTCGCGGCCGCCCAGACGCACCCAGTCGACCAAGGACATCCTGACGCGGCCTCTATTAACCGCCGATGTAGCTCATCTCGACCTTGGGAAGGTCGGTTGTTGCGGCAGAACGCAGCTCCGAATAGCGGTCTTTGCGGTGGTTCCAGATGTCCTCGATCGCCGCGTGCAACTCGGCGTCCGACGCCCCGCCTCGGATCAGCGCGCGCAGATCGTGGCCCTTGAGTGCGAACAGGCACGTGAAGAGACGGCCCTCCGCCGAGAGGCGCGCTCGCGTGCAATCGCCGCAGAAGGGCTGTGTGACCGACGAGATCACGCCGATCTCGCCGCCACCGTCGGTGTAGCGGTAGCGTCGCGCGACCTCGCCGCGATACTCCGGATCCAGCGGTTCGAGCCCAAAGACACCGTGCAGCGTGGCGACGATCTCGGCGGCCGGGACGACGTCGTCGAGACGCCAGCCGTTCGTGTGCCCGACGTCCATGTACTCGATAAAGCGAAGCGTGTGGCCGGTGCCGCGGAAACGGCGCGCCAGGGGGACGATCTCCGCTTCGTTGACGCCGCGCTTGACCACGCAGTTGACTTTCACCGGCAGTCCGGCTTCGGCCGCGGCGTCGATGCCGTCGAGCACGCGCCCGACCGGGAAGTCCACGTCGTTCAGCTCGCGGAAGACGGCGTCGTCGAGCGCGTCCAGGCTGACGGTGACGCGCGTCAGGCCGGCGTCCACGAGCGGCCGCGCCTTCGCCCGCAGCAGCGACCCGTTCGTCGTCAGCGTCAGGTCCGAGCCGAGGGGGGCGAGCAGTGCGATCAGCCGCTCGAGGTCGCGCCGTACGAGCGGCTCGCCGCCGGTGATCCGGAGCTTGCGCACCCCGAGACCGACGAAGATGCCCGCGAGCCAGGCGATCTCCTCGAAGCTCAGGAGCTCACGGCGCTCCAGGAAGTGGTGCTCGAGCCCGTAGACGTCCTTCGGCATGCAGTAGACGCAGCGGAAGTTGCAGCGGTCGGTGACGGAGATCCGCAGGTCCCGCAACGGCCGTCCGAGGGTGTCCATGGAAAGACACGGTACCCGCACGGTTGAATCCGACCCATGGACGCCGTTCTGCTCGCGATCACTTCGGCCGCGCTCTTCGGCGCGATGACGGTGGCCGTCCGCCGCGGGCTCGCGGAGACGGGCGTCGCCGTCGCGACGCTGTCGACCCTCGTACCCGCGCTCGCGGTGACGCTCGTCGCCGCTGCGGTGCGCCCGGACCTGCACGGCGCTTGGCCCTTCCTGCTTGCCGGGCTGTTGTCTCCGGGCGGCTCGCAGATCCTGTTCACGACGGCGATCCGCGCGGTCGGTGCGTCGCGGACGTCCGTGACGGTCGGCGTCGCGCCGCTCGTGGCGGTCGGGATCGCCCTCGTCTTCCTGCACGAGCCGTTGAGGTGGCCGCTGCTGCTCGGGGCGGGGGCGATCGTCTGCGGCGGCGTCCTGCTGGTCGCTGAGCGCCGCCGACCCGAGCACCTTCGGCGTCACGGCATCGCGCTCGCTGCGGGTGCGACAGTGTTCTTTGCGACGCGCGACAACCTGGTCAGGGCGCTGCATGCCCACGCCCATCCCGGCCCGGCGGCCGCGGCGACGATGCTGGCGGGTGCCGCCGTCGCGGCGGTCTGGGCGCGGCGTGCGCCGACGCGCCGGGAGCTGGCGCGCTTCACGCCCGCAGGGCTCTGCTTCGGGCTCTCCTACGTCTCGCTCTTCGAGGCCTACTTCCGCGGGCGGGTGACCGTGGTCTCTCCTCTCGTGGCGACCGAGTCGCTGTGGGGAGTGGGGCTCGCCTGGCTCCTGTTCCGGCGTAGCGAGGCCGTCGGGCGGCGCCTGGCCGTCGGCGCGGTCCTGGTCGTCGCCGGCGGCGTCCTGATCGGCGTCGCCCGCTAGGGCCCGGATCTGCTATAAAAAGGCTTAGATTTTCTGAGTACCAGACCAAGGAGAAGGAACAGTGGCGAAGACCATCGGGATCGACCTCGGCACGACCAACTCGTGCATGGCCGTCCTCGAGGGCGGCGAGCCGACCGTGATCGCGAACGCCGAGGGCGGTCGGACGACCCCGTCCGTCGTGGCGTTCACGAAGGACGGCCAGCGGCTCGTCGGCTCCCCCGCACGGCGGCAGCAGGTCACGAACCCGGAAAACACCGTCTTCTCGATCAAGCGGTTCATGGGCCGCAAGTACGACGAGGTCACCGAGGAGATGACGATCGTCCCCTACAAGGTCGTGAAGGGGCCGAACGACGACGTCCGCGTCCAGGCGGGCGGGAAGGATTACGCGCCGCCGGAGATCAGCGCGATGATCCTGCAGAAGCTGAAGGCAGACGCGGAGGCGTACCTCGGCGAGCAGGTCTCGGACGCCGTGATCACCGTGCCGGCGTACTTCAACAACGCGCAGCGCGAGGCGACCAAGGACGCCGGCAAGATCGCCGGCCTCAACGTGCTGCGGATCATCAACGAGCCCACCGCGGCCGCGCTCGCGTACGGCCTCGACAAGGAGGGCGCCGACCAGACGATCCTCGTCTTCGACCTCGGCGGCGGCACGTTCGACGTGTCGGTGCTCGAGCTCGGGGAGGGCGTCTTCGAGGTCAAGGCGACGAACGGCGACAACCACCTCGGCGGCGACAACTTCGACAAGGCCGTCGTCGACTGGATGATCGCCGAGTTCAAGCGCGATCAGGGCATCGACCTCGGCACGGATCCGATGGCGCTGCAGCGCCTCTACGAGGCGGCCGAGAAGGCGAAGATCGAGCTGTCGTCGACGATGACGACGCAGATCAACCTGCCGTTCATCACTGCGACGCAGGAGGGGCCGAAGCACCTCGACCTGCAGCTGACGCGCGCGAAGCTCGAGGAGCTCGCACACGCGCTGCTCGAGCGCACCGTCGCGCCGACCATCCAGGCGTTGAAGGACGCCGGAATGGAGCGGTCGAAGATCGACCACGTCGTTTTGGTCGGCGGCATGACCCGCATGCCGGCGGTGCAGGCGAAGGTCAAGGAGCTGATCGGCAAGGACCCGCACAAGGGCGTCAACCCGGACGAGGTCGTCGCCGTCGGCGCGGCGATCCAGGCGGGTGTGCTCAAGGGCGAGGTGAAGGACATCCTGCTTCTCGACGTGACGCCTCTGTCCCTCGGCATCGAGACCAAGGGCGGCGTCATGACGAACCTGATCGAGCGGAACACGACGATTCCGACGCGCAAGTCGGAGGTGTTCACGACGGCGGACGACAACCAGACGTCCGTTCCGATTCACGTCCTGCAGGGGGAGTCGGAGATGGCGGCCTACAACAAGACGCTCGGCAGGTTCGAGCTGGTGGGAATCCCGCCGGCGCCGCGCGGCATGCCGCAGATCGAGGTGTCGTTCGACATCGACGCGAACGGCATCATGAACGTCACGGCGAAGGACCTCGGCACGGGGAACGAGCAGCAGATCCGGATCGAGGGCGGCTCGGGCCTCAAGCAGGACGAGATCGACCGCATGATCAAGGACGCCGAGACGCACGCGGGCGAGGCGCACAAGCTGCGGGAGCTCGCCGACACGCGCAACCAGGCCGAGACGCTCGCGTACCAGATCGAGAAGTCCGTGAAGGAGCACCGCGACAAGCTCGACGAGGGCGTCGCGTCGACGGTCGAGGGGCGCATCATGGAGCTGCGCGGAGTGCTCGACTCTGCGGACGTCGCCGAGATCAAGGCGAAGACCGATGCGCTGCAGGAGGCGTGGACGCAGGCCGCGTCGGCGCTGTACGCACAGGCGTCGTCGTCCGAGCCTTCGGGCAACGGCGGCACCGGGTCGTCCGCGAGCGACGACGAGGTCGTCGAGGACGCCGAGTACGAGGTCGTCGACGAGCAGTGACCGACGAGAACGCCACGCCCGAGGCTGCGCAGGAGGAGCCGCCGGAGCCGGTCGATGAGCTGGCCGCGGCCCTGCGCGAGCGCGACGAGTACCTCGACGCGCTGCAGCGGCTGAAGGCCGAGTTCGACAACTACCGCAAGCGGGTTGCGCGCGACCAGCGGGAGCTGGCCGCGCGCGCCCACGAGCGGCTGGTGCGCGAGCTCGTGCCCGTGCTCGACGATCTCGAGCGCGCCCTCGAGGCCGCCTCCGAGCACAGTTTCCGCTCCGGCGCCGGCGAAGCCGACGCCTCCCCTACTGATCGGCTCCGTCGAGCCTACGCCGATGAGGCCAAGCTCGAGGAGGGCGTCCGCCTCGTCCATCGCCAGCTCGCCGAGCTGCTCGCCCGGGAGGGTCTCGTCGAGGTGGACACGGACGGCAAGTTCGACCCGCACTCGCAGGAGGCGCTGCTCGCGCAGCCCTCCGACGAGGAGGAGGGGACGGTCATCCAGGTGCTGCAGAAGGGCTACAAGCTGGGCGACCTGGTGCTGCGGCCGGCGAGGGTCGTGATCTCGCAGGGCGCGAATGGCTAGCGGCAATCTCTATGAAGTCCTGGGCGTCCCGAAGAACGCGAGCCAGGACGAGATCAAGAAGGCGTACCGGAAGCTCGTGCGTGAGGTCCACCCGGACCGGAACCCGGGCAGCGAGGAGCGCTTCAAGGAGGTGCAGAACGCGTACGACGTTCTGTCGGATCCCGACAAGCGCAAGCAGTACGACCGGTTGGGATCGGCCAACGGCCGCGGCCCGGGCTTCTCGCCGGGCGGGACGACGTTCGACTTCGGCGACTTCGACCTCGGTGACATCTTCGGCGGCCTCTTCGGGGGCGGCCGCGGACGCGGCGCACAGCCGCAGCGCGGTCAGCGCGGGAACGACGTCGAGGTCGAGGTGCGCGTCTCGTTCGAGGACGCCCTTGCAGGCGTCCAGACGACGGTGCCGGTGCAGCTCGAGCTCGCCTGTCACACGTGCCACGGAACCGGCGCGGCTCCGGGGACGACGCCGGTCAAGTGCCCGCAGTGCGACGGCTCGGGCGTCGTCGCGACGTCGCAGGGACTGTTCGCGCTGCAGCAGCCGTGCCCGCGGTGCCACGGCATGGGCTCGATCGTCGAGAAGCCCTGTCCGACCTGTCACGGCTCGGGCCGCGAGCGGCGCACGAAGCGCTACACGGTGAAGATCCCGGCCGGCGTCAAGGACGGCACGCGCATCAAGCTGCGCGGCAAGGGTGAGGCCGGGTACGGCGGCGCGCCCGCCGGCGACCTCTACGTCGTCACGCGTGTCGAGCCGTCGAAGATCTACGAACGGCGCGGGGACGACCTCGTCGTCAACGTCCCGGTTGCGTTCTCGACCGCCGCGCTCGGCGGCAACGTCGAGGTGCCCACACCCGGCGGTCCCGTGTCGCTGAAGATCCCCGCCGGGGCGGAGGACGGCAAGCTGCTCCGCATCAAGGGGCGCGGCGCGCCGCGGCTGAAGGGATCCGGCCAGGGCGACGTCCTCGCGCGCGTGCGCATCGAGGTGCCGAAGCGCGTGAACAAGAAGCAGCGCGAGCTGCTCGAAGAGCTCCACAAGGCGGGCGGTTAGTCATGGACGAGCGCCCCCGTTACATGATCTCTGTCGCCGCCGAGCTCGTCGGCATGCATCCGCAGACGCTTCGCATCTACGAGCAGAAGGGCCTCGTGCGTCCGCAGCGCACCGCCGGCAACACGCGGCTGTACTCGGACGCGGACGTCGAGCGTCTGCGTCTGATCCAGCAGCTGACGACCGAAGTCGGGCTGAACCTGGCCGGCGTCGAGCGGGTCCTGGATCTGCAGGACGAGCTGGAGCGGATGCACCGCCGGCTCGAGCGGATGGAGCGGGAGATGCGCAGCGCGATCGAGCAGGTGCACCGCTCGTATCGCCGCGAGCTCGTGCTCTACCGCCCGCCGCAGCCCCCGACCACGAGAACCGCGTAATGGATTTCAACAAGCTGACGATCAGAAGCCAGGAGGCCGTCGCGGCCGCGCAGGAGCTTGCGCGTCGACGGGGCAACCCCGAGGTGACGCCGCAGCATCTGTTGCTGGCGCTGCTCGACCAGGAGCTCTTCGCCGACTGGCAGGGGCTTCGCGCCGAGGCCGACCAGAAGGTCGCCGCGCTGCCTTCTGTCCAGGGCGGCGCGCAGCAGCCGCAGGCGTCGGCGTCGCTGTCGCGCGTGCTCGACAGGGCCGACGACGAGCGGAAGAAGCTGGAAGACGAGTTCGTCTCCACCGAGCACCTTTTCCTCGCGCTCGAGCCGTTGCCGCGTGACGAGATCCTCGCGTGGATCGAGCAGGTGCGCGGCGGCCGCCGCGTCACCTCGCAGGACCCGGAGGGGACGTACCGCGCGCTGGAGAAGTTCGGCCGCGATCTCACGGAGGCGGCGGAGGACGGGAAGCTCGATCCGGTCATCGGTCGCGACGAGGAGATCAGGCGGGTGATTCAGATCCTGTCGCGCCGGACGAAGAACAACCCGGTGCTGATCGGCGAGCCCGGTGTCGGCAAGACCGCGATCGTCGAGGGCCTTGCGCAGCGGATCGTCGCCGGCGACGTGCCCGAGAGCCTGAAGGGCAAGCGCGTCTGGGCGCTCGACATCGGCGCGCTGCTCGCGGGCTCGAAGTACCGCGGCGAGTTCGAGGAGCGCCTGAAGGCCGTGCTCACCGAGATCAAGAACGCCGAGGGCGAGCTGATCCTGTTCATCGACGAGCTGCACACCATCGTCGGCGCGGGCGCCGCGGAAGGCGCAGTCGATGCAGCGAACCTCCTCAAGCCGATGCTCGCCCGCGGCGAGCTGCGCTGCGTCGGCGCGACGACGCTCGACGAGTACCGCAAGCACATCGAGAAGGACGCCGCACTCGAGCGGAGATTTGCTCCGGTGTTCGTCGGCGAGCCGACCGTCGCCGACACGATCGCGATCCTGCGCGGGTTGAAGGAGCGCTACGAGGCGCACCACGGCGTGCGCATCCGCGACGCGGCGCTCGTCGCGGCCGCTGTTCTCAGCCAGCGGTACATCAGCGACCGGTTTCTGCCCGACAAGGCGATCGACCTCGTCGACGAGGCCGCGTCACGGCTGAAGATGGAGACCGAGTCGTCGCCGATCGAGCTCGACGAGGCAAACCGGCGCGTGATGCAGCTCGAGATCGAGCTGGCCGCGATGGCGAAGGAGTCGAAGTCGGTGCGCGAGCCGGTCGAGCGTGCGCTCGCAGACGCGAAGGAAGAGCGCGACGCGCTTGCGGCCCGCTGGGCGGTCGAAAAAGAGTCGCTCGATCGCGTGAAAGAGATCACGCGGCTGATCGACGAGCTGCGCGGCGAGGCGGAGCGCGCGGAGCGCGAGGGGAATCTCCAGCGGGTCGCCGAGATCCGTTACGGGAACATCCCGGCGCTCGAGAAGGAGCTGGCCGAGCGCGACGACGCACGCGAGAACGCGATGGTGAAGGAAGAGGTCGACGAGGACGACATCGCGGCCGTCGTCGCGCGGTGGACGGGCATTCCCGTCGACCGGCTGCTCGAGGGCGAGACCGAGAAGCTCATCCACATGGAGGAACGCCTGCACCAGCGCGTCGTCGGCCAGGACGAGGCGGTCGCGGCGGTCGCGAACGCGCTCCGTCGCGCGCGGACGGGCCTGCAGGATCCGAACCGTCCCATCGGCTCGTTCGTCTTCCTCGGCCCGACGGGTGTGGGCAAGACCGAGCTCGCCCGCGCGCTCGCCGAGTTCATGTTCGACGACGAGCGGGCGATGGTGCGGCTCGACATGAGCGAGTACCAGGAACGGCATACCGTCGCGCGGCTGATCGGCGCGCCGCCGGGCTACATCGGCTACGACGAGGGCGGGCAGCTCACCGAGGCGGTGCGGCGGCGCCCGTACTGCGTGATCCTCCTCGACGAGATCGAGAAGGCGAACGCCGAGGTGTTCGACGTGTTGCTGCAGGTGCTCGACGACGGCCGGCTGACCGACGGTCAGGGCCGCACGGTCGACTTCCGCAACACGGTGTTGATCATGACGTCGAACCTCCGCAGCAGCGCCGCGATGCGCGAGTTCTTCAGACCGGAGTTCCTCAACCGGATCGACGAGGTCGTCGAGTTCCGTGCGCTGTCGCGCGAGCAGCTCGGCGAGATCGTCGAGCTCCAGCTCGCACGGCTGCGCGAGCGGCTCGCAGAGCGCGGGTTGACGCTCGAGCTGACGGACGCCGCGAAGGACGTGCTCGGGGAGGCCGGCTGGGACCCGGCCTACGGTGCGCGCCCGCTGAAGCGCGCGATCCAGCGGCTGCTGGAGAACCCGCTCGCGCTGAGGCTGCTCGAAGGCGACTTCGCCGACGGCGACGCGATTCACGTCGACGCCCAGAACGGCGATCTCGTCTTCACGCGCGCCGAAGCGCCGGCCGTCGCCGCCTAGCGCGGCGGCAGGTCGACGTCGTCGAGAAACTCGGCGTTGCCGTGCTCGGGAGGCGCACCGTAGATGAAGAGGACGAGCTCATCCTCGCTCTCGTTGCGCACCTGGAGCGGCGTGCCGGGCTCGACGGCGACGACACCGCCTGGCCCGAGGTCGACCCGCTCCGGCGCATCGCCGAGCAGCATCGTCAGCGTGCCCGACACGACCGCGAAGACCTCCTCCTGCACGTGGTCTGCGTGACGGCGTCCGGTCGTGTGCGGGGGGTATCGCCAGAGCCGCGCCCGCGACTGCCGGAGCTGCAGCGCGGTCGTCAGGTCCGCCGTCACGCGGGCAGCCGGCTCGGTCTCCTTGCGCGGCCGCTCGACGAACTCGAGCGTCGCGGGGTCGGCGTAGTGCCATCCCACTCGTACGATCCTAGACGGCGGCCGTTACCGTGGGCCCCGTGATTCTCGTCGTGGCCGCCACCGAGCGGGAGCTGCAGCCGGTGCACGGCGCCGAGACGCTCTGTTGCGGGGTCGGGCCGGTGGAGGCCGCGTTGCAGACGTCACGCGCGCTCGCGAACGGGCGGCCGGACGCCGTCCTCCACGTCGGCATCGCCGGCGCCCGCGATCTGGACCCGCTGAGCGTCGTGCTCGGCTCGGAGTCCGTCTATTGCGACGTCATCGACGATGCGAGCACGATGGCGCGAATCGAACGCATGGCGCCGGATGACGCGCTGCTCGAGGCGGCCCGCGCGGCGCTGCCCGACGCGGTCGTCATGCCGATCGGGACCTGTGGGCGGGTCGGCGCCTCGAGCGGCTGCAAGGTCGAGGCGATGGAGGGCTTCGGCGTACTCCGGGCGGCGCAGCTCGCGGGCGTTCCCGCGCTCGAGGTACGTGTCGTCTCGAACGCGGTCGACGAGCCCGATCGCGCCCGCTGGCGGATCGCGGACGCGCTCGGCCGGCTCGCCGTCGTCGTTCCCATCGTGGTGGAGAGCCTTGCGCACGCGTGAGCTGCCACCCCCGCTCCCCCCCGAGGAGCGCACGATGGGACAGGTCATCGCCGAGACGATTCGCGCCTACAGCGCGAATTTCTGGCGGGCGCTGCCTCTCGGGGGAGCGCTCGCCGCCGCCGACCAGCTGAGCATCCACCACTCGATCGTCGCGCAGATGCTGGTGTTCTGGGCGGCGACGCCGCTCTTCGTCGCCGGCTACCTCTGGGCGTGCCGACTCGTGCTCGACGCGCGCGTCACGCGCGTCGCGATCGCGGTCGCCGTGGCCGTCTATCTGCCGTTCCCCGCGTTGCGGGCCTTCTTCATCCTCCCGGCCGTTGCATGGTTCGCGTTCATCGGGCTTGCGGTGCCCGCTGCAATGGTCGAGCGCCTCGGTTTCCGCGACGCCCTCGACCGCGGCCGCCGGCTCGGGTCGGCCGACTACGCGCACGCTCTCGGCTCGCTCGCCGCGCTCGTCCTCGTGGTAGGCGTCGCGGACAGCGTGCTGAGTGCGCTGCTGCACACGCAGAGCAGCGGGCAGCGCGTCGCGCTCGCGCTCTCCGACGTCGTTCTCAGCCCGCTGCTCTTCCTGGGAGGCGCATTGCTGTACCTCGATCAGGCTGCGCGATTCGTACTAGGCTCACCGCGATCTCAGAGAAGGAGTCGCCGCCATGCCGATCTTCATCCTCCTGTCGACGCTGACCCAGCAGGGCGTCCAGACGCTCAAGTCGAACCCTGAGCGCCTCCGCCAGGTGAACCATGACGTCGAGGAGCTCGGCTGCCGGGTCCTGCACCAGTGGGCCACGCTCGGAGAGTTCGACTTCGTCAACGTCGTCGAGGCACCCGACATCGAGACGGTCGCGAAGGTCTCGGTCTCGATCGGCTCGCGCGGGTCGACGCGGATCGAGACGCTGCCGGCGCTCGAGGTCGAAGACCTGCTCCGGACGCTCGAGTAGCGCCTCAGGCGGCGGCGGCGATCTCGCCGGCGAGCCGCGCGTTCCCGACGACGAGGTCGCGGTTCGCGCGCAGCGTGCGGCCGCCGCTCTCGCGGTGCAGCCACGAGAGCACGAACGGCGTCACGGACTGGCCGGCGACCCCCTGTGCCGCAGCCGCGGCGAGTGCGGCTTCGATCAGCGGCTCGACGTCGTCGAGGCTCTCGTCCGGTGGGCGCGCGAGGAGGAGCCCGCCGCCGCCCAGCTCCCAGTGGGCCGTTGCGATCGCCGCCGCGTCCTCGACCGATTCGACGCGCCCGGACACCGGCGGGCCGCCGCGGGCGGTGTAGAAGAGCGGCAGCTCGTCGGTCCGCCAGCCGAGCACGGGCACACCGAGCGTCTCGAGCACCTCGACGGTCGAACGCACATCGAGCAGCGACTTCACGCCCGACGAGACGACGAGGACGGGCGACTGTGCGAGCGCGGGCAGGTCCGCGGAGATGTCGGGCGGCGTCGGCCACTCGCGGTGGACGCCGCCGAGCCCGCCGGTCGCCATGAAGCGGAGCCCGGCCGTCCGGCACGCGACGAGCGTCCCGCCCACGGTGGTCGCGCCGACGGCGTGCTGCTCGACCGAGACGGCGAGATCGCGCGGCCCGAGCTTGCGCGCGGACGAGTCGAAACGTGCGAGCTCGTCTTCCGTCAGCCCGACCACGACCTCGCCGTCGAGCACGCCGACGGCGGCGGGCACCGATCCGCTCTCGCGCACCGCGGACTCCGACGCGTGTGCCACCTCCACCCCTTCGCCCGGGGGGAATCCGTGCGCGACGAGCGTGGTCTCCAGCGCGACGACGCCGCGGCCTTCGCGCAGCGCCTCCGCGACGTCGGGCGCGACCCGGATCACGGCATCGCACCGAGCTGTGCGCAACAGCGCGCCGCCGCCTCGAGGGCGAGCTCGGGGCCGCCGACGAGGAAGCCGGCGGCGAGCGCGTCGCCGGCGCCGGTCGTGTCGACGACGCGCACCGGCAGCGCGGGCCAGTCCCGGCCGTCGACCGTCATTCCGCCGGCTCCGCGCTTCACGACCCAGCGTGCCGCCAGCGCTCCGAGGACCTCGCGCTCGTGTTGGGTGGCGAAGACGATGTCGGGAGCGAGCGCTCGGGCGCGCTCGCGATAGCGGTCGTCGACGAGCGACCATGCCGAAACGTCGAGCGACAGCGTCGCACCGCCGACGCGCGCTGTTCGCGCTGCGCGTTCGGCTGCCGAGGCGATCGGCTCGCGGTCGAGCGCGTATCCGGAGACGTGCAGCACATCGCAATCGAACCATGCGTCGTCGAGCTCGTGCGGGCCGAGCTCCGGCGCCGAGCCGCGATCCGAGGCCAGCGTGCGGTCGCCGCCCGCCGTGAGCGAGACGACCACGCCGGTGCGACCGGAGACGGGCCCTGCGATCTCGATGCCGCGTGCCGCCAGCTCTCGTGTGAGCAGCTCGCCCGCGGCGTCGTCCCCGCGCTTGCCGACGAAGCGGGCCTGCGCGCCGAGCGAGGATGCCCACGCCGCGACGTTCGCGGCCTGGCCGCCCGGGCCGGTCCGTGTCTCGCCGCGCGTGTCGTCACCGGGGACGAGCGGCCCCTCGAGGCGGACGATCACGTCGAGGAGCACGTCTCCGAACGAGGTCAAGCGCACGAAGAGAGGCTCTCACACGACGAGAGCCTCTAGGATCGTCGCATGGACGGCGACGGGCGCAGCAGACTGCGTTCCTTCGCGCTCGGAGGGCTCGTCGGCGCCGCGGGCGCGATCGCGACGCTTCGGCGTGTCTCGCCGCGGCCCCGCCGGCCGAGACGGATCGCCGGCGGGCTCGCCGCGTTCGAGGACGCCCCGTGCTTCCTCGAGATCGTCGGGGAGGAGGCGCAGCGCTACCGCGAAGGCGGCGAAAGCTCGAGCGGGACGTCGTAACCCCGGAAGCGGTCGACCATGAAGTGCGCGGCCGCGGTCATCCCGACGCGGGCGGGCAGCCGGTCCTGGGGATCGAGCGTGACCCGGAACCACGCCGGGATCGAGCGGTCGAGGAACGTCAGCGTGTGGGCTCCGACGAGGTGGACGTTCGTCGGCGCCTGCCAGTAGGGCTGCGTGACGTCGAGCGGTGTCTGCGGCGTCTCCAGCCAGCGACCCTTCGTGTCCGCGCGGTCCCAGCGGCGGCTGCCGATCACGACTGCCTGCGCGCCGCCCCGGATGCGGTAGGCGAGCCGGTTCGGTGCCTGCACCTGAAACAGCGTCTGCTCGCCGTTCCCCGGTGCGGAGCGCAGCGATTCCTCGAAGACGATGGAATGCGATGAGCGGTATGCACGGGTGACGCGCGCGAGCAGCGAGCTCGCACCGGGTGCGTCGGGAGAGACGGTGAACCGCAGCGTGTGTCCGCCGACCGAGACGACCAGCGCTCCGGCGCGCGCGCGGGCGCGGTAGCACCCCGGGCCGCAGGCTGCTGCGGGGCGACCGTCGACGCGGACGTTCCGCCCGTTCTGGCCGGTTCCGTCCTGTCCGAGGAGCGTCACGATCGCGACGTTGCGACTGCGGGCGACGGCGACGGCGAGCGTTCCCAGCTCGCGCGCGTCGACGACGGCGTCGCGGGGCGGCAGCTTCGGCGGCTGCGGCGCCGCGACGGCGGGCGCGGCCGTAGCCGTCGGCGTCGCCCTGCCGGGGCGGAGCTGAACCAGCACGGCGACGACGCCGACGACTGCGGTCAGGAGGACGACCTCCACGCGGATCGAGCGGCGGAGCGACGCGAAGGCACCGAGCAGGCGTGTGCGGTTCAGCCGGCCGAGTGCGAGGAGGGGCGCCAGGAGGCCCGTCTTCACGAGGAGTGCGCGACCGTACGTCGTCGTCCACAGCTGCTCGAACGCGCGAAGCTCGGTCAACGCCCGTAGGCCGCCGCTCGCCGCGAGCACGACCACTGCGGCGAGCACCGACGAGGAGACACGGCGGACGACGTCGCCGCGCGCATCGACCGGCAACTCGGACCTCGGAACGACGAAGAGCAGCGCGACGAGCGCTCCGAGCCACACGGCGGCGGCGCCCACGTGCGCGACGTCGGCCGGCACCGCCAGCAGCCAGGGCTGGTCGCGATCGAGCGCATGGCCGGCGAGGCCCGGCGTGGCGACGAGCAGCAGGGAGCAGGCTCCCGCCGCTCCGAAAAGCCGCGTCGTCCGCGGGGCGAGCGCGGCGGCAGCGGCGCCCGCGGCGGAGAGCGCGAGCGCGATCTCGAGCACGAGTGCGTTCCGTGTTCCGCCGGGCGCGTCGTGGACGACCCCGCTGCAGCCGACGAAGGCGAGCAGGAGCGCGAAGAACAGGAGGTGGGAGAGACGCTCCCGGAGCGCGTGCGCGTACGGCCGCGTCA
>Ga0209579_10001945_pt1 | contig 16437 bp, 20 predicted proteins | sample Coa_R1_2_FD_187152 | JGI IMG/M metagenome (GOLD analysis project Ga0209579, IMG submission 187152) | Surface soil microbial communities from Centralia Pennsylvania, which are recovering from an underground coalmine fire - Coalmine... | ecosystem: Environmental > Terrestrial > Soil >... | reverse complement strand
TGCCTATGCCGCCGATCTGCCGCCCACGGACAAACTCGTGCGCGACGTGCTCGAGCAGGACTGGTCGACGTCCTCGACTCCCGCGCCGCGAAGTACGCGTACAACGCTGTCCACTACTGCCGTCGTTCGGGGCGGCGATTCGGTCGGCGCGCAGGCATTGCCGCGCGCCGAGAATGAAATCTCTCCGCGCATGCAGACGTCGGAGGGACCCACGCTCGGCACACTGGCCGACATTGCCGCGCTTGCCGCCGCGAAGGGCGCCTCCGTGCTCAGGGTGCAGATCGAAAACCATGTGCACCTTGTCCGGCTCGAACCGGGGCAGATCGAATTCCGTCCAGCCGCGGCGGCGCCGCGCACGCTCGCGGGCGACCTTGCGCAGAAGCTCAAGGAATGGACGGGCACGCGCTGGGTGGTGACGCTCGCACGCGAGGGCGGCGAGCCGACACTTGCGGAACAGAGGAAAGCCGCACGCGAAAAGAAGCTCGAACAGGTGGCGCAGTCGCCGATGGTGCGCGCGGTGCTCGACCGTTTTCCCGGCGCCGAAATCGTCGCCGTCCGCGACCGGGAAAGCGATTTGCCTGCTTCCGAAAATGAAAGTTAGAGCCAGAGAAAATGCCCTCACCTTGAGCTTGTCGAAGGGTGAGGGCCGCATGTTTCGACAAGCTCAGCATGAGACGTTTTTTGGCGCCCCGATCGTCTAGTCCATGGCATCGCTTCCAGCCGGACCTGAGATCGAAAAGCTGGTGCAGCTGCTCGCCAGGTTGCCGGGCCTGGGGCCGCGTTCCGCGCGCCGTGCAGCCCTTGTGCTGCTCAAGAGACGCGAAACCCTGCTCGAACCGCTCGGCCAGGCGATGCGCGACGCCGCGGTCGCCATCCGTGTGTGCGAAGCCTGCGGCAACCTCGATACGGCGAGCCCTTGCGCGATCTGCCGCGATCCTCGGCGCGAGGCTCATGTTCTGTGCGTCGTGGAGGATGTAGCCGATCTGTGGGCGCTGGAACGGGCCGGTGTATTCAAGGGACGCTATCACGTGCTCGGCGGCGCGCTTTCTGCGCTTGATGGCGTCACGCCGGAAAAGCTGAACGTCGCGCCGCTGGCCGCGCGTGTCGCAAACGGCGTCGACGAAGTCATCCTCGCCATGAACGCAACCGTCGAGGGACAGACGACGGCCCACTACCTGATGGATGTACTTGCCGGCTCGAGAGCGAAACTTACGCGTCTCGCGCACGGCGTACCCGTTGGCGGCGAACTCGATTATCTCGACGAGGGCACGCTCTCCGCCGCCTTCCGCGCCCGCCGCGAAATGTAAGATTCACAATGAGACAGTGAGGCGGTGAGATAGCCGTTGCGCGGCAAGATAACGCGAATTCGCAAAGACAGCAATCAATCACGCGCTTCGCGCGCAATCATAACTCCTGTTGGTAGGTGTACAATATCTCCCTGAATACAGGTATCTCACTGCCTCACCGTCTCATTGTGAATCTTCAAGCGAATAAGCACGCTAAACGGTGACAAAAAGGTCCTGTAATCCCCTGAAGAAAGGGAGCGAGCGCCAGCGCGGCGGCGCATCCGGATCGGCGAGCTTCAGATTCGGAAAGCGCGCAAAGAACGCGGGCAGCGCGACCTGTGCCTCGAGTCGCGCGAGCGGCGCGCCAATGCAGAGATGGGCACCGCCGCCGAATGCGACATGCGGCGCATCCTTTCGCGCGATGTCGAAGCGGTGCGGATCGGAAAAAGCCTCGGGGTCGCGATTGGCGCCGCGCAGAGACAGGAACATGGACTGCGCCGTCCTCACCGGGCAGCCACCGATCTCGAGATCGCGCGAGGCGATGCGTCCCGTAATGTCCACGGGTCCTTCGTAACGGAGCACCTCTTCCACAGCCGAATTGATCAGCGAGGGCTCCGCTTTGAGCTTTTCGAGTTGGTCGGGATGGAGCAGGAACAGCCGCACACCGTTGCCGATCAGGTCCGTCGTCGTGAGATTGCCGCCAACCAGCAGCGACTGGAGATTCACCGAGAGTTCGCCGTCCGTGATTGGCGCGCCTTCCGCCTGCAGCGCGACCATGTCGCTCACGAGATCGTCGCGTGGCTCGGCGCGGCGCGCATGGATCAGGTCGTTCATGTACGCCGAGAGGGCGGTCGCCGCTTCGACCAGCTGTTTGGTCTGTTCGTCGGTGCGGAAAGGATTGAGGAAAAGGATCACGCCTTCCGACCAGCGGCGGAATTCGACGAGTCGCGTCTCGTCCACACCCAGGATGCGCGCAATAACATCGATTGGCACAAGAACGGCGAAATCGGCCATTACGTCGAAGCGGTCGCGCCCGTTCAGGCGGTCGAGAATCCCGTTTACCACGGCCTCGACCTGCGGACGGCAGCGCGCCACCCGCTTGTACAGTGCCTTCGCGAGCGGATTGCGGATGCGCGCGTGATCGGGATCGTCGAGGAGGAGGATGCCTTTGCGCTCCTCGTCGGGATCGGCATTGATGCCTTCGACGCGCTCCTCCCGGATGCGTTTCTGCAGCACCGCCTCGGGCTCGGCCTTCTCCGGATCGCGCCAGAGGGTCGTGTCGGAGAGAACGCCGCGGACATCGGCATAGCGGGTGAGAATGAAACTCCCGGCCATGTTGTCGCGCCGCACCGGGCATTCGGCACGCAGACGGTCGAGGATCGCGTGCGGGTCCTGGTTGAAATCGGGATTGAGCGGGGTCAGGTCGAAGACGCCAGGCAGCGGCTGGTCGGTTTGCTTGTCGGGCATTCGCGGCCCTTCCTGAAGGCGATCCGTTCTACCGCTGCCCGCCTCAAATCGCCAGTGCGCCAACCGCGGCAAGGCCGGCAAGAGAGGCGCCGGACAGGCGCCGAGCGCTGTGCGCATCGACGCCACCAAGCGCGTAAACCGGAACAGTCACCTTGTTGGCGATAATCCGTACACGCAGCGATCCCAGAAAATTTTGGCCAGCGTGACTCCGCGTTGCAAACGCCGGCGCGAGAAAAATCGCATCCGCACCGGCACGTGCGGCGCGTGCGCCGGCGGCAAGGGAATGCGCGGCGGACGTGATGAGCCAACGCCGGCGTTTCGTACGCCAGTGCGTGGCAAGCGGGAGCTTCGCCTCGGGAAAATGGACACCGTGAGCGTGCAGTTCGGTGGCAAGATGCGGATCGTCGGCGATGATCCAGACGAGCCTGCGCTTGCGCGCGATGCGCGCTATGGCCGACGCGAGCGCCCGCCTTTTGGCGCTGTTTCTTTCGCGCAGCACGACCATGCTGCCGCGCGGAAGCGCGCGGATTGAAGGCAGTGGATCGGGCAGGCGTGCATCGTCGGTGAAAAGCACGAGCGCCGGCAGGCGAGAGCGCGTTTGTTCCGCGTGCTGCCACGCCAGCCTTGCCAATTGCGCCCTCGCGAGGTTATCCGCCAAAGGATGTCCTCTCCGTCCCTCATGCCGGACTCACCGGCTGCACAGAATCTCGCCCACATTCTCGCGCGGATCGAGGCAACCCGGAAATCGGCACTGAAGCCCGCATCCTCGACAACGCTGGTGGCGATTTCGAAGACGTTCGGTCCGGAATCGATCCGCGCTGTGATCGCCGCAGGTCAGCGCGTCTTCGGCGAAAATCGCGTGCAGGAAGGCAAATCCAAATGGCCGGCGCTCCGGTCCGAGCACCCCGAGATTGAACTGCATCTCGTGGGTCCGCTGCAGACCAACAAGGCGCGGGAGGCAATCGCGCTTTTCGACGCGATCCATTCGCTCGATCGGCCGAAGCTTGCCGAAGCGCTGCGTCATGAATTCGAGCGAACGGGGAAGCGGCCTCTTCTTTTCATCCAGGTGAACACGGGCGAAGAAGCGCAGAAGGGCGGCGTCTTTCCGCTCGGAGCGCCGGGTTTTATCGACTTTTGCCGCGAAACGCTTCGGCTGCCCGTTTACGGACTGATGTGCATCCCGCCCGTCGACCAGCCGCCTGCGCCCCATTTCGCGTTGCTCGCCAAAATGGCGCGCGAGCACGGTCTCGAGGGGCTCAGCATGGGCATGAGCGACGATTTTGAAACCGCCATCCGCTTTGGCGCAACCCATGTGCGGATCGGCACGGCAATATTCGGCAAGCGGCAATAAGGCGTTTGCGGCGGGCTACCCGGCGGCTATCGACTTGACGTTCGCACAATCCATTTCAAGGTCGCCCGAATCCGTTTCGACGCTCAGCTTTCCGCTCCAGGAGACGTTTTCCTTTCTCGTCTTTTTCTTCAGCACAAGACCGGTGAGCGAACCCTTGACGGTTTTCCCGTTCTCGAGCGTTACCACGACCGTTTCGGCATCCATAACGTCGAGGACCTGGGAGCCCAACTCCGCCAGTTCAGCCGCATCGTCTTCTGACTCTGCCATCTTTCTCTCCGTGCGTGGAAACTGAGTTCTGAGATTCCGTGCGATCGATGGTGGGCGCGACTGGGATCGAACCAGTGACCCCTACGATGTCAACGTAGTGCTCTCCCGCTGAGCTACGCGCCCTTCCTTGGGGCGTTCCCTATATCGCCGGCAATCCGGCGCGGCAAGCCGAAGGGCTCATGCCGCGATCATGCGGTCGATCTCCTGCACGATTTCGCGCAGGTGAAACGGCTTCGAAAGCACCTTGGCGCGCTTTGGCGCGTTTGCCGAAGGATGAAGCGCGACGGCGGCGAACCCGGTGATGAACATGATCTTGAGGTTCTCGTCACGTTCGGCAGCCCGCTTGGCGAGTTCGATCCCGTCGAGCCCCGGCATGACGATATCGGTCAGGAGCAGATCGAAGCTGTTCGCGCTCAGCGATTCGAACGCCGCTTCGCCGTCGCCAAAATCGGTGACCTCATGTCCCGCCTTGACGAGCGCCGCGGCAAGAAAGCGACGCAGCGATTCATCGTCTTCCGCCAGAAGGATTCGTGCCATGACACCCCTTGGGCGGGACCTTAATCCCATATGCGAACCCGCGTAAATCGGGATCGCAGGGATCACGCGAAGTTTCGCGAAACGCGCTTGCCGAACGCCCCGTGTTGGTGATCTCCTGAGCGCGTTGGAATCTGCAAAAGCGCGAATGCCGGTCTTTCCGAGGAAAGAGCAGGACCCGGTCCTTGAGGACCTGATAGCCGAGCCCGTACGTGTGGTACGGCCCCAGCGGCAGCGGGTACCGTTTGTCTTCGCTTCCCCGCATTCGGGCCGGCTCTATCCGCCGAGCTTTGTCGAGAAGAGCCGGTTGAACGCGACGACGCTCAGGCGCTCCGAAGACGCCTTCGTGGAAGAGTTGTTCGAACCATGCCGCGAACTGGGCGCGCCGATGCTCATTGCCCGCTTTCCGCGCGCCTATCTCGACGCGAATCGTGCGCCGATCGAACTCGACCCCACCATGTTCGACGGCGCACTTCCTTTCGCCGTCGACCGCGGGAGTCCGCGCGTGCACGCCGGACTCGGCATCATTCCTCGCGTTGTTCGCGAGGGGACGGAAATCTATCGCGCAAAGCTCCCCGTGCGCGAGGCGGAGTTTCGCATCCAGAATTTCTATCGCCCCTATCATTTGCAACTCGCGCGGCTCGTCGAAGCCACGCGCGCAGTTTTCGGTGTCGCGGTTGTCGTCGACTGCCATTCGATGCCGTCGGCCGCCGCTTCGCCGGATGCGGTGATCGGCGACCGTCTGGGGCTGTCTGCATTTTCGGAGGTCACCGCGGCAGCCGAGCGCGCGCTCGCCGGGGCCGGCTTTTCGGTTGTACGCAACGCGCCATATGCCGGCGGACATACGATTCATCTGTACGGACGACCGGGTGACAACGTCCACGCGCTTCAGATCGAGATCAATCGCGGACTCTATCTGGACGAAGAGCGCGTCGAACGGGGCAGCCGATTCGCGCAGGTGCGCCGTTCGCTCGGCGAAGTGCTGCACGCCTTTGTGTCGCTCGTCGCCCTGGAAAGCGCCGGCGCCGCGGCGAGAATCGCTGCCGAATAGTTAACCATTATTAGCGATTCGTTAATTCCCGCCGCCATTTCTCCCCCGTCATGTACCCCGTCACAAAATCATGATTCGCCTGAAACACACCTGTCGCGAACCGACGACATTCAGGTTGGTGCAGTGATTCGCTCAAGTGGAGCTCCATGCGCGAACAGGCTCTGTACCGTACGTCTCTGCCAAAGGCGGGCAACCCGCGGCGCGCGGGCGGCGCAGACAGGCGAACGCGTCCCGGGGTCCCGGGGGAACATTTCCGTGCCGCCCGGTACCGTACACTTTTCGTGTCCGACGTCCACCTCGGTACGCGCGGCTGCAAGGCCGAACTGCTGGCGGACTTCCTTGCGCACAACAGCTGCGAGACGCTTTTTCTCATTGGCGACATTGTGGACGGCTGGCGCCTGCGCCGCCGCTGGTATTGGCCCGACGCGCACAATCGCGTGATTGAGGCCATTTTGCACAAGATCGATTCGGGAACCCGCGTCATCTATGTGCCCGGAAACCACGACGAGATGCTGCGGCCCTATTGCGGCCGCTTCATTTCGGGGGTGGAACTCATGCAGGAGGCCGTGCACGAAACGGCCGATGGCCGGCGCCTTCTCGTTATCCATGGCGACCGCTTCGACGCGGTCATTGCCTATGCGCGATGGCTCGCCTATCTGGGGGACAGCGCCTATACGCTCGCCCTTCACCTGAACGAAGCCTTCGCGGCGCTTCGCCGGGCGTTCGGCCTCGAATACTGGTCGCTTTCGGGATTTCTGAAGCGAAAAGTCAAGAATGCGCTCGAGTATATCTGCCGGTTCGAGGCCGCAGCCGCCCGCGAGGCAAAGAGCCGCGGTTTCGATGGGGTAATATGCGGCCACATTCATCAGGCAACCATCAAGACGATCGAAGGCGTGCTTTACATCAATGACGGCGACTGGGTTGAAAGCTGCACGGCGCTCGCGGAAGATAGGAACGGCAATCTGGAGATTCTGTGCTGGTCATCGCCCGCGTCTCGCTCCGCCGTTTTCGCGAGCCCAACGCGCGAGTTCGCTTCCGCTTTCTCCTGAGCCCGGCCTGACCGTGGACCCGCGCGACGCGCCTCTCCGCGGCCCGCTTGCCCCCTTCACTCCCGGAAGGAAGCTTCTGATCTTCACCGACGCCTGGGCGCCCCAGGTGAACGGCGTTGTGCGAACGCTGGAAACCCTTGGCCAGGATCTTCGCACGCTTGGCTGGCAGGTCCGCTATGCCACCCCGCTCGACCATTCGACGCTGCCGCTGCCCACCTATCCGGAAATCCGTCTTGCGCTGTTTCCACGAAGACGCCTTGCCCGCACCGTCGCGGAATTCGCGCCCGACGCGATCCATATCGCCACCGAGGGAACGATCGGGATGAGCGCGCGGGCGATCTGCCTCGCGCGAAACATTCCCTTCACAACCTCGTTCCACACGCGCTTTCCCGAATATGTACACGCCCGATTTCCCTTCATTTCGACCGGTACGGTGTACCGGTTCCTGCGCTGGTTTCACGGTCCGGCGGCCGCGATCATGGTCGCCACGCCCTCGCTCCGGAGCGAGCTGGAGGCGAACGGATTCCGGAATCTGCGCATCTGGACGCGCGGCGTCGACGTTGCTCACTTCCGCCCCATTCCTGACGCCCAAATGCCGTTCCCCCGGCCGATCTGGCTGTACGTGGGGCGGATTGCGGTCGAGAAGAACATCGAAGCGTTTCTCCAGCTCGACCTGCCGGGCACCAAGGTCATCATTGGCGAAGGTCCGGCGCGACTCTCGCTCGCGCGCGCCTATCCGGATGCGAAATTTCTCGGCGCGAAGTCGGGCGAGGACCTCGTGCGCCACTATTCGGCAAGCGATGTGTTCGTTTTCCCAAGCCTTACCGACACGTTCGGTCTGGTCATGCTCGAAGCGCTGGCCTGCGGTTTGCCGGTCGCCGCGTTCCCCGTCCAGGGGCCCCGCGATGTGATCGGAAACGCGCCGGTCGCGGCGCTCGATTCCGATCTTCGCCGCGCCTGTCTGCATGCACTGGACATATCCCGCGAACATGCCCGCGCGTTCGCACTTAACCGATCCTGGCGCGCGTGTACGGAGCAGTTCGTTTCGAATCTTCCGAGTCGGGCAGGGCGAAGGGTCGGGGAGCAGCCGCCCGCCCAGTCCGGGTCGCTGGAACCTGTGGTCTAGGCGGGGCACCGGCGCCCTTCCCTTCGTGGCCGATGTCGATAGAATCGATTTGCGCCCGCCGAATCACCTGACTTCCCGATGAGCCCGCCACCCACCTCTGAAAGGAGCTTCCGACTCGCGCCTGCGGAAGCCGCGTACCTTACCGCAGTGGTGCTGGGCTGGGCGGTCCTGGTGATTTCGCGCGGCAAGGACGCGTCCTGGGATTTCCGCAACTACCATTGGTACATCCCTTACGCGTTCCTCCATGGACGGCTCGGCATCGACGTCGCAGTCGCCCATCAGGCGACGTATTACAATCCGTTCCTGGACACGCCGTTCTATCTTCTCGCCACCCATTTGCATGCCTGGCTCGCGCTCGGCATTTTGGGAGCGACGCAAGGCGCCAACGTCATCCCGCTTTATTTTCTCTCACGCTCGCTGCTCCGCGTCGAGCCGCGGTGCCTGATTGCGGCAATTGCGACGCTGCTTTGCATGCTGGGGAGTCTGACACTCTATCTCGCTGGCGCAACCTACTACGACAATGTGATGAGCCTGTTTGTACTTGCGGCGCTGGCAATCGCCATCGGGAAGCGCGAGACACTGCGGGACGGAACCCTCTCCGGGAACGCGTGGATTGCCGGCGCCGGAGGACTCCTGCTTGGCATGGCCGTCGGCCTCAAACTGCCCGAGGCGCCTTTCGCACTCGGAACTGCGGCGGCGCTGGTTGTCCTGCCGGGGAATGCGGCGAACCGCGTCGTGCGGCTTCCGGCAGCCCTGGCCGGCGGACTGCTGGGCTTTGCGATTTTCGAAGCATACTGGATGACGGAAATGCTCCGGCTCACGGGCAATCCCGTTTTCCCGTACTTCAACCAGTATTTTCATTCGCCGCTGGCGCTCCCGGCGCCTTATCGCGATCTCCGGTTCATCCCGCACAGCCTGGAGCACCAACTGCTCTTTCCGCTTCTCTTTTCGATCGACTGGCGCGTGGCAGACGATCTTCCGTTCCGCGACATCCGGGTCGGCATCGCCTACGTTCTCGTCATCGCTACTGTACCGGTCTGGCTTTTGGCGAGGCGGCGGCAAAACCCCCTCATCGCTCCTGATGTGGCTGCCGCCCTGTTTGCATTTGCGGCGGTTTCCTACGCGATATGGCTGAAGATATTCGCGATCTACCGCTACATCGTCGTTCTGGAAATGCTGGCGCCGCTTCTGATCATTGCTGCGGTGGGACTGTGGCCGCTTACGCCACGCGCACGAATCTTGATCGCCGCCGCAATGCTGTTGTGGGTGCAGGCCACGTCGGAACCGATGGAGCCCGGTCGCGCGCCGGCAACCGATCCGTACGTGCAGGCGGCGATCCCGCCCATCCCGCATCCCGATCACACAATGGTCCTCATGACCGGTGAGGCGCCGCTCGGTTATCTCGTGCCTTCGCTTCCGCAGGCGATCCCGGTTCTCAGGATCGACGGCTGGCTCATTCAGCCGCAGGACGGCTCCCGGCTCACCGCGGATACGCGCAGGCGGGTGGACTCCTTCCACGGCGATCTCTTTGTGATCGCCGATGCCGGCGAGATTGCGCGCAGCCGCGACGCGCTCGCCGCCTACGGGCTTGCCATGAATGCTGCGGAATGCCGAAATATCGAAACGAATCTCGGCGGGCCCTATCGCTTCTGCCCGCTTTCACGTGTGCAGAACGGAAAGACATGAACCAGTCGCCAACGCGTATCGCCGTGATCGTGCCCTGCTACAACGAAGAAGCGACGATCGGTCGCGTCGTACGCGATTTCCGCGCGGCCCTGCCGGGAGCGGAAATTTTCGTTTACGACAATCGTTCGAGCGACGGCACGGCCGCTCGCGCGCGGGAAGCCGGCGCAGTTGTCCGGGAGGAGACGCGCCGCGGCAAGGGCAACGTCGTGCGGCGGATGTTTGCGGATGTGGAGGCAGACATATACGTGCTTGTCGACGGAGACGACACCTACGACGCGGCAGCGGCTCCCCACCTTGTACGCACGCTTATCGAAGGCGGCTACGACATCGTGTCGGGGCGCCGGGTCGCGGTGGGCGAGCACGCCTATCGCGCCGGACATGTCCTCGGCAACAAGATATTCACCGGCATTACGGGACTCATGTTCAACATCAACATGGTTGACATGCTTTCGGGCTACCGCGTGATGTCCCGCCGCTTCGTGAAATCGTTTCCGTTTACGGCCGAAGGTTTCGGCATCGAGACGGAACTCACGGTACATGCGGCGCGGCTGCTCATGCCCATGATCGAAATCGATACCGCGTACAAGGAACGCCCCGCCGGTTCCGTCAGCAAACTTCACACCTGGGCCGACGGCTTTCGCATTCTTTTCACCATTGTGGCACTCGTGCGCGAGGAACGGCCGCTCATCTTCTTCACCGGCCTGTTCGTGCTGCTCGCCATTGCATCGCTCGTTGTCGGTACACCCGTGGTCGTTGAGTATTTCCGCACCGGCCTCGTGCCGCGCCTGCCGTCGGCCGTGCTGGCCGTGGCGCTGATGCTCCTGGGATTCCTCGCGCTTGCGAGCGGCTTGATTCTCGATACCGTGACGCGCGGCCGCTGGGAACTCAAACGCACGGCCTATCTGCGCATTCCGGGCCCTGGGGACCTCCTGCTGCCATGACAGGCCCTGCCGCGCGCTTGAGCCGGCTGCACCGAAACCGTTTTCTGCAATTCGCACTGATCGGCAGTGCGGGATTTCTGGTCAATGAGTGCGTCCTGTTCGTTGCCCTGCACCTCGGGTTGAACAAATACCAGGCGTGGTTTCCGGCCTTTGCCGTGGCCGTGACCTTTACATGGTGGGGTAATCGCAGCCTGACATTTCGGGACCGTGCGGCGACGCACAATCTTGCCCTGGAGTGGCTCACATTCGTCCTGACCAATGGTCTTGGCGCTCTGGCGAATTTCGCGGCCTACTATCTATTGGTGAAGTACGTTCCTGCCCCTATTGGGAATCCGCTGCTCGCAAACGCCATCGGTACGCTGGTAGGTCTTGTGTTCAACTTCACCGTGGCCAGCCGTGTGGTCTTTCGTGAGAGGAAGGCTTAGGCGCGGAAATTTTCGGGGCCGGATTATCGCAGCCGCGCCAGCTCTTCCACGACCGCGGTTCCGGACGGCAGATCGACGTCCGTGCGCGTGGTTTCGGTGAGTCGAGACAGCATCATGTAGAAGCCGCAGGTGACGATGATCTCCACGATCTCCTGGGGCGAGAAATAGCGGCTCGCCGCCTTTACCGTCTCCTCGTCAGCCCGCACCTTATCGATCACTTCGCATGCAAAGCGCAGCAGGGCCTGTTCGCGATCATCAAAACACGTATCCTCGAACCGGCCCGCCTCTACCGCTTCGATTTGCGCCCTGCTCAATCCCGCCGCCTCAGCGATCGGAACGTGCTGGACCCACTCGTAGGCGCCACCTTCGCGCTGCGAGACCGTCAGGATTACGAGTTCCCGCATCCGTGGCCTGAGTTTCTGCCGGCCGAGGATTGCGCCTCCGAGGCGCATGCACGGCACGAACGCTGCCGACGCATTCGCCAGCATTTTCATGACGTTCAATTTTCGCGGCATGCGCGAAAAGGCCTCGCGCACCTCCTGGGGTGCGTGCGCCATATCGGCATAGGAAATGAGCGGCATAGGACAATCCGTTGTTGGAGCCGTCATCCAACAATGGACGAGCAGGCGCCGGACTCGCAACTCCCGTGCGCGTCACTCCGGCCCATTTGGCGCCGGGCCGGTCTGGGGGTCAACCGCAACCGACTTGATGATGGCGAAAATATCCTCGCCCTCGCCGAGCCCAAGACGTTCCCAGGAGGCGCGTGTGATGCGGGCGATAAGCCTTACCCCGCCGCAGCGAAGCCCGACGTCGACATGGGTCCCGCTTTGGGCGTGACCGCCGCCAACCTGTACCGGCAGCACGTTGTTGGCACTGATCGCCTCGGGACGCGCGCGGGCGATGATGACGTCCTCGGCGCCGATTCGAACCCGAAGCCTGGATCCGGGCGGCCGTGCTACCTGGGGTATGAGAATGATGCCGCCATCGAAGCCGAGCGCGCTCAGCCCGTCGCTGCGATGTTCCAGCACCTTGGCCGGAAAAACCGTTCCGTGCGCGGGCACGAGCCGCCCGAGCGCGGGATCTGAAAGCAAGTCGAAAACGGATCCCGAGGCCGCGACTTTTCCATCATGAAGCACGATCAAATTCTCGGCCAGGCGCGAAACTTCTTCGATGGCGTGCGTGACATAAATCATCGGCAGCCGTACGGAATCCCTCAGGCGTTCCAACCAGGGGAGGATCTCGGATTTGCGCTGCGGGTCGAGCGCCGCGAGCGGTTCGTCGAGAAGGAGAATCCGCGGACCGGAGAGCAGCGCGCGACCCAGGGCAATCCGGCTTTTTTCTCCGCCGGACAGTCTGGCAGGTTTGCGTTCGAGGAGCGGAGCGAGGCCAAGCAATTCGACCACATCGGAGAGGGCAGGCAAGATTGCGCCATCCTGCGCCCTGCGCGCACCAAAGAGCAGATTGCGCCTGACCGTCAGATGCGGAAACAGGCGCGAATCCTGAAACACATAACCTGTTCTCCGGAGCCGGGCCGGCACGAAAATCTGTGCATTGGTATCGAGCAAAACCTCGCCGTCGATGGCGATTCGCCCATGGTCGGGGCGCAGGAGTCCGGCGACCGCATTGATGATCGTCGTCTTTCCCGATCCCGATGGCCCGAACAGCGCCGTCACGCCGGCGCGTTCAATACGGAAAGCGGAATCAAGCAGGAACCCACCGAAGTTGTGGCGGAGGGACACTTCGATCGTCATGCGCGAAGCGCTCGATTGAGGCGACGGTCGGCCAGACCCGCACACGCTACGCCGATGAGCGCAAGCGTTATCGAGATCGCCGAGAGACGGGCCGCCTCGGTTTCCCCGCCCGGCTGCTGGAGCGCGCTGTAGATGGCGAGCGGCAGCGTACGGGTTTCGCCCGGAATGTTGGACACGAACGTGATGATCGCGCCGAATTCGCCGAGGCTCGCGGAAAATGCCGTGATCAGGCCGGCAACAACGCCCGGCAGGGCAAGCGGAAAAGTGACGCTCAGGAAGCGGTCGAAAGCGGATGCGCCGAGCGTTTCCGCCGCCTGAATGAGACCGGCATCCTGCGTTTCCAGCGAAAGGCGGATCGCGCGGTATTGGAAGGGAAACGTCATGAGACCGGCCGCCAGCGCCGCGCCAGTCCAACTGAAGGCGAAACGGATGCCCCAATGGGTCTCGAGCCAGGCACCGAACGGCTCGCGTGTGCCGAAGATCATCAGAAGGAGGTAACCGATCACCACCGGAGGAAGCGCGAGAGGCAGATGCAGAATTCCGTCGACGAGGCCACGGCCGGGAAATGTTTTTCGCGCGATGAAGAGCGCTGCGGCGAACGCCGGCGGAAACGTACAGGCGATGGCGACCGAAGACACGCGCAGGCTTAGCAGCAACGCCTCGGTTTCAGCGGGCGTGAGCGGCGTCATCGAACGCCGAGGCCGCAGCGGACAAAGATGGCACGCGCCTTCATTCCCGCAACGGAGCGACCGCAGCCCTGTACGGGTGACGCCGTTCCTTTGGCGGCGCCTGCCGGATAGACGATGGGTCTGGACATCCGCCCCTCCTGAGCGTGCTGCCAGATATCATTCGCAACAGATCGCGTCACCATGTGTGGGCTCGGAGGCGAGCCGGAACTCGCCTGCGCGCCGGCGCGTTTCCGGCCCGGACACACACGGAGGACGAGACACCATGGACATCCAGAGCACAGCACGCAAAGCCGGACGCAAGGTCGGACGCCTGCTCTCGGCTGGCGAGCAAACCGGTACCGACACCGACATCCTGGATCTCTTGCAGAAGGATCACGACGAGGTGGAGGAGCTTCTTGACAAGCTGGTGGAAAGCCGGAGCGGCAGCGAGCGGAAATCGCTGCTGAAGAAGATCAAGGGCGCACTCGTGCCTCATGTACGCGCGGAGGAAAAGGTCGTTTACGACGCCGTCATTGCCGTCAAGGGCAAGAAGGAAGCGCAGGACGGCGAGGAAGGGTATCTTGAACACGGACTGGCCGACCGGATGCTGGCGACGCTCGGGAAAATCTCGGGTGCCATGTCGCCGGAATTTGGAGCCGCCGCGAAAGTCCTGAAGGAACTGGTGCTGCACCACGTCCGCGAAGAGGAAAACAACATCTGGTCGGATGTGCGCGAACACTTCTCCGATGACGAGCGCGTGGAAATGGGCCGCAAATTCCAGCTGGCCAAACAACGCGTGCGAATCGTGTGAGGCACTAACATATGTTGCAGGTTAGCAGATGATGCATGGAACGGTCGCCGCCGGGCGACCGTTTTCATCACGTAAGGCCGCGGAGTTGGCGCTCCAAAGCCCGTCGCATCGATAAGGATGCGAGCAGGCCTGAGGGCAAAGAGCGCCGCTCGCGGCTTTTCGACGGGCGCAATCACGCGAACACCAAGACGGAACCCGCAAAACCGCGGACACGTTTTCTGCTCGCACTGTCAGGAGAACGTACACATGGACAAGAACAGAATCGAAGGCAACGCCGACAAGATCAAAGGCGAAATGAAAGACAAGGCCGGCAAGGTGCTCGGCAACGATCGCCTGCGCGCCGAAGGCCAGGCCGACAAGGCGAAAGGCGAAATCAAGGATGCGGCGGGCAAGGCTGCCGATGCCGCACGCCACGCCGTCGACAAGACGTCGGATACGATCAGCAACGCCTCAAAGCATTAATCGCGGCGAAAGCCGAAGAGAATGGCGCCGGGAGCATTCCCGGCGCCTTTTCTCCATGTGGCGAAATCGTCCTCCAGACGGGCGGAAATCGCCGAAAAGATTGCCACGACGGCGCCGAAGATCAGCGAAACTGCCATCCACAATGCCGCGTAGCTCGCGGCCCGTCGCGCATTGTCGAGCCGGCTGCGGGCCTCGGCCTGCATCGCGTCGACCCGCGACATGGCCTCGTCCGCCCCGATAGCCGCCTGGGCCGAAACCAGGTCGGACAGCCGTGCGCGATCTTCCGGCGGGATCGTCCCGCCGCGCAGGGTCGCCGCCTGTACAATCCGTTCCGCTTCGGCGTGCGCCGTCTCGTCGCCGGAAGAGGCGCGATAGGCGCGGACCTGGGCCCGGCTCCCGCCTCGTTCGGGACGAAAGAGTACGTCGACAGCGTAAGCCGCCGGCGTTGCTGTGGTATTCTGCGAACCGCGCAGGCCGTAAAGCGCCCCAATGGCGTTTGCGCCCCCGCTGGCAGCCAATCCCATAAGGGCGACGATCGCAATCGTCCCGAGGATCGCGACTGCCCAGGACACAAGGCCATGCGCACCGGCGCGCAGCTCCTCCTGTCCCCGTGTTTCCGGCAGCGCACCCAACAGGCGGCCGGCAAGATGGCCGCCCACGGCGAAGCCGAAGGCCTGTGCCGCGAAAAAATAGATGGCGCCGGCCGTCAGGAAGGCCGGAAGGGAGGGGCCGGTATGTCTGACCGGATTGACGAGCAGGAGCCCGAATCCGGAGCCAAGCGCCAGAAGCACGAGAGTAACGGCCATGGCCGCAACCCCTCCCGCGAAGGCGAGGCCCCATGCGAAGCGAAAACCGGTGTTTTCGTCGGTAACGACCACGGTTTCGGTCATAACGGAATCCCCCGAGCGAGCGGACACGATGGTTCTTCAGGCGTGGCCGGTGATCAGCCACAGAAGGATGATGATCGGAATGGGCACGCCGATCAGCCACAAGAGGCAGGAGCGCATGAAATCCCCCGAAAAAGAGAGCGCATCTTGGAACGCAGTCTGACGAACAGAGTTCCCGCCGCGAGTGCCCGCGATCGTGTCATCGCGTTGCAGGCTCCGCAAAGGAGTGCCATCGTAACCGGCGGCGCCAAAGGATGATGCCATGTCCCTCGGACTGATCCTGCTCATCATCATCGTGATCTTTCTCGTCGGCGGGTTCAGCGGCCGCTTTGGCGGCTACGGCTACGGCTATGGGCACCACGGCATAGGCTGCCTCGGCACCATCCTCATCATCATCGTGATTCTGATCCTTCTTCACCGGATCTAACGCGGGGACGCTTGCTCGTGCAGGACGATCTGACCCGCGCCCAACACTACCGCGCCCTGGCAACGCAGATGCGCGATTCAGCACAGTCCGAAACGGATCAGGCGCGGCGCCAGGAATTGATCGAGATTGCCAATCAGTACGAAAAGCTCGCGGACAGGCTCGTCGGCAAGCACGCCAGCCGGGAACGGGCGTAGCTGTACGTCCTTTTCGTCCCATGTGTACGATGTGCCAGCGGCCGCGGGTGGTGA
>Ga0209579_10001944_pt1 | contig 16438 bp, 14 predicted proteins | sample Coa_R1_2_FD_187152 | JGI IMG/M metagenome (GOLD analysis project Ga0209579, IMG submission 187152) | Surface soil microbial communities from Centralia Pennsylvania, which are recovering from an underground coalmine fire - Coalmine... | ecosystem: Environmental > Terrestrial > Soil >... | reverse complement strand
GATATCACGCCTCTTTTCCCGGGATCCAGTACGACTCCTCTTTCAGGTGTTCTTTCTGAAAGCCCACCCGCCGCAGGATGCCTTTGACGTGCTCGATCATCTCCGGATTGCCGCACAGGTAGGCGACAGTATTCGATCCATTCAGGCCCCACATGTCGGCGTATTTGCGGGCGATGTCATCCACGCGCCCGGTTTCACCTATCCATGCAGTGTCCTCCCAGGGGCGGCTGACACTTGGTACATATTGCAGCCAGGGTAGCTCGCTCCCGAGCTTCTGCAATTCAGGGCAATAACCGAATTCAGCTGAGTGGCTGGCACCGTTGAGCAGAAACAGCTTGTGGTCGCCGGAGAATTGGCCTTCTTTCCATTGCTTTCGAAGAGTGCGGGCATAACTGACAAACGGCGCCACGCCGGTAACGGTGCTGACCAGGAGATGATTGGTCCGGCCGCTTTGAGTATCGAGGGTAAAGCGGCCTTTGGCAGATTTCCGCACCAGCAATTCATCCCCGACTTGCAGCTTGTAAAGCCGAGGTGTCATCTCGCCGCCTGGAACTAGCTCGAGGAAAAATTCGATTTCCGGCTCGAAGGGCGCGGAAGCAATCGAGTATGGACGCTCGTAACGCTTGCCGTCGGGTTCTTGCACGCACAGAGTTGCATATTGCCCGGGATTGAACTTGAAATCTCCGGCGATGCGAAGACGCACCGTCCAAAGAGTGGGACCCCATTCGACGCGCTCTGCGACTTTGGCGCGATAGAACTTATCGTCGAACGCGCTCATGGCGAACCTCAGCTTTCAGGAATGAGTGCGCGTGAGGCTAGTGTAATGGAATGGCGTGAGTTCGGGATATGACTTCTTTTTTCGCGTATTGGCTCATTTTGACAGTCCCGCGATACAGAGGTCATTCCGACGCCTCGCGTTCTCAACATCGGTAAGAGGAATCTCGCAGGGAGAAATGCGGTGTCGCTGCACGCAAGATCCCTCGCTCCGCCTGAAGAACAGCTTCGCTCGGGATGACGCCCCTCGAAAGATTCAAACTGAGCCACTACCTTTTTAGCGCCAGGAATTGTTACGAAATCCTCGATTGGCGTCTCATCTACTCTGGCAACCAGGAGAGCCGACGACGCGGGGGAGAAAAAACAAGCCGACCCACCGAGCCGTGTGACGGGCCGAGAATGAACCGTCGTAAGACGTGTGGGAACCCTCCGCGACCCTTTAGGCGTCTCCGCGTGACGGAGCATGGCACACCGGATCTAAGTAAACGAGTCGGGCCCCCGTTCATTCAGGTGTTGGTTCAAAAATCGGTTACCGCCATCACCAACGAAGCAGGTCGGCTTTCAATTGTGGATGCTAGGCAAAATCCGGAGGATTCGCAAGTGGGACCGAGCAAATAGTTGGAACTCCGGTTGCCAGCAACTTTGGTTACCCGGCGCGGCGGTCTTCCTTTAGCACTTCGTCAAGCGCATCGGAAAGCGTGTGAGCACGTTTCAGATAATCAACCGTACCTTCGTCTTGATTCCGTTTCAGCAGATGGTATTCATCGGCGATATTTAATGCTGCCAGCACCGCCACGCGAACTGTATCGACGGTATGAGTTTGATCGGCAACGGCGCGCATTTTGGCATCGACGTATTCAGCCAATTTCAAAATGTATTGCGGGTCGGGACCGGAGAGATTGTATCCCTGGTCAAAAATCTCTACGCGCACGCTGCTATGGTTGCGATCCTGAGGCTGCGTTTGCTTGCTGGGTGCTGCCATGGGCACGTACTCCTGAAGTATTCCGTAATTCCGGTGTCATCTTGAGCGAAGGACGCACCGTCGCAGATGCTCAAGAATGGCAAGTCTAGCTTGCTGCCTGCTGCTCTGCCAGATGATCAATCTGCTGCAGCATTTTTTCCACACGGTCGCGAACCTGTTCACGATCGCGCCGCAGCTGAACCATCTCCCGCCGCAGGGCATCGAGCTCCTCATCCCGCTCCCGCAACTGCTCACGCAATCGCTTCACATCTCGCTCGGCGACCGAGCGCGCCTGCTGGGCCGTTTTGAACGACTCAATGATGCGATAAATCTTTTCTTCAAGCGCCTGAAAGTCGTCGACTTTCACCTGAGCCGATGTTTCTCCCGCTGTTTTCAGAGACATAGTCTGATTTCCTGGGAATTAGGTTGAAGGCAGTATAACCCAGATTTCGAGTCGCAATCTGATCGCAAGAAATACATTCGTGCTGGTCGAGAGTGCAATCGCGCTCGGGGCTATGAATCGCTATATGTACATCGAGAGAAACTCTGCATCTCGACCTAAATCACTGAATCAAATACCATATTGATGAGGCACTCTGGCGGATTCAGCCTTCTGGACGGGATGTTCAGATTCGGATAGACCAGCTTCTCGCGCTTCTGATACATAACCCGCACTGATTCTCGACAAGTGGAGTTCCGTTCTCGGGCTTCTGGGACTTTTATGTGGATTGTTCGACTCGCTTTAAGGCGTCCTTATACTTTCATTGTTGTTGCGGTGTTGCTGCTGATCCTGGGGCCGATCGTCATTCTGCGCACACCTACCGATATTTTCCCCAACATCAACATCCCTGTGATCAGCGTGCTCTGGAGCTATGACGGCTTCGACGCCGAGCAGATGGCAAACCGCGTCGTGAGCATCACAGAGCGGGCGCTAACCACGACGGTGGACAACATTCAGCATATCGAGTCGCAGTCGCTAACGGGCAAGGCAGTGGTGAAAATATTCTTCCAGCCCAACGCCAGCATCGATAAGGCTATTGCTCAGGTGACTGCGATTTCGCAAACGCAGCTCAGGCAATTGCCGCCTGGAATCACGCCTCCTCTGGTCATTACCTACAATGCTTCCAGTGTCCCCATCCTGCAATTGGCGCTGTCCGGGAAATCGCTATCGGAACAACAACTGTTCGATTACGGAGTGAATTTCATTCGTACCCGCCTGGTTACGATCCAGGGCACAGCGATCCCGTGGCCGTACGGTGGCAAGATACGGCAGGTACAGGTCGACCTGAATACCGCCGCGTTGCAGTCGAAAGGACTCTCGCCACTCGACGTAGTGAACGCTATCAGCGCACAGAATCTTATTTTGCCCTCGGGTACGTCGAAAATCGGTCAGTTCGAATACAACGTCGATATCAACAGTAGTCCGGAGACGATCCGCCAACTCAACCAGATTCCGATCAAAACGGTCGGCAACACCACCATCTACATCCACGATGTAGCCTGGGTGCGCGATGGCTATCCACCGCAGACCAACATTGTGCGCGTCAATGGGCAACGAGCATCGATGTTGAGCGTTTTGAAAACCGGCAATGCATCCACGCTCGACATCATCGCCGGGATCAAAAAGCTCCTGCCCGTGGTTGCCGCATCCGTCCCGCCAGAGCTGCAGATCAAGCCGCTGGCGGATCAGTCACTATTTGTGCGCGCCTCGATTAATGGCGTGCTGAAGGAAGCGACCATCGCTGCCTGCTTGACCGGGCTGATGATCCTCATCTTTCTGGGAAACTGGCGCAGCACGGTGATCATCGCAGTTTCTATTCCACTTTCCATCCTGACCTCCATCATTGTCATGAGCGCTCTGGGCGAGACGATCAATATCATGACACTGGGAGGTTTGGCCCTGGCGGTCGGAATTCTGGTCGATGACGCGACGGTAGAGATCGAGAACATCAATCGCAATCTGGCGCAAGGGAAAGAAGTAGAGCACGCAATTCTGGATGGCGCGCAGCAGATCGCGGTGCCCGCGTTTGTTTCCACCCTATGTATCTGCATTGTGTTCGTGCCGATGTTTTTCTTGACTGGAGTTGCACGGTACTTATTCGTACCTCTTGCTGAGGCCGTTTGCTTCGCCATGCTGGCCTCGTATCTGCTTTCGCGAACATTGGTTCCAACGATGGCCAAGTACCTGTTGCGCGGCCACGAAGACGAGCTGCAGGCGGCGGCACAGAGCCGGAACCCGCTGGTTCATTGGCAGATTCGTTTTGAGCATGCCTTCGAGCGCTTTCGTGAACGCTATCACGATCTGCTGCAGGGGTGCTTGCGGCACCGCCGCATTTTCTTGTTGTCATTTGTGGGCGCCTGTGTCGCATCTCTCATTATTCTGATTCCATGGCTGGGTCAGGATTTTTTCCCTACCGTAGACAGTGGGCAATTCCGCATGCATCTCCGCGCCCGTACTGGGACTAGAATCGAGGAGACGGCCCGCTTATGCGACTTGATTGAGCAATCCATTCGGCAGCAGATTCCGCCGGACCAGCTGGACACAATTATTGATAATATCGGCCTTCCCTATAGCAGCATTAATCTCTCTTACAGCACTTCGGCGCCGGTAGGCCCCGCCGATGCCGATATACTCGTCAGCCTGAAAGAGGATCATTCCTCGACCGCAAAGTACGTTCACGATCTGCGACTTCGGCTTGCGAGAGAATTTCCTGGAACGACGTTCTCTTTTCCCCCCGCAGACATCGTCAGCCAAATCCTGAATTTCGGTCTGCCATCGCCGATCGACATTCAGGTGGTGGGAAACAATCTCGGCGTTAACCGTGAATTTGCCAACCAACTGTTGTCTCAAGTTCGGCAGGTGCCGGGCACAGTGGATTTGCGAATTCAGCAGCCATTCGATCAGCCGTATCTCCACGTCAACGTTGATCGCACAAAAGCGCAAGAGGTGGGCTATTCAGAACGCGATGTAGCCAACAATCTGCTCATTTCCTTGAGCGGCAGTTTCCAGACCACGCCGGAATTCTGGCTCGATCCCAAGAATGGGGTGTCGTACAGCATAGCTACTCAGACCCCGCAATACCGCATCCAGTCGCTGCAGGATCTGGAAAATGTTCCGGTGACCGGCCCCAGCACCGCTCAGCCACAGATCCTGACTAGTATCGCCAATATCCAACGCGGGGTGGGAATGGCGACGGTCTCGCACTACAACATTTCGCCGGTGATCGATATTTACGGTTCCGTGCAGGGCCGCGACCTTGGCGCGGTCGCGCGACAGATCAATCACATCATTCAAGATGCCAAAGCGCACGCCCCGCGCGGCACGGAAGTCATCGTACGTGGCCAGATTGAGACCATGCGATCCTCCTATATCGGGTTATTGAGCGGGCTGGTGTTTTCCATTTTGCTGGTCTACCTACTGATCGTAGTTAATTTTCAGTCGTGGCTCGACCCTTTCATTATCATTTCTGCGTTACCGGCGGCGCTGGCCGGCATTGCGTGGATACTTTTCGTAACTCATACGACGCTGAGTGTTCCGGCTTTAACGGGCTCCATTATGTGTATGGGGGTGGCGACCGCGAATAGTATTCTGGTCGTGAGTTTTGCGAAGGAGGAAATGACGGAAGGGCGCGACCCGCTGCTTTCCGCACTGAACGCCGGATTTACACGCTTCCGGCCCGTGATCATGACGGCGCTGGCTATGATTATCGGCATGGTTCCCATGGCGTTAGGACTGGGTGAAGGCGGTGAGCAGAATGCTCCTCTGGGCAGAGCAGTGATTGGTGGGCTATTGTTTGCCACGGTTGCGACACTGTTCTTTGTGCCCGCGTTCTTCAGTTTGTTGCATGGCCGCAGGAGCGCGGCCAAAGAAATTCGGAAACATTGATTCAAATCACAATGTGATATTGCCATCCATGATATTTGTAAACCAACACGGAGCCATACATGAGAGTTGAACAGCCGGATGAAGTGGAACAGCCGGCGTTAAGGGTCCAGAAGCAGGATTACCGGGCTTCGCGCACAAACGGTGAGCCCAAGCGGCGTTGGTGGATAGCCGTTCTTGCCCTGGCTGCTGTCATCGCCGTAATCATCGGCGGCATTGTTCCTCGCAAGCGGGCGGAGGCTAGACTCGAGCAGGAGACCGAGCAAATGGCGGTGCCCACGGTGTCGATTGTGCACCCGAAGCGTTCCGCTCCGGCAGAGGAGGTCGTTCTTCCTGCCAATGTTCAGGCTTATATCGATTCTTCCATTTATTCGCGCACGAATGGATATCTAAAAAAATGGTATGTAGACATCGGTGGCCATGTGAAGCGGGGTCAACTCCTAGCGGAGATCGAAACGCCGGAAGTCGACCAGCAGCTGCACCAGGCTCGGTCCGATCTGGCAACCTCAGAAGCAAATCTAAATTTGGCGAAAATTACCGCCGACCGGTACAGCGGCTTGTTAAAAACCGATTCCGTCTCGAAGCAAGATGCCGATAACGCGGAAGGGAACTATGCCGCGCAGAAAGCTACCGTTCAAGCCGCGCAAGCCAACGTCAAGCGATTAGAAGAGCTGCAATCGTTCGAGAAAATCTATGCGCCGTTTGATGGCGTAATTACTTATCGCAACACGGATATCGGTCACTTGATCGATTCGGGAAGTGGCGGCGGCACGCGCACAGAGTTGTTCCATATAGCGCAACCGGACAAGCTGCGCGTGTACGTGAATGTTCCGGAAACCTACGCTGCCAGCACCAAGCCGGGAATCAGCGCAGATCTGGTCGTTTCTGAATACCCCGGCCGGCGATTCCCGGGAACCATCGTTCGCACCGCGAACGCGATCGATCAGACCACACGTACTTTGCTAGTCGAAATCCTGGTAAATAATCCGACGGGTACTTTGTTCAGCGGTGCGTATGCGGAGACACATTTCAAATTGCCCAATGCGGGATCTTCATTCCTTCTGCCGGTCAACACCCTTCTTTTTCGATCAGAGGGCCTGCGCGTTGCCGCAGTCGACAAAAATAGCCGAGCTGAACTTAGGCCGATCACTGTCGGTCATGATTACGGGACTGAGATCGAAGTCGTAGCCGGGCTGAACGGCGACGAGTCGGTCATCATAAATCCGCCAGATTCCATCGTTTCGGGTGAACAGGTTCGAGTCGACAACCAACCGTCCGGAGAACCTCGGGGCCGCGGTCCTTCAGTGACGCCGGGCGAGCCAGGACGGTAATGGCCGAAATTCGCAATCCCAAATCACGGGTCTTCGCGGGATTCCTGTCGATCATGCTTGTAAGTCTCTGCGGTTGTGCGGTTGGGCCGCGCTACTCGCGTCCGCCCGCGCCCACTCCTCCTGAATTCAAAGAAACACCTCCGAATTGGAAAATCGCCCAGCCGTCCAATCAAGTTTTGCGCGGGAACTGGTGGGAAATCTACCAGGATCCACAACTGAATGTACTCGAGGAGAAAGTCAGAGTTTCCAACCAGACCCTCAAGGCGGCACAAGCGCAATTCGAGCAGGCACGTGCATTGCTCCGCTACTATCGAGCGGATTTATATCCGACTATCAACGCTGGGGCTTCTGGTACGCGTGAACGCTTCTCGACAAATCGGCCGCTTGCGGCGTCCACCGTGAGTGGGACAACGAACGATCTTATTCTTTCCGCCGATATGTCGTACGAACCCGATGTCTGGGGACGTGTCCGGAGCAATGTAGCTGCGTACCGGGCAAATGCGCAAACCAGTTTTGCTGACCTGGAATCCGTAAGCTTGAGTCTGCATGCCGAGTTGGCAACGGATTATTTTCAAGCTCGTGAACTGGACGCAGAAGCTCAGTTGCTTGATTCCACCGTGGCCAGTTACGAAAGAACATTGCAGCTCACCGAGAGTCGTTATCAGGGTGGGGTGGCATCGCAGGTGGATGTGGCACAGGCGCAGACGCAGCTCGAAACGGTGCGTGCGCAAGACATCGACGTAAAGGCTGCGCGCACCCAGTTTGAGCATGCTATCGCGGTTTTGATTGGCGTGCCGGCGCCTAGCTTCACTCTGCAATTTGCGGCGTTGAATGCGGTGCCTCCCGTGATTCCGCCGGGTTTACCGTCCCAGTTGCTGGAAAGGCGTCCGGATATTGCCGCGACCGAGCGGCAGATGGTGGCGGCGAATGCAAATATTAGAGTTGCACGCGCAGTTTATTTTCCGCTTTTCAATTTCCCACCGACCGCCGGCTTTGAGAGCACCAGTATTTCGAATTGGCTCACCGGGCCAAGCGGTTTTGCTGCAGTGGGAATTTCGGCAGCGATAACCGCGTTTGATGTGGGCCGACGTCGCGCGCTCACGGATCAGGCTCGTGCCGCATACGATCAGGCTGTTGCGAATTACCAGCAGACTGTGCTCACGGCGTATCAGGAAGTCGAAGACAATTTGGCGGAGCTACGGCTGCTGGAGCAGGAAGCCGCGACGCAGGCTGGCGCAGTGACCGCGGCAGAACATTCTCTCGCGTTGTCGGAGAATCGCTATAAGGGAGGGGTCACCGGTTATCTGGAAGTGACCACAGCCCAGGCCGTTGCACTCTCGGACGAGCGGGTTGCTGTGCAGATCGCGGGCCGCCGCATGGTGGACAGTATTCTGCTGATCAAAGCTCTCGGAGGCGGATTTGACGCCGCGACTCTCTCCAACTTGAATCTAACGGCACGTACGCAGGCCGCTCCTGCAGCAACGGCAAATTCCGGGTCACGCTGATTCTGGTACCTTTGTGAAACCTTTGTGTTCTTCGGTGAACATTTACTTTACTGTGATCCGATGCTTGCGAAATGCGTGAAGGATAACAGCGCTGCTGATGGAGAAAGCTGCAATTGCTCCCAAAGGCATCAACTGGGCCACTGCTGGACGTAAGCGGAGCAGGTCGGAGAACAGCGCTCCGATAGCGAATAAAATCCCCACGACGTTCAGCCACAGCGGCGCATGCAGCGGCTGCAACTGCTCGCGATTGTAGAAACGAAGTTGCAGCAGTACGGCAGTCAGGCCGATGGCCGCGACGATCATAACCGCGATGGGACTGTAGAATGCACTAGCCTTGGTGTAAATCACCACCACGGCCAGCAATCCACAGAGTACGCCGGACGCAATGACCGTCCAGCGCCGGGGTTTCGCTGCCTGAACCGCAGAGGCTTCCGCCATGCCTGCTCATTGTAGCGAGAGTTGCTCCCGCATGCGAGTGCCAGGTCGGCGTCCGTATAGCACAAAGAGATTCATCCTCAGGGCCTGTCTATTCAGGGCAGGTGATTTAAACGGCGATTATTACGGTCAAACTGAGTTTCCGCTTCACTGCGACAAGGGGACGGGAACCCACTCGGCAGGCTGCACCGCCCCGCGCGTAACCGCGAACAGCACCAGCTCTACCCGGCTGGAAACCCCCACTTTGTCGAAGATATGAAATAGATATTTCTTAACAGTGTTTTCAGTAAGTCCCAGTTCGCGGGCTACGTCGCGGTTCGTCAGGCCGTCGGCGACCAGCGCCACCACCTGCTCTTCGCGTGCTGTGAGCAGGTTCAAACCGTGATGGTTGACCACGCGTAACGATGGCACTTGAGAAATGGTTTCAATCAGGAACTCCATTTGCTGGCCACTAATCCATAGCTGACCTTCATGAACGCAGTGAATGCATCGGCAGAGCAGGCGGAAGGGTGAGTCGCTAAAGCAAAAGAGTCCGCGAGCGCCCGAGCGAAAGGCGTTAGCCACAGTATGCCTATCCGGGCTTTCCACGAGCAGCACTTTTCGCACACGCGGATGTGCCAGGTGCAGGCTGCGCACGACACTGACATCCTTCTCTGTGTTGAGCAGCGCGACATCGGTACAATTCGCAGCTACGGACGTCAGAACTGCATTATGCGTCAGCTCGCAGGAGCTGACTGCAAATTCAGGCCGGCGACGCAACGCAGATGTGAGGAGCTGATTCTGCATTTGATTGGAATCAGCGACAAGGATACGGATGGGCTTCGAATTGTCCACAGCAGATTGCATAGTCTCTCGCACCAACTTTGCGAAGCTGAAGAATAGCCATCTACATCGTTAGGGTCTGTGATTTTTCGACATCGTGGAGATAAGAATCGGTGTGGAAAATAGAGCGCGTGCGAGAGGCTTTCCCATTCTCGGATTGCCAGCAAGGCTCTCGAAAATGACATAAATACAAATGAGGCTACTCTGCTTAGCCAGTCAGCAGAGAGCAAAAGTCGCTTCCCGTACCCGCTTGTGAAGGCCGTACAAAAGTAGATGGGCAACTTTCTGCGTGCAGAATCAGCCTATACACGATGTTGGGCGGCACGTTGCATGTCTTGCCGCGTTTTCCTGGAGAGAATAATCTCCGAAATGTCAGGTTAACGATTTTGTTCGGTCTACCGGTCAGAATGAATGAGGGCAGGGATGAAATTCGCAGTAATCAGTTTCATCTCTCTCCTCGCCAGTTTAAGTGTGCAGTTTGCGGTGTTCGCCGTCGCTCAACAGCAACTGTCGGAGACAACAGCTGCGAAGGTTACGGCGGTGATCACGAAACCCGGAGCAGCGGACGGTACATTGGGTCCAGCCTTGACGGGGGTGCGCCGTCCGCTCTACCGGTTACGATGCAGTGATGTAGTGGAGATTACCTTTACTTTCTCCCCAGATTTCAATCAGCTCCTCACAGTGCAGCCCGACGGGTATCTCCCTCTAAAGGGAGCGGGCCAATTGTATGCGGAAAACCTGACCATCGCCGAATTACAGGCGGCGGTTCACAGGATATATGACGGTATTCTCCACGACCCGGAAGTTACGGTTGTCCTCAAGGACTTTGACAAGCCATATTTCATCGCCGCCGGCGAAGTCGGTCGACCGGGGAAATATGAGCTGCGAGCTCCTACGACGGTGACGGAAGCCGTGGCCATAGCTGGCGGCCTCTCGCCAAGGGCGAAGCACTCAGAAGTACTAGTGTTTCGTCACATTTCCGAGGATACCGTCGAATCCCACGTCCTGAATCTGAAAGCGCTGCTTAGGTCGCGCGACTTGAAAGAAGATGTGCAGCTGCATGCCGGGGATATGGTGTTTGTTCCGCAGAATACGATTTCGAAAATTCGCCAGTTCCTGCCCGCTTCGAGCCTCAGTCTCTACGCCAACCCGACCGGATTTTAGAAGGAGGATCGAGCTCGAAGCCCCTATTGTTGAATAAGAAGCCCAAATGCAGAGACTCCAGCCAGTTTCGACGATAGCGCGGGAAACCTCTCCTACTTTGAGAGATATTGCTGCCGTTCTGTTTCGCCAGAAGCGGATCCTTCTTTTTACCTTCGTGGCAGCATTCCTGGCCGTATTCCTCTACGGCGTTCTCTGCCCGCCCTACCAGTCGCAGATGAAAATCTTGTTGCGGCATACCCGCCTGGATCCCGAAGTTGGAGCCGTGGCAAGCACGCCTGAGTTCGTGCGGCAGGCGGTCACAGAAGAAGAAGTGAATTCCGAAGCGCAGTTCCTGGAGGATGACGATCTCCTCCGCGCGGTAATTGAGCGCGCAGGACTGCTGTCGGAGGGACATTCATGGTTCTGGCAGTTGCTCGGAGATAACCGGGAACGGCAACTCGATCGTGCCACGCGGCGCATCCGAAAGCGGCTGACGGTTGAGCCGACGCATAAAGCTGCGCTTATTTCTGTGAGCTACGACTCCTCGGATGCCCAACGAGGCGCGAACGTACTGAAAGCCCTGGCAAGTGCTTACCTGGAGCGGCGTCCAAAGGTGAATCGCGCGTCCGGTTCTTTCGAATTCTTTGACCAGCAGGTGGATCAATCGCGCCGCGCGTTCGAAACGGCGGAGCTACAACTCAGTGACTTCAATCGAGACGAAGATGTAGTTTCGGCCGCCCAGCAACGGGATTTCGAGCTCCAGAAACTGAGCGAAGTGGAACGAGATTTAGGACAAACAGAAGTCGCCATGGCACAAAGTTCGCAACGCGCTCAGACCTTGCGCGAGAAATTGAATTCGATGCCGGAACGTACTCTGACTGAGATTCGCAATTGGGATAATCCCGAACTGCTGGGAAAACTGAAATCGCGATTACTGGAACTGGAACTCAAGCGGACCGAATTGCTGACGCAGTACGAGCCATCCTATCGGCTCGTTCAGCAGGTAGACGATGAGATCGCGGCTACTAAGCAAACCATCGCCTCGGAAGTGCAGGTTCCGCTGCGCGACCAAACCAGCAATCTTGATCTCAATCATGAGTGGGCTAAATCGGAATTAATCAAGGCTGAAGTGGAGAGCAGTGCACTCGGGGCGCATCTGACGGCCGAGAGGGAATTGCTAGGTAGTTATCGGATACGTGCGATGCAGCTCGGGAATCGCGCGGTGGAGCAGGAGCATTTAATCAGTGCGCTAAAAGCGGCGGAAGATAAATATCTTTTGTACGTCAACAAACGCGAAGAGGCGAGGATTGGAGACGAGCTAGATAGAGGGGGCATTCTCAACGCAGCGATTGCCGAGGCACCCACCGTTCCCGCGCTTCCGAAGCTTTCGCCTGTCGGCTTCGGTTTGTTGGGCCTGGTGTCAGCCGTCGTCCTTGGCGTTGGCACGGCCTTTGGGACGGATTATCTCAGCCCTACCTTCAGAACACCCGACGAGATCGATTTGTATTTGCATGCTCCGGTCCTCGCATGGCTGCCGCCGGGCGACGCAATGAAGAACGAGAGCGGAATACAAGGTGAGCGGCCGTGAGCACAGTTCTCGAACTGAACCCGCGACTATTACCAGAAGCAAAACGGGAAGATGTGCCGGTTGAAGCGGCTTGGCAGAGGGCTGATTTTGCGACCTTCGAGGCGTGTCATTTTTCTCCCCCAATTGCTGAGGAGCAAATCGGCGGACTGATTCGGCAAGTGTTTTTGCAAAAGGGTAAGAAAAGGGCGCGCCAAGTCCTATTTAGCGCAGTCGACGAAGACGCCAATATCGCCAACTTGTGCATGATGATTGGAAACGCACTCAACAGGCATGATTCAGGGACGACCTGCGTGGTTGAGGCCGTGCCACGTTCCTCGGCAAAGCGAGTTCACACGATTCAGGATCCCATCGCACGGCAACCCAAGTTTGGAACTCTGCGAGACGCGGCGCAACAACTTTCGGATCGGCTCTGGTTTATGACGACTGAAATGCTGCGCGAAGATGGCGCCCGGCATTGGTCAGCATCATGGATCCGGGGGCGGCTCGCCGAGTTACGGCTGGATTTTGACTACACAGTATTGCAGGGTCCGGCGGCCGGTTCTCATGACGACGCCTGCTTACTGGCGAGCTTATGTGACGGCATAGTGCTGGTACTGCGAGCAAACAGCACGCGTCGCATGGTCGCAGCGAAAATTAAAGAAAAGTTGCACTCCGCTGATGTTCGAATCCTCGGCGCTGTGATGACAGAGCGGACATTCCCGATACCGGAAACGATCTACCGCAAATTGTAGTGATGTGGCTGTGAAAAACGCGGCAAAAGTGGGGTGGGAGTCAATTAGCGGAGCTTTGCCCGCAGAGTCCGCTCCGCGTGTAATTGAATTTGCGACTTCCGCCTCAGTTGTGGGCATCCACTGGTACGCGGTTCAGACGAGGTACCGATTTGAGCGGAAGGTTACAGCCCAGATACAACGGCAAGGCTTTGAGACGTTTCTTCCGCTTATCAGACAGATTCATCGCTGGAGCGATCGTGACAAGGCCGTGGATACGATTCTGTTTCCCGGATACATGTTTGCGCGGCTTCATTCGCGTCCGGCTAGCATTCAGCAAGTTCTCAAAACTGCAGGCGTGGTAGGCCTAGTCGCCTTTTCGGGAGCCGCAGCGCCGGTTCCAGCCAAACAGATCGAAGATCTCCGAAAACTGCTGACGCAGAATATCCCATGCGCCTTGCACGCCTTCCTCAAAGCCGGACAAAAGGTACGAATTCGCGGCGGTTGTCTCGATGGCCTCGAAGGAATTCTCGAGGAAGCAAGACAGAAAAGTTTGGTGATCTCCGTCGATTCCATTCAACGGGCAATTGCGATAACCATCGAGGGTTACGAGCTGGAGCTGATTTAGGTGGTCACCTCAACACGGGCTCAAGCCGTATCCAGATACCAGGAAGGCTTATTGCCGGCACGCCTGATCTTGGGAAGGCCGCTGGGAGTGGGGCAACCTCGGCGAAACAAGCTGGCCTCAATACTTCCACACTGGCACGTCTTTTCCTGGGACGGGCCGGAAGAAAAGAAAATACCGCAAACTCGAAATCCGTCGCTGAGATTTCAACAGTCGATATTGCCCACTCCAGGTACGCCGAACGAGCGCATGGTTCTGGCCGTACAGGTGGCGGCTGATTTCTTGTTGCTGGCCACGGCGTTTGCAATTACAAACGTACTCTCAACTCATGGACATCGATTTACTGATTGTCCAGCGTGTGGAATGTTCCTGTTGTATGGGGCGGTATTTACGCTTCTTGGACACTCGGAGCGCCTTTATGATCCGGAGACGTTGCGCACGCCGGAACGCCAAGCATGGCTGCTGATCAAAGTCTTTGTCTGGTCGACGGTCCTGATGGGCGTTGCGCTTGCGGGTTGGGCGCGACCGATTGAACCGTCCCTGCTGAAGTTTATTGCCAGCGCAGCCCTCGGCAGCACGTTGATGTACCTGTATCGCCGGTGGGTACAAAGACCTCTACGACGGCAAGCGAACTGCAAATGTTCGCGAAATGTGCTCATTGTTGGAGCAGGACAAGCGGGCCGAGAGCTGGCGCATTTTCTGCAACGGGATCCCTTCGCCTCGTGCACGGTATGCGGATTTCTCGATGAGGATATGTCCGGCATTGGAGTGCTCGGCCAGGTGCGAGATTTGCAACTTATAGCACGCCGCAACTTTGTGGATGAAATCATCGTTACCGTGCCTCTACACAGCGATGTGGCGCGGAAAGCGATCTGGCAAGCCCGCCGCAATCACATCGATCTAAAGATCGTTCCGGATCTTCTCGGCGCAGATCCGGCGCAGGTTGCATTGCAACGATTTCAAGACATCCCGGTGATTACCCTCTGGGAAGAACCTGTGCCAGGTGTTCGGCTTCTTCTCAAGCGGGCCGCGGATCTATGTTTCTCTGCGGTCGGGCTGCTGGCGGGTGCCCCCCTGCTGGCAGGGATCGCTTTCGCAATCAAAATGGACTCTCCGGGCCCGGTTCTCTATCGCGCGCCTCGCGTCGGCCTGAAAGGCAGGCAATTTCTCTGCTACAAGTTCCGCACGATGGTGGCGGATGCGGATCGCTTGAAGGAAAAATTACGTGGGCACAACGAGCGTGCCGGACCCTTCTTCAAACTGGCGATTGATCCGCGCGTCACTCGTGTGGGTCGGTTTTTGCGCCGTTACAGTCTGGATGAGCTCCCGCAGCTGTGGAACGTATTGCGGGGAGAGATGAGTCTCGTCGGGCCGAGGCCTCACCCGATTGATGACGTTGAGCGGTATGCGTTAGAGGACTACCAGAGGCTGGAGGCCACGCCGGGGCTAACGGGATTATGGCAAGTAACCGCGCGGCATGACCCATCATTTCAGCGAAGCATGGCGTTGGATCGCGAGTATATCGGCGGATGGTCGCTCGGAATGGATCTCCGCATCCTGTGCAAGACCATTGGCGCAGTGGTGCGAGGTGAAGGCGCCTGAGGCATGGCTGCTTCACAACAGGCCCTTGTTGGCGAATCGAGAGCGAGAGAAGCGTTCGCCACGATTTCCAGCGCGGCTCTACGACCCTTGCATGTGCTCGTCGTCGCACCGTCTATCCTTTTTCTTGCGACGCTTGGTTTGATGCTTTTTCACGCGCCGGATGGTCCAGCCTTCGTTTATGACCGCCTCGCGCTGACAATTCTGATTGTTATCGTTTTCCTGCGTGCTTGCGTCCTTCAGAGGCAGTTGTGGGTCGGAGGTTCAGTTATATGGCCGCTCTTCGCGTTACTGCTGCTCGCATTGCACGATGGCTTGGGCCAGCCGTACTCGGCAGAGATATGGAGCGTGTTCGCCGCAAAATGGTTCGTGCCTATTGCACTATATGTAGCAGCCACCCACATCTTTCGAAGTGAAATCGAACTCCACCAGTTCGAGACGTTCGCATTGCTGGCATTCGCATATCTCAGCCTCACCTCGATTTTTTTCATGATCGGCTTCAAGGCTCTTATTTTTCCGCGTTTCATTCTTGATGACGGTCTGGGCATTCATGCGGACCGCGCTCGGGGTCCATTTCTCCAAGCCGTGGCCAATGGACTCGCTATAAACCTGCTGGGATTACTTGTCCTCAATTCATTCCGTCGAGGCCGCCTGCGTGGAATTTGGGCGCTGCTCGTGATGATTGCCTTGCCATTGGCAATCCTGGCCACGAAAACCCGCGCGGTATGGTTATCGTTCGGAGTGTCGATTATTGCTGTGGTTCTGCTTTCTCCCAGCCACCGTTTGCGTCGAGCGTGCCTGACGATACTCGTTAGCTGTGCAGTCGCAGTTGCGGCTGTCGTCAGCCTCCCGGATCACCATAGATGGCTGGGCGAACGCCTGCAGGAAAATGGCCCGGTCGAGTTCCGCATGATTCCATAACAATGTCGGCTCCCAGGCCCGAGTAGACTTTGGAAGCGCTAACCACCAAAGGGCTCGGAGGAAAGGAGCCGAACATGCTGATTATAGGTTGTGACTATCATCCGAGCTTCCAGCAAATCGCATACGTGGATACGGACACAGGTG
>Ga0209579_10001940_pt1 | contig 16449 bp, 16 predicted proteins | sample Coa_R1_2_FD_187152 | JGI IMG/M metagenome (GOLD analysis project Ga0209579, IMG submission 187152) | Surface soil microbial communities from Centralia Pennsylvania, which are recovering from an underground coalmine fire - Coalmine... | ecosystem: Environmental > Terrestrial > Soil >... | reverse complement strand
GATTTTGATTCCGCGCGCGCTGCTCGAACGACTCAGCGAGCCCGAAGTCGATCAAATCTGTCTGCACGAGCTCGCGCACTTGCGCCGCGCCGACGATTGGACGAATGGGCTCCAACGCATCATCAATGCGCTGCTGGGCTGGAATCCGGCGGCGCGCTTCATCGGCCAGCAGCTCGATCTCGAGCGCGAAGTGGCCTGCGACGATTGGGTGCTCTCGTTCGTCGGAACGGTCCGGCCGTATGCACTCTGCCTGACGAAGATGGCCGAGTCTGCGCCGTGGCCGCGCCATCCAATCCCGGCGCCGGGCGTCTTCGCGACACGCAAACATATTTCGCTGCGCATCGAGCGGCTGCTCGGAGCCGGACGAAACATCGCGACGAATCTCGCGCCGGCGCCGGCCGCCGCCGCCATCGCCATCGTGGGCGCGATCGCGCTGGTCATCGCCCTGGTTGTGCCGTCGATTGCGGCGCCGTGCGTCACGACTATCGTGATCCCGCCGATCCACGTCAACGTTCCGCCGACGCACGTCGATATTCCCAAGCGCGTCGTCACGGTGCCCAAGACGGTCGTCGAAGTAGAGAAGAAAATCGTCGAGGTCCCCGCCGTGCACGTCGAGCTGCCGAAAACGCCGGTCAACGTTCCGAAGACGCGGGTGGAAGTTCCGCCAGTGCACGTCAACGTTCCACCGACGACGGTGAACGTTCCCGCGGTGCACGTCGACGTACCCGGGGCAAACGTCAACGTGCCCGGGATGAAGATCTCGGTACCCGGCGTCGACTCGAAAGCCTTAACTGAGAGCATCAATCGGAGCATAAGTGCCGGCATGCACGGCTATGCATCGGGCGTCGTAGCGCAGGCTCGCTCGTGCGCGAGCTGCGACTTCAGCGGAGTCAATTGGTCCGGCCGGGACCTCCACGGCGTCAACTACAGCGGCGCGGATTTCTCCAAAGCGAATCTCGCGCACGTCAACTTCGGCGGAGGATCGTTCGCCGGCACGGACTTCTCGAGGGCCAATCTGGAAGGTGCCTCGTTTCGCAACGCGCACTTGTCCGGCTGCGACTTCGGAAACGCCAACTTGAGCGGCGCGGACTTTAGCGGCGCGACGATCGCGAACTGCGACTTCACGAAGCTGAACCTCACAAACGTCAATTTCAGCGACGCGAAGATCGATGGTTCCGACTTCAACAAGGCCGTGCTCGGCGGTGCGAATCTTACGGGCGCGCGGCTGACCGGCTGCGACCTGAGCGGCGTCGATCTGCGCCGCGTGGATCTCTCCAAAACGAAAATCACCGGCTCCAACTTCTCGGAGGATAATTCGCCGCCGTAACGTGACGGCACGCGCTCGCTAGAGCGCATCGGTCCATTTCCCTCGGCAGAAAAACGCCTCGCAGCATGAGGCTTGGTTCCCTACGTCCCTTTTCGCTCGCAGACTGGAGAAAGCGATGGTTGCACTGATTCTCGCCGCGGCACTCGGGATACCGGCAAACTGCACGGGCTGCAGCTTCGCCGGCCGAGACCTCCACGGAGCCGATCTTTCGCGTGTCTCGTTCGTCGGCGTAGACTTCGCTCGTTCGAATCTGCGCGACGCAAATCTCCGTAGCGCAAACCTCACCGGCGTGGACTTCGAACGCGCCGACCTGCGGGGCGCCGATTTCAGCGATGCAAATTTAACCGGAGTCGATATGACGGGCGCTCAGCTGAGTGGCGCGCGTTTTCGCGGAACGAACATGACGGGGTCGGATATGCACGGCGACGACCTTCAAGGCCTCGATTTCTCGGGCGACAGCTTAGAGGGCGTCGATTTTTCACATGCGGATTTGCGGCGCACCGATTTGCGAGGGGCACGGCTTTGCTGGAGAAATTCGGACGGGCGCATCGGATGTGCCGACATGCGCGGCGCCGACGTAGGCGGCACCGATTTGCGCGGCGTTTTGCTCTGCCGGAGTTCCGGAGGAGTGCGCAGCTGCGAACCGGTCGACGCAGCGACGCTGCGGCGCGAGACTCACTCGAATCTCGACGGCGCGATTCTCTAATGGTTGCCGCCGCGCTCACCGTTCCGCACTCGACGCCGTCGCTGCAGCCCAGTGCGCCGCTTGCCACGTGGAATCAAAGCGCATCGGCCGCGCTACGGTGGGACGTCAGTCATGCGCGAGTCGCCAGAGACGAGACTACCGTACACATTTCGACCGACGGAAAGTTTCTCTACGTGCGCTTCGATGCTCAACAGAGCGAACCGCTGATGGCGGCGCAGCATAGCGACGACACCGTGGCCGGCGGCAGCAACATCAATGGCGGTATTGCATGGACCGATGACGCCGTTTGGGTGGATCTGTGGCCGACCGGGCCGGCGGGCTTTCAATATCAATTCGAGTCGAACCCCAACGGCGCGCACAATGAGGCGTCGAGCGAGAACACCGCCTTTGCGCCCGCGTGGGAGTCGCACGGCGCCGTTACCGCCGGCGGCTACGTCGTCACGATGGCGATACCCATCTCCGTCATACATGGGGCGCATCCGGGAACCTGGCGCGCACAGCTCGTCCGCTACGTCCGCTCGTCGGGGGAAATGGACGTCTGGTCGTACGACGAATCGCAGACGAATCCCGACGATCCCTCCCGCGCGGGGCGGCTCAGCATCCCGACGCTCGTGAAGCCGCCGTTGCCGCGGCCGCGTGTCGGGATGTATGCGCTCGGGTCGGTCGCTAGCGCGCCGGCCGGCGGCAGCACGTCGCGCGTCGGCGCCGACTTTTCGATTCCGGTCGCGCAGACCGCCGCGATCTTCGGTACGCTCCATCCCGACTATTCAAACGTCGAGATCGACCAACAGTCGATTGCGCCGACCGTCTACCAGCGCGTCTACTCGGAAGTGCGCCCGTTCTTCACGCAGGCGGCGCCCTACTACAACAATTTCAACTGCGACGTCTGCAACGGTTTTCGGACAACGCTTTATACGCCGGCGATTCCGACGCCCGCTCAAGGCTACGCATTCGAAGGCAAAGAAGGATCGTTCGGTCTGGCGGCATTCGACGCCATCGGCGACGGCCGCAACGATTCGGCGGCGGCGTTCAACTACACCTCGGATGACAACCACTGGAATGGGGCGTTCCAGCAAGTAATGGCCAATCTGCCGGGCATACACGACGTTTCGGACGAGGCCGGCATGAGCTGGTTCAACGGAAAGTACCTCTCGGCGTACGCGAATTACGCGACCGACCGCGGAACCAACGTGCTCGACCCCAGTCAGGGAAACTGGCTCGACGCCGGCGGCGGCTTTATTAGCCAACAGTACGCGCTCTTCGGTTCTTTCCGCGACGTCGGCAGCTACTTCAATCCCGTCGACGGTTTTAATTCGCATCCCGGCATCGCCGGCTACGGGCTCTACGGCGCGCGCGTTTGGACCTTCGCACCGAAGGATTTTCTGTCGTCGTTTGGCGTCTCCGGATTCATGGACCGCTACCAAGGCCAAGGAACGACCGCGCCCGGGCAAGCGCAGAGCGACAATCAAGTTCTTTTCGATTTCCTCACCAAAGGGACGATCGATCTCCAGCTCTATTCGGGATCGGATTACTGGCGATTCGGCACGGACCTCACGCCGATTTCACAAAACGCCGGTGTGAGCCTCACGTATCACAGCGGCATGCAGAACAACCTCAACAACTTCCCGACGCACGGATCCTCTGCGACGCCGACGTCGATTCAATGGTATACCGGTAACTACGGAGTCGGCGGCCATCTCGACACGTGGTTTCGCAATTCGACGATTCGCATCGGAACTCGGGGCGCGCTGACCTTGACGCTCGACGACACGGCGCAGTATTTCCACGCAGCCGCTCCCAACATCCAATGGTTTGAAGAGATCGCGTACGCCTATCAGGTCAGCTCGAACTCGTCGTTTGCGATCGGCGTGCGGCAGGTGATCGGCGATCCACCGCAGCCCAACGGCGGCGGCAACTGTGCAGGCAGGTGTTCCAACATCTCGATCGCGTATCACTTGCGCCTGCGCCGGGCGGAGATTTACGCGGCCTACGGCAATCCCAATACGCTCATCACCGTGCCGCAGGCAATATTCAAGCTGATTTTCTACGCCGGCGGCGAGAAGGGCACGTGAAACCGTGCGGACCCTTGGACGGTATGAGGAGCATGCGGTTCCTCATGTGTTCCCTCCTTATCGGAGCATTCTGTCCGCTCGCCGCTTCAGCGGCGCCGATTGCGCCCGAGGATCTCTTCAAGCTGTCGTACTTGAGCAACGCCAGCCTCTCACCCGACGGCGCGCACGTGCTCGTCGAGGCCGCGCGCATGAACGGTCCGAAGGATACGTACGACCGGACCATCGAGCTGGTCGACGTCGCGAGCGGACGGCTCGTTCATAACGTCACCAAACACGCCGGCGATCGCGACTACGCGTGGATGCCGGATAGCCGCAGTTTCGTCTTCGTGCGCAACGCTCCGAAGCAGAAGCCGCAGCTCTTTCGGTTTACGCTGGCAACCGCAACGGTGGTGCAGCTCACGCACATCAAACAAGGCGTTTCGAATCCGGTTCCCTCGCACGCCGGCGACCGGATCGCGCTGACGGTTACCGATACGGATCCCGCGGCCGACGCGCAGATCGATTTCAACAAAGCCGGCTTCACGCCGAAAACATTGCAGAAGAAGAGCGATATCCACACTATCAACCAGCTCTTCTTTCAAGCGAACGGAGCGGGCTACACCTATCAAGATCACCAGCACATTTGGACCGTCGCCGCCGACGGCTCGCATCCGACCCGGTTGACGTCCGGGCAATACTCCGAAGGTTTCGACGCGTGGTCGCCCGACGATCGCACGATCTTGCTCGACTCGCTGCGCTACGAATCGGTCGATAACGGACCGAGCGACGTCTATACGATGCCCTCCACTGGTGGCGCAATGGCCAAAGTGGCGTCGCCGCTGCCGGCGAATAATGGATTCTTTTTCGGCAACGACGGCCGGCGCGTCTATTTCTTGAGCGGTGACGTCAAGGATGCCGCGGAGCGACCGGCGCTGGTTTCGACGAACCTCGACGGCTCCGACCGGCGCATCGTCATCGCGCGCAATGCCGTCGGCTGGGGCGATACGCTCTTGGCCGATATGAAAGAAGGCGGCGGATTCTGCGGCTGGCCGTTACCAGGGCGCGACCGCTTGATTCTCAATCTCGACGGTCCGGGCTACGCCAACTTGCGCACCGTCGATTTGAGCGACGGAAGCGTCGCCGACGTCACGCCGCCGCGCGGCGAGGCATGGTCGTGCACGGTATCGGGCGATGGCAACCGCGTCGCGTATCTCTACAGCGACTTCTTGCATCCGGCCGACGTTTACATCGCGGATGTGGGCGGCGGCACGCCGCGCCGGCTGACCGACGTCAACGCGGCGTATCTCGCGTCGGCGACGCTCTCGCAGCCGCAAGAGTTTTCGGTCAAAGATCCCGCCGGGTTCACCGTCCAGGCTTGGTTCATGCCGGCAACATCGGGCTCGGTTTCCAAGCATCCGACACTCCTGGACATTCACGGCGGACCGGAGACGCAGTTCGGCGACACGTTCTTTCACGAGTTTCAGCTCTACACATCCATGGGCTATAACGTGGTCTTCTGCGATCCGGCAGGAAGCACCGGGCACGGCTATCCGTTCGAGGAGGCGCTCGAAAACAATTACGGCGATGCGATGTTCGCCGACGTTCAAGCGGTAATGGATGCTGCGGTTCGCCGTCCGGACGTGGACGTTACGCGGCTCGGCGTGCTTGGCGGCTCGTACGGCGGGTATGCGACGCTCTGGGTCATCGCCCACACCGACCGCTACAAGGTCGCGGTCGCGGAACGGGCGGTAAGCAATTTGCAGAGCGAGAATCTCGCGGCCGACTTTGCCGGCAAGAACGGCTTGGGCGGCGGCTATTACAACTGGGGACCGCCGTGGGATCCGGCGAGTTCGGATTATGCCAAGTTTTCGCCGCTGACCTACGTTGCCGGCGTGCATACGCCCGTGATGATACTGCATGCCGAGGAAGACACGCGCGCCCCGATCGACCAGACGCTGCAGGAATACACATCCTTGAAGATTCTCGGACGCACGGTCGAGTACGTCGCCGTTCCGGACGAAAATCACGACCTCTCGCGCACCGGCTCGCCGATCCACCGCGTCGAGCGGCTTCATCTGATCCTCGATTGGCTGCACCGCTACCTTGGCGTTTAAGCGGTTGACCGTCACAGGAAGGTGCGCTCCCGCGTCTTAGCAGTAGAGAGCATCCATGGCAACTGCGACACCGCCGCCACAAATCTATCATATCGTGACGCGCCCGATTTGCGCGCAGTTACATCAGCGCATCGCGCCGGCCATCGGCATGATGCTGCAAAACGATACGATGATCAAGAAAGGGCCGGCGTTGTTTCAAAAGTATAACGAGGCCGCGCTCTATGGCGGCGATCCCGCAGGGACGTCGTCGCACCACGATCCGGTCGCCGGCGATCCCGGCGGCGTCTCCAATCCCGCACAGAACATGGCGCTGCAAGGGATGGAGAACTTGATCCGGCCGATTGCCACTAACGTCATCGCGATTCAAACGACGCTCGATTCGCCGGAGCTCCGCACCGGAACCGGCCGCCCGGACGACGATAAGCGGCTGCATGAAATCCGCGAGAAGCTTTTGCAAGCACTCGCGGCGCAAAATGCGTCGCTCGACATCATCAGCGGTTTCGTCGACACGCAGCAAATGGCGGACCTGCAGCACGCCGGCGAAGCGTACATCAACTCGATGAGCTCGCCGGATACGAACCGAGCCGTGGCCTCACCGTCGCCGGTGAATCCGTTCCAGGGCAGCACGTCGTACGCGGGACTTCCGCCGAATCCGTACACCATCGATTTAGCAACGATTCCCGGTTTAACGCTGGGCTACAATCCAGTCACGCGGCTGCTCGATGCGTTGCGCTGGACGATGGATGCAGCGGCGACGCGCGAGAACGATGCGGCGAAGGCTGTGATGTCGAGCGCAACGCTCTGCAACAACACGCTACCGGCGCCGCAGCCGTCACCGTAAAGCGCGATTAGGGCGTGTACGTAAAGCCCTGAATCGTGGCCACTCCCGTAGCACGATCGCTCCAGACAGCCCAAATCGTTCCCGTCTTTGGATCGATTGCCGTTGTATGCACGCCGGGCGCGATGGCACGCGTGGCGAGCAGTTTCGGGGCGGAAGCGCCGTCGTAGGAGTAGAGCGTGATTCCGCCGCCCGCGCAGGCTAACCAGCGGCGTGAGGGGTCCCAGCTGCACTGATCGACGCGTCCCGGATAGGCAACGCGGTTTAGCGGCTTTCCCGACCGATCGAAGACAGCGAGCGTCCCGTTTTCGCCGGCAACGAAGAGTGCGTGGTCTGCAGCATCATACTGCAACGGATGATTGCTTACGAGGAACGGTGTTGGGATCGACCGCGAAACGGCCAGCGACTTCGGATCGATCACGGCGATTTGGCTTACCGCCGAATTGGCATCGGCGATATTTTGATAGATGTCGTGCGTTTGCGGGTCAACTTGAACGTACTCCGGCTTATGCCCGGGCAACGTTACCGTCGCGATTTGCTTGAACGTGCGGGCGTCGATAACGAAGATGCGTGTTCCGTCGTCTTCGTCGGCGTAGATGCGCGCGAGCTCGGGATCGTATGCGATGGCATCGACCGGCCCATCGACTGCCACGGTGTGCAGTATGGTCTGCGTTTGCGGGTCGACCTCACTGACGGAACGCGCGCTGCCGTTGCCGGTGAAGACGTGTCCGGTTGCGGGGTCGACCGCGACGCCCGCCATTGGGCCGACTTTCACGATCCCGAGCATCGTTCCGGAATCCGCGTCGGCGATGAGTAATCCGCCGCCGCCGCCGTGTGCGGCATACACGCGCCGGCGCTGCGCGTCGACCGCGACGTAATCGAATCCCCCGCCGGGTTTGACCGGCTGCGCTTGCGTTACTGGAACGATCGGCATAGAGACCTCCTTGGCCGGTGATTAAAGACACGGCACGCTGGGAAAAACGCTTTCGTAAGTGACCGCTTACATACGCAAGAACCGCGAGGCCTGCCAAGTGCGGGCCTCGCTCCTTTGGAGGGTTGGATGAGCCAGACGTTGCCGCGGCAGGAGCAAGGACGTCAGCCCGGGCGGCAGAGCGCAATGCAGCCGCAACCACGCAGCGAGCCGACGAGCGTCGGGTCGGGTAAGCTGCGGGATCGCGCGGTATTCGTCACCGGCGGCGACAGCGGCATCGGCCGGGCTGTCGCGGTTGCGGCAGCAAACGAGGGAGCGAACGTTGCTTTCGTTTACTTGGAAGAAGACGACGACGCGGCAGAGACGTGCAGATTGGTGCGCGAGCTCGGGTGCGACGCCGTTTCGATCCGCGGCGACGTCGGCGACGAGCAGTTTTGCCGCAACGCAATCGAGGCAACGGTCAAGCGCTTCGGGCGACTCGACGTCGTGGTCAATAACGCGGGCGAACAGCACGTGCAAGAGAGCCCCGAAGCGATTACCGCCGAACAGCTCGAGCGCACGTTCCGAACGAACATCTTCGCCCAGTTCTTCATCGTCAAGGCGGCGCTGCCACATATGAAAGACGGGTCGGCGATCGTCAACATCGCGTCGGTGACGGCGTACCAAGGCAGCCCCAAGCTCGTGGACTATTCCTCGACCAAAGGTGCAATCGTTTCGTTCACGCGCGCGCTTTCTAATTCGATCGTGGAACGCGGGATTCGCGTGAACGCCGTTGCGCCGGGGCCGATTTGGACGCCGCTCATTCCGGCGTCATTTCCGGCCGATCGTGTCGAGAAGTTCGGGAGCGACGTGCCGATGAAGCGGCCGGGTCAACCGCGGGAAGTTGCGGCGGCCGTTATCTTCCTTGCCTCAGACGATGCGTCGTACATCTCCGGACAGACGATTCACGTGAACGGGGGAGAGGTGGTCAACAGCTAGCGACGTATGCTTCACGCGTGAATGACGTGACCGAGGCGCTGCGGCTGCCGTCGCCCGCGCCGCGCCCGCAGGCGCTTGCCTTCGACGGCGACAAGCTCTGGATGGGCTCCATTGAAACCGATCGCCTCTACGCGCTCAATCCGCTGCAGTGGACGGTGATCGAAGAAGAGAAAGTGCCGGGGAAGCCCTGGGGCATGACCGTTGTCGGCGACGAGCTGCGCGTAGTGTGCGGGGTCGGTGAGGAAGACGACCGCGTGATCAAGCGTTTCGTTCCCGGGCATGGTTTCAGATCGACCGGCACGATCGAATGTCCGGACGCCACGGGTTCGCAACTGAGCTACGACGGGAGCTGGCTCTACCTCAGTCAGTGGTACAACCGGCGCATCCTCGGTCTCGACGAACAGGGGAACATCGTGCGGCAGATCGACGTGCCGCATCAAATCTGCGGCCAGTGCTACGTTGACGGAAACTTCTATCTCGTCACGACCGAGGACGAAGATAGCGGCGAATACTTTCTGACGCGCGTGAGCGCCAACGGCGAACGGCGATCCGAAGATCTGGCCCGCATTCCGTTTGCCGCGCGGGCGCTCGCCTTTGACGGATCGCGGTTTTGGACGAACCATCGCGAGGCGAATCAAATCGTCGCATTTGAGCGCTGAGCAGTTCGCATCGCGCGATCCGAGCGCGCGGATCGCTGTGGCAGTGCTCCGCCTCATCTTTCGCGACGCTTTCGCGCGCGACTTCGGCGTGGCGCTTTGGGACGGCACCCGCATCCGCGCTGCCAGCGGAGAACGGTTCGTGCTTCGCGTTAACTCGAGCGCAGCGCTGCGCGTGGCGCTGACGCCGCCGCTCGATCTCGCTGCGGGGCGAGCGTTCGGTGCGGGGCTACTCGAGGTCGACGGCGATCTAGAGAGCGCTGTTGACGCGCTGTTTGTGGCACGCAATGCGATGGGTCCGTTCGATCTTTTTCGGCTGGTGCGTTTGCTGCGGCGGCTTCCGAAGGCGACGCCCCCGCCGCTGCGCGAGGCGAAACTGCGCGGCCGCATGCACTCGCGTTCGCGCGACCGGGCGGCGATTGGCTTTCATTACGATCAGCCGATTGCGTTCTATCGCAGTTTTCTCGATCGCGAGATGATTTATTCGTGTGCGTATTGGGACGAGGGCATCGAGACGCTGGATGCCGCGCAGTCGGCGAAGATCGAATATACGTTGCGTAAGCTGCGTTTGACGCCGGGTGAACGGCTGCTCGACATCGGCTGCGGATGGGGCGCGCTCGTCGTTCACGCTGCGCGACAGGGCGCGCAGGCGCTCGGAATCACACTGAGCCGGCTGCAGTACGAAGAGGCAGGGCGGCGGATCGCTGAAGCCGGCCTGACGGATCGCGCACGCGTCGAGCTGCGCGACTATCGCGAGCTGCGCGGCGAGGAGTTCGACAAGATCGTGAGCATCGGAATGTTCGAGCACGTCGGCCGTGCCCGGTTCGGCGATTATTTTCGCGCCGCGTACGCCGCGCTGCGCGCGGGCGGCCTCTTTCTGAATCATGCAATCGCCGATCAAAGCGGCGGACGCGGCGAGCGTGGCGGCGGATTCTTGGGCCGCTTTATCTTTCCAGACGGCGAGGTGGTCGACGTTCCGGCGTCGCTGAAAGCGGCTGAGGCGGCCGGCTTTGAAGTGCGCGACGTCGAGAATCTGCGCGAGCATTACACCAAGACGGTGCGCGCATGGCTGGCAAACCTCGATCGCAATTGCAACGACGCGATCGCAGCGGCCGGCGAGAGGAGCTATCAGCTCTGGCGCCTCTATCTGGCCGGCAGCGCGCAGGGCTTCAACACCGGACGCATCGGGGTCCATCAATCGTTGCTTGCCAAACCCGACAGCGCCGGGCACGTTACGCTTCCGCCGACCAGACGGGATCTCTATGTGTCACTCTGACGAGCACGCGATGTGCCACCCCTGAGGAGCGCGCGCGCGGTGTGTCATCCTGATCCTTCGACTCGGCGCGATGCGCCTCGCTCAGGACTGCGCGCCTTCGGCGCTTGGCGCTAAGGAGTCCGTGTCATCCTGACCCTTCGACTCGGCGCCATGCGCCTCGCTCAGGACTGCGCGCCTTCGGCGCTTGGCGTTAAGGAGTCCGTGTCATCCTGACCCTTCGACTCGGCGCCATGCGCCTCGCTCAGGACTGCGCGCCTTCGGCGCTTGGCGTTAAGGAGTCCGTGTCATCCTGACCCTTCGACTCGGCGCCATGCGCCTCGCTCAGGACTGCGCGCCTTCGGCGCTTGGCGTTAAGGAGTCCGTGTCATCCTGACCGGAGTGCCGTGTCATCCTGAGCGGAGTCGAAGGATGACTCGCCAAACTTACCCGCACTACGCGGTCGTAGCTCAACGGATAGAGCACCAGGCTTCGAACCTGTAGGTTGGGGGTTCGAGTCCCTCCGACCGCGATTTATTTAAAGCGTTTATTTGAAGCGCTTTTGTTGTCGTTTGAGCGGGCCGCGAGACACAATCAGGCATCTTGGGTGACGGATGGGTGACGCGCGCTGCGCGCGGTTTTTTTGTCGCGGCGAAATCTGCTTGTTGCTTTATTCTAACTTACGTGAAGCATTGCGCGCAGAGGACTAGGGCGCGGCGTTCCCCAGCCATTTTCAAGGACGACCGACAGCCAGTGGCGCTATCGTTAAGGTGGGCTGGGACAGCGTATCTCCACGGGACCTTTCTCAGCCTCACCAGCCTGGTCCGACCAAGAATCCCGCCGAGGAAGAGAGAGTCAACCTCGGCGGGCCCCGTTTCCTAAAGGAGATGAAGGGCGGTCCGGCTCGAAGACTGCCCCTTAACGGAGGTCGTTGGAGCAAATGAAGTTTTGGGTGTTAGGCTTGAGGGCTTTTGCATCAGGGCTTTTCGGGGCAGTTCTGGTGAGTTGTGGCAATCACACCGCTGACACTTCGCCACCTCTGGGCTCCGTCCAGCAGAGTAGAGTGTATAAAAGCACCTCTAATGACCTGCTGTACGTGGTGTCAGAAGGCGTTACTGAGTTTTTCACTTTTCCGCAAGGTGAGAGCGTTGGGTCTACCGACAATGGCGCAGTAGGTATTTGCACGGACGCCAAGGGCAACATTTGGGTGACTAACTATGACGGTTACGCCTATGAATACGCTCATGGCGGTACCCAGATAATTGACACGCTGTACTTCAGGGTTAGGTCGCCTTTGAGCGGGTGTGCTGTTAACAAAAGTACGGGTAACCTTGCCATAACTGTAACCGCAGACTACGGGCAAGTTTATATTTTTTGGAACACAGACGGCACAGGCACTGCCTACAAGACCCCATTCCCACGGCCATACAAGTGCGCTTATGACGATCAGGGAAACCTCTTCGTCGACGGAAGTGGCAGCACGTTTGAAGTGGCTGAGCTACCAAAGGGCGCTAGTCAGTTTAAACTTCTCAGTTTCGACGCGGGCAAGTCGCAGGGAGCGGGCAGCATTCGATATGACGGAAAGTATATGGCAATTTCAACACGGGTAAAGAAACGCCCCGTGCTTTACCGCTTTCAAGTTGCAGGATCGGCAGGTGAGGTTGAGCGGAAAACTCCCTTCCAGCAAATGTGGAAAGCGTCAAGCTTTTGGATTCAAGGTAAGACCCTAATTGGTGCAACGCGACACGATGTAGGATTGTGGAACTGGCCAAGAGGTGGGAAACCATATGGGGTGTTAGACATTCAGAGCGCGCAGGATTTTGCAATCTCTCCCGGTTCATCGCACTAAGAGGTTGAGCAGAACTTCGCTTTCCGGTGTCGACGGCCAGGTTCGAAGCCATAATAACCACGCGGTCGGGCAGTGGCCTCTCGGTGGTCGTCCCCTGTGGAAGCTCTACGGGATTAGCAAGGGCGCGAATAATAATCCCATAGATGTAACAAGTCAGCGTTGCTCCGTCGCGTTAGAGGACTAAAACAATGAGAGAAAACCTTCGCGCTCTTCTTGGCTTCCTGGCTGCCGGCGCAATGCTGCCTGCCTGTGGCGGCTTGCAGAATGCAACGCCGCAAAGCGTTGAGGCTCAAAGTCGAGTGCGGAGGGCGTCAGGGTCTTATGGCGACCTTATTTATGTTTCAACTTCAAAAGCTATTGTGGTGTTAGCTTACCCTGGGTTGAAGATTGTCCAGTCCTTGCCCGTTTCGTACGCCTACAGCGACATTTGTTCGGATCCCAAAAACGGTAATGTCTATATTGTGGAAAAGACGCAGGTCGTTGTGTACGCACATGGCGGTACGTCACCGATTGGGTCATTAGGCCCACCCTTGAGTAATGGCTACATGCAAGCGTGTTCCGTTGACCCGCTTACTGGTAACCTCGCAGTATCTTTCAATATGTATGGCTACAAGCAGGGTGCGATTCTCGTTTATCCCTCGGGCCAAGGCACGCCGACGGTCTATGCTGATAAGAAGCTGTCCTCCTATCTTTATACAACGTACGATGACAGCGGTGACCTATTCTTCGGTGCGTATGGGACAAAGGGGAATTGGCGTATAGAGAAGCTGGTCGTAGCGAAGGGCCGGTTTTCGGGGATTAGGACCAACATTGGGTTTGGCTTATACAAGATTCAGTGGGATGGCAGCTATATCGTTTTCGAAGAATACTTTGGCAAAGGGCACGGAAGCGTCGTTTATCAACTGCAAATCACCGGGAACTACGGAACGATTATTAACCAAATGAATTTCTTCGACGCTGGCTCCCCAAGCAATTTTGCTGTCGATTTCGGCGCTCTGTTCAACGCGCTAGGCCAAGTAAAGAATCACCGTCTCGGTGGCATCGGCGGTTGGTCATATCCGTCTGGAGGCGATCCGTTCCGAAAGCGTTTCGGTGTCAGCAAAGGCCCAAATGACAAAATTATTGACATGGCCTTTAGCACAGCGCCTTGACCCGTATCCGTCGCCCCATCGAAATTGCCCCAAGCGTTCGAACGTGTTGAAGCCAGCAAGTTGCTGCGCGAAGAGTGTATCTTCGACTCCGACCGTCTCTTGGATTCTGCAGCGGGGTGAGCGTAATTATCGGACACCCATGATCAAGGTAGCGAATTGTGTAACCTTGAGACCTCGGCAGGGTAGCCATCGAGTAGGAGGACTAGGTGCTGGCGCTCGGTCTCATCTTTTTCTTTTTGATGCTTGCGATATTGATGCTCTCTGCGAGAGCGCAAGCAACCGTAAGACGCCATCGCTACCTCGCGATTATGCTCTGCATAGCGTACCTCGGCCTGTTGTTCTTGCACCCTTACCTTTTTGGATTGCCAGGACGAATAGCAGAAAACCGATTCCAAAAAGAGCTTCGCCCCGGTATGACTCGCACGGAGATAATACGGCTTGCCCAGGAGTATGGCGGTACAGGGCCGTTTCGGCAGAGCTTGGACGCAACGAAATCGACGTGGGACTGGCGCTCCGATGGGGCGCTTCACGTTTGGTTCACTGATTCGGAAACGTTTTGCATCGTAGGTGGCAATGACTATGGGTTTTATTTTTCGCCCCAGTGGAAGCTCGTCGAGTGGAAGGTGCAGCCATGGGGAAACGCCTGTTAACGAATGATCTCAGATCAAGAAAAACTGCTAACAGGCCGATTTGACCGCCTCCACGTAGGAATTTATATGAAGCGCAGCACCGTCTTAACCACCACGTCTCTGCTCTCGATCATCCTACTCTCGCTTCACTTGACGGATGACATCGTCTATGGGAACGATAGGTCACCGGCCTTAAACCTTGTCGCAATCGCTGTCCTCGTCATCTGGCTATACGGAACGCTAATCCTTGCCGAGCGGCGATCGGGGTACACGATCATGCTGCTCGGATCGCTCGCGGGCATGGTGGTTTTCACCGTTCACGTAAGTAGAGTGGGAGGGCTGCCGGCCGGGGCGCTCGCTCAGTCCAGTGGAGCGTTCTTCTTCGTTTGGACCCTCCTCGCGCTCGCCGTGACGTCCGTCTTCTCCGCTATCCTTTCAGCATACGGGTTATGGAATCTGCGACATCGCGTGGTCCCAGATCATGGTCGTTCTCAGGTCTGTCCAAGGACGACCGAGACCTGAAAAGGCTAAGGTTAAAGCGAGGCCGGATGACAGCGTATACCACCACACGACGCTTCCTCCGCCTCACCACAATCAGGTCAGTGCAACAACCCCGCTGAGGGTGCGGAGCTTCACCCTCGGCGGGGGCTCCATGCGGAACCGGCGCGCAGACGGCCGTGTTTCTTGCCTCATGGCGCGACCGCCACAGTACGAACGCGACACCGAACCGTGGGGCAACGCCGAGGCCATCCGCGCTGCCGCCAAGCGCCTCACCCCCGAGGAGCGCGCCCGCCTTCTTGCGTGGCTGTGTCTCTATTATGACGACGCTGGCGCGATGTTCTCACCGCAGCTCTCGCGGCGCCGGCATCGCATCGCATTCGACGGCGTTGAGTACTGGCTTGTCCGCGTGCCAAAGCGTTAGAATGCCGGAGGCGCTCAAGGCTTTATGTCAATACGAGCGTTTCGCGCCTCTCCAAGGGCCTCCACCACGATGTCGATGTAAGGTTGGGCCTGCTCGGGACTTAGAATCGCGGTCTCTCCGCCCCAGCCTGCAAATTCTGATTGAAAGAGCGTCGCTTCGCTGCCCGTTGTCGACGGCTCGTCAAAGACTGACACTGCGACGTGGAGTCCGCTCTCCGGGGGAGGTTTAACGATTAGGATGCCCGCGCTAGCGCGAACCAAGGGGATGAAATAGACACTTCCAAGGCCCTTGGTATAGCATGCCTTAAACCGGTTCCATTTCCAGCGCATCTACGTTCAGCGTAAAAACATGATTCCGGCTACGATCGCCAGCAGGCCGAGAAAGATACTGCCTTTGATCGTCCATAATTGCCGGTCGGTCTTATTGCGTGCCCAAAATGCGAGGGGCATCGGTCGTCGAGTAGCCTTCATGAATATATTGTAAATAAACGCGAACAACGCGACGACGATTGCTCCGATAAGCAGCCACGCCGGAAATAGTTCGTTCGTCGGCGGCCTGAGCGAGTAAAGGGTCAACGACATGATGCAGGCCAGGAGGCCGACGACCTGCGTAGCAATGAACAGCCTGGTGTCGCGAATCATTGCCTGGGTATTCCACGGGCGCTTAGTGTTCCCGTCGATCCCGCCATAAGTGCATGGATAAGCTGCTGCGGGTCGGCCTGATCGCCGTCCCGCTCGTCGCGCTGATCGTCGTGCCGGCGTTCATCGCCAGCACGCAGCCGCGATTTTTCGGCATGCCCCCGATCATGTGGTGGATTTTGCTCTGGCTGGTGCTGACGCCGATCTGCTTGCTGACCGTCGAGCGGATGCGAGAAGAATGAGCTTGCCGGTCCCGATGCTGATCGTCGCGGGCGTCGTGCTGGGTACGATCGCATTTGCGCTCTTGGTGGTGCGCAGGCTGGGTAGCGACCCGACGCAGTTCATCCTCGGCGGGCGATCGTTCGGCGCGATCTTACTATGGGTGCTGATGGGTGGCGAGCTCTATA
>Ga0209579_10001934_pt1 | contig 16468 bp, 18 predicted proteins | sample Coa_R1_2_FD_187152 | JGI IMG/M metagenome (GOLD analysis project Ga0209579, IMG submission 187152) | Surface soil microbial communities from Centralia Pennsylvania, which are recovering from an underground coalmine fire - Coalmine... | ecosystem: Environmental > Terrestrial > Soil >... | reverse complement strand
GGCAGCGTCGTCACCGGGTAATAGACGCAGGTCAGCGGCATGAACAGAAACATGATCGACCAGGCGAAGTTCTCCGCGCCCATGCCGTTGCGAAGGATTAGGCCGGAAACAAAAATACCGATCGCCCAGCTCGTCAGCATGAGGTTGAAAAAGAACGCCACCAGCGCCAAGCCTAGTGCGTACAGATTGAAACCGAAGAAGGCGATGGCGAGCAGCGTCACCGGCACCGCGCCGATCGACAGACGGACCACGCTCATCACCATCAATGCGGTAATGAACTCGAACGGCCGCAAAGGGCTCATCATCAGGTTGCCGATGTTACGCGACCACATTTCTTCAAGGAACGAGATGGAAAACCCGAGTTGGCCGCGGAACAGGATGTCCCACAGCAGCACCGCACCGATGAAGGTGCCGCCGGCGCGGGCAAAGAATCCGGCATTGGTGGCGATGTAGTATTGGAGGAACCCCCACGTCAGCATCTGCACGGTCGGCCAATAGACCAGGTCGAGAAGCCGCGGCCACGATGAGCGCAGCAGATACCAGTAGCGCAGCATCATCGCGGCTACGCGGCGGGGAGAGAACGCCTCGACATGCTCGGCGGACAGGCTCATTGCGCCGCCTCGCTTTCGACGCTACTGCCGCGCGCCACATCGAGAAAAACCTCTTCAAGCGTGCGCCGGCCGTAACGAGTCAGCAGCTTCGCGGGCGTGTCGTCGTCTTCGATGCGCCCCTGCTTCAGGATGATGACCCGCTCGCACAACCGCTCGACCTCGTTCATGTTGTGCGAGGCAAGCAGCACGGTGGCGTGGCGTTCGCGGCAATAACGTTGCAAGTGGGCGCGCACCCAATCGGCGGTGTCAGGATCGAGTGAAGCCGTCGGCTCGTCGAGCAGGAGCACGTCCGGATTGTTGATCAGCGCCTTAGCGAGCGAGACCCGCGTTTTTTGACCCGCAGAGAGACGGCCGGTCGGGCGGTCGAGCAGATCGGTCAGGTTGAGTTCGCGCGCCAATTGGGCGATGCGCTCCTTCAGGTCGGCGACGCCATAGAGCATGCCGAACACCTTCAAATTCTGCCGCACAGTCAGGCGCATCGGCACTTCCACATAGGGACTTTCGAAATTCATGCGCTGGAGCACGCGATAGCGCTGCCGGGGCATCTCGGCGCCGAGTACCGCTACGCGGCCCGAGGTCGGCGTCACCAACCCCATGATGGTGGCGATGGTGGTGGTCTTACCGGCGCCGTTGCCGCCGAGGAGCGCGGTGATCGAGCCGGCCTTGAGCGTGAACGAGATGCCGTCGACGGCCGGGACCGTCTTATAGATCTTAACCAGGCGCTCGATTGCTATGGCAGGTGGGGCCGGCATGCCCGCGCAGATGTGGCGCGCTCGGCCCATGGAGGCAAGGGGAGATTACCCGGTATGCGATGGGGATGTATGGAAGCGGCCTATGGAAGATGGCACAAGGCGTGTGGAAGCGCAGTGCCTCAGAGTTTTCCTAAATTTGAGCCCCGTCACATGAGCCTGATCACTCTCGCGCAAGCCGAAAGCATCATCGACGCCATCATCGAGCGCGGCGCAGCGCTCGACTTGCGGCCCATCAGCGTGATCGTGGTAGAGCCTGGCTGCAAGGTGAAGGCGTTCAAGAAGGAAGACGGCGCCTCGATGATCCGCTTCGAGATGGCCTACGGCAAAGCTTATGCGGCTTTGGCTCTCGGCCGCAGCTCCAAGCTGGTGCACCAGCGTGCCGAGGAACGGCCAATCTTCATGCGCTACCTGATCGCCGCGAGCGGCGAGCAGATTTTCCCGGAAGGCGGCGGTCGGCTGATCCGCGATCACAACGGCGAAATCCTGGGCGCGGTCGGAGTGACCGGGGACACGGAAGGCCGCGACGAGGAACTTTGCATCTTCGGTATCCACGCCGCCGGCCTTAAAACCGACGAGGACTGCGCCGCCATGGGCCGCCGCATCGGATTGCTCAAAAGCAACCCCGCTGCCACTCGCTCATCTCCCCGAAAGCGGCGATCCAAATAATCGAGGCAATATGAAAATCGGCCTGTTCGATCATATCGAGGACGGCGCACGCCCGCTGGCGACGCTGTTCGATGAGCGTCTGAAGTTCGCCGAAGCAGCCGACGCGGCCGGCATCTATTGCATGCACCTCGCCGAACACCACGCAACGCCGCTCAACATGGTGCCGGTACCCGGCATCTACATGGGTGCGCTGGCGCGGGCGACCAAACGCATGCGGATGGGTCCACTGGTTTATCTCTTACCGCTTTATTCGCCTCTGCGGCTGATCGAAGAAATTTCCATGCTTGATCATCTCAGCTATGGCCGGCTTGACGTTGGGGTCGGCCGCGGCGTGTCACCGTATGAGCTGAAATACCACAAGGTCGAACACGAGGATTCGCGCGATATCTTTTTCGATGCGTTTGATTGCCTCAGTGCGGGCCTGACGACGGATACCCTAACCTATAAGGGAAAGCACTACACCTATGAGAACGTGCCGATCGCGTTGCGGCCGCTGCAGCAGCCGCATCCGCCGTTCTGGTATGCCTCGTCCAACGAGATTGGCTCGACCTGGGCCGGCGAGCAGGGCCTGCATTACGTCACACTCGGCCCGACCCCGTTCGCCAAGAACAATATCGAGGCTTTCAAGAAGGCCTTTGCCATGCGCGGCGCACCCGCACAGCTCAAAGCGGAGTTTTCCGGCGGCGTTGTTGTTGGCGTCATGCGGCACATCTTTGTCGCTGATACGGACGCGGAGGCGCACCGCTTTGCCAAGGAGCCCATGGAAGTGCACCTCGCCCATCTCAATTGGCTGCGCGTCAAACATGGTGCAACCGGGCTCACCTCACGCCTGTATGTGCCGCGCGGCGCAACATACGAGGACGGCCTGGCCGACGGCTCAATCATTGCCGGCTCGCCACAAACCGTGCGCGCAGAGATCGAGCGGCAGGTGAAAGACCTCGGCGTCAATTACCTGCTTACCTATATGTTCCTAGGCACCATGTCGCTTGCCGACGCGCTGCGATCACTGAATCTTTTTGCCGCCGAGGTGATGCCGCATCTGGCGAAGCTTTGAGGTTGGCGAAAGTAAAAGTCCTCTCCCGGGGACGGGAGAGGACTGGAGCTGAGGGCTAAGTTACGTGGGGGACAGGGGTTAGCCCGGCAGCATCACGGTGTTGATCACCTGAATGACGCCGTTCGACTGCAGCACGTTGCTGATCGTGATCGCGGCGGTATCGCCCTTGGCGTCGACGATCCAAAGTTGACCGTCCTTCTCTTCGACGGTGAGCGGCGCACCTTCGACCGTCTTCAGTTCGGCCTTGCCGCCGCCGTCCTTGATCATCCGCTTCAGGTCGCCGGTTGTCAGGCGGCCAGCCACGACGTGATAGGTGAGGATCTTCGTCAGGAGCGGCTTGTTCTCGGGCTTGAGCAGCGTTGCCACGGTGCCGTCCGGCAGCTTGGAGAACGCTTCGTTGGTCGGCGCGAACACCGTGAACGGCCCAGGCGATTCCAGCGTCGGGACGAGGCCGGCGGCCTTCACGGCGGCCACGAGCGTGGTGTGATCTTTCGAATTGACGGCGTTCTGCACGATGTTCTTCGATGGATACATCGCCGCGCCGCCGACCATCTTGGTCATTTCTTCGGCGAAGGATGGGACCATTCCACCGACGCTCGCGGCGACAGTGGTGGCGGCAAAGCCCGCCAAGAGGATTGCGATAAAGCGCTTCATGGCTGCAACTCCGTTGCTTCTGTTTGCTAGGTCCCCACAGCGGAGACATTGCGAGCTACGGAGGCTTCGGCGTTACGGATGCGCCGCGGATGTAGCGCTCACAAGTTTGTGAGAATGCCTTGGCCGATGACCGGAGGGGTCGGTTTAACCACTGGCACGTCCGGTGGTTCCAGCGTGACAGCGAGCACCGCATTGGCTTTCGCGTCGCCAGCAAGCGTGGGCGGCAGCGCGATAACCACGGTGCGATCCGCACTTAGCGGACCCAGGGCGCGCGGCGTCTTGTCTTCGCCGATCAGCCAGAGCTCCGGGATACGCGTTGGGTCCGGGATAAAGGCGGCGGGGACGACCGAAATCGTACGCCGCTTCGCATCAATCGTAGCGACGAACAGCGGGCGATCGCCACTTCTGACGGTTGCGGTCAAGGGCGGTTGCTGCGTAAGGCCGCCGGAATAGAGAACCACCACCAGGCAAGCGGCCGCGAGCGCACCAACAATCGCGAAACCGCGCCAAAACGCGAGGCTGTTCCAGAATCCCGCGCGTTGCGGCGGCTGAGCGGGAAGCTCCGCGGCGATGCGATCCCACATGTCGGGCGGTGGCGCCACGTCGGTTATGTCAGCCGCCCACGGCGCAAGCCGCTGTTCCCAGGCCGCAACCATTGCGGCGAATGCGCGATCGCGCGCTATTCGTCGCTCGGCCGCAGCACGATCCTGGCCGGCCAGCACGCCGAGCGCGTATTCAGCGGCGAGCAGTTCGTCGCCGGAGAAGTGGCTATGGTCGTGGACGTCGCTCATTGCTCAAGACAGCTCTTTAGTTTGAGCATCGCCCGCCTGATCCAGCTCTTCATCGTACCGAGTGGCACCTTCATCCGCTCGGCGAGATCCTCGTAGGTGTTGCCGTCAAAGAAGGCGCCGCGCAAAGCGGCGCGCTCGTGGTCGGCCAATCCGCCCAGGCATCGGTGCAGGCGGACCTGGTCCTGTGCGGTTTGCATGGTGCTGTCGGCCCCGGGCGCGCCGTCGGCCAGCTCGGCCGCAGCGTCGATCGGTTCCATGTTTCGGCTCGACCCACGCGCGCGCGCGAAGTCGATGGCCCGATTGCGCGCGATCGCGATCAGCCAGGTCATCGGGCTTGCCAAGCCGGCATCGAACTGGGCGGCTTTGCGCCAGACCGTCATATAGACCTCCTGCAACGCATCCTCGGCTGCGCTGCGCTCGCCTAAGATACGGAGGCAGACGGCGAAAAGCTTCGCGGAGGTCAGGCGGTAGACGGTTTGCAGTGCATTGCGCTCGCCTGCCGCCGTGCGGGCGAGGGCGGCTGCCAGCAGCTTGCGGTTGGCGTCAAGGTCCATGGTTAACGTTTGGTCGCTGAGCCTTACTGGCCCCGATCCTCGGCTCGCTCGTTGTCAGCCCTGAGCGCATCCGGGTGCGGCATTGCGATGATGTTGTAACCGGAATCGACAAAATGGATTTCGCCGGTGACGCCGGTGGACAGATCCGACAACAGATAAACGGCCGCACCGCCCAGTTCGTCGAGCGTCACGCCGCGGCGCAACGGCGAATGCCGTTGCTGGAACGCGAACATCGATCGCGCGTCGCCAATGCCAGCGCCAGCGAGCGTGCGGATCGGCCCGGACGAAATGGCGTTGACGCGGATGCGCGACGCACCGAAATCCACGGCGAGATAGCGTACTGAAGCTTCCAGCGCCGCTTTCGCCACGCCCATGGTGTTGTAGTTCGGCATCGCCCGCTGGCCGCCGTTATACGTGAGCGTGATCATGGCACCGCCATTCGGCATCATGGCGGCAGCGCGCCTGGCCGCTTCGGTAAACGCGAAGCAGGAGATCAACATCGTGTGCAAGAAGTTTTCGCGCGTCGTGTCGGCGTAACGACCGGTGAGCTGGGTCTTGTCGGAGAACGCAATGGCGTGAACAAGGAAATCGAGCGTTCCCCAGGTGCGTCCCAGCTCGGCAAATACGGTATCGACCGAAGCGATGTCCTCGACGTCGCACGGCAACACCAAATTGGCGCCAACCGACGCGGCCAGCGGCTTTACGCGCTTGCCGAGCGCATCGCCCTGATAGGTAAAGGCAAGCTTGGCCTCATGCGCGGCCAGCGTCCTCGCAATTCCCCATGCAATCGAGTGGTCGTTAGCGACCCCCATGATCAGGCCGCGCTTGCCGTGCATCAGCCCCTGCATACGTCAGGCGTCCGGGTGTTTGAACACGATGGAGGCGTTGGTGCCGCCGAAGCCGAAGGAGTTTGATAGCACGCAGCCGAGTTTCACGTCGTCACGCCGGGTACGCACGATCGGCATATCGGCAAAGGCCGGATCGAGGTTTTCGATGTTGGCGCTCTCGCAAATGAATCCCGAGTTCATCATCAAAAGCGAATAGATAGCCTCATGCGCGCCGGTCGCGCCCTGGGAATGGCCGGTGAGCGACTTTGTGGCAGAGATCGGCGGGCATTTGTCGCCCGATCCGAACACCTCGCGGATCGCCTCGATCTCCTTGAGGTCGCCAATCGGCGTCGAAGTGGCGTGCGGATTGATGTAACCCACCTTCGCCGTCACGTCGCGCAGCGCCATGCGCATGCAGCGCACCGCGCCTTCGCCGGATGGCGCCACCATGTCGACGCCGTCGGAAGTGGCACCGTAACCAGCAACCTCGCCGTAGATGCGCGCGCCGCGGGCCTTGGCGCGGTCGTATTCTTCAAGCACCAGGACGCCGGCGCCGGCGCTGATGACGAAACCATCGCGATCGGCGTCATAGGCGCGAGAGGCCTTCGTCGGCGTGTCATTGTATTTAGACGACAATGCCCCCATGGCATCGAACAGGACTGTCAGCGTCCAGTCGAGCTCTTCACAGCCGCCGGCAAAGACCACGTCCTGCTTTCCCTGCTGGATCAGTTCGTAAGCGTTGCCGATGCAATGGTTCGAGGTCGCGCAAGCCGAGGAAATCGAATAGCTCACGCCCTTGATCTTGAACCAGGTTGCCAGCGTCGCCGACGGCGAGGACGACATCGACTTCGGCACCGCGAACGGCCCGACGCGTTTGGGGCCCTTGCTCCGCGTGATGTCGGCGGCTTCAACGATCGCCCGGGTCGATGGGCCGCCCGAGCCCATGACGATCCCGGTGTGTTCGTTGGAAATATCGCTCTGTTCGAGTCCGGAATCGCGGATCGCCTGTTCCATGGCGACGTGATTCCACGCGGCGCCGCCGCCCAAGAAACGCATGGCGCGCCGGTCAACAGCCTCGCTGGCGTCAAGCGTCGGAGCGCCGTGTACGTGACAGCGAAAACCAAGCTCGGCATATTTGTCGGCGCGGACAATGCCCGACTTGGCTTCTCGGAGCGAAGCCAGCACCTCTTGCGTGTTGTTGCCGATGGACGAGACGATGCCCATCCCGGTGACGACCACGCGCCTCATCTTCGCCTCATCCGCATTTTCCCGCCCGACGCCCGCGTGGATGAAGGCTTAGGCGCCGCCCGCCTCTGGCGCCGCGTTTTGGAACAGGCCCACTTTAAGATCGAGCGCGCGATAGATCACGGAACCATCAGCGGAGAGCCAACCGTCCGCGATGCCGAGCACGAGCTTTGAACGCATTACACGCTTGATATCGATGCCGTATACGATGTTCTTCATTGTCGGTAGCACTTGTCCGCTGAACTTGATCTCACCCATTCCGAGAGCACGACCCTTGCCAACCCCGCCGACCCAACCAAGGAAGAAGCCAAGCAGTTGCCACAGCGCATCGACACCGAGGCAGCCAGGCATGACCGGATCGCCCTTGAAGTGGCAAGGGAAGAACCAGAGGTCGGGCTTGAGATCGAGTACCGCGCGCACCAGACCCTTGCCGTATTCACCACCCGCCTCGGCGATTTCGCTAATCCGGTCGAACATCAGCATCGGCGGCAGCGGCAATTGTGGGCCCTCGGCGAACAGTTCGCCCCGCCCACACGCCAGCAGGTCTTCGTACTCGAAATTCGAACGGCGTTCCTGCATACGCGCCATCTCCGCCCCGTCGGGGGCTCATACCCCCCAATTCCTAACATCCCTAACATATGGGTATTTGGCGGCAAAGTCGCGCTACGCCAGCCCAGCAGCAGGACCGCATGGCGGGAAACCGCCTGCGGCGAATGGGCCAGACAGTTGCAGCCTGTACGGGCTGGCGTATAATGATTTCACTTGCAACGATCTCAAACAGCCCCGCCAAAAGGGGCGCTTGGTGCCGCAATGACCCAGTCCCGTCCGACTGTTTACGGACCAGCCTCCCTCCGGCCGCGTACACCGGCGGCGGGTGCCGATCTCACCGGCTGCCCTTGGCATGACGTAAAGACAAAGCTGCGCGATGTCGGCCTGCGACCCACGCGCCAGCGCATGGCGCTCGGTTGGATCCTTTTCGCCAAGGGCGACCGGCACGTGACGGCGGAAATGCTTTACGAAGAGGCCACCCACGCCAAAGTGCCGGTGTCTCTTGCCACGGTCTACAACACCCTTCACCAGTTCACCGAGGTCGGGCTACTGCGCCAGGTCGCCGTCGACGGCTCAAAGGCCTACTTCGATACTAACAATTCCGAGCACCATCATTTCTTCGTCGAAGACGAGAACGATCTTTTGGACATTCCCTCAAGCGATGTCGTTGTCGGCACGGCACCGACTCCGCCGGAGGGCTACGAGATCGCCCGCATTGACGTGGTGGTCAGACTGCGCCGGAAGCAGTAACCGTCACTCGATCTTCTCGGTGGGGTAAACACCCCACAAGTCGACCTGCTCGATCCAGCCGTCAAATCCGTCGCCGGTGATGTGGCACCATTTGCCGTCGCACGTCTTGACCGTGCCCAGCACGCCGACCTGCAATTGCGCGGTTACGCCGCTTTTAGGGTCGGGCTTGACGTGCAGTGGCGCCAGGTCCGTCTTCGACTTCAGCAGCACGGAAGCGGTGCGCTTGCCAGAAAGAAGCGAGTGATAGACCCAACCCTCTGAGCCATCCGAATCGCGGATGCGCCGCCAGTTTTCGAACTCCGCAGTAATTTCGACCGGCCAACCGACGCGCGTGTAGATGTACGTCACATCGTGGTCCTTGTCGGGGCCGCCGCGCACATTAACGCGATCGACTTTGAGGCTGACGAAGCGTGGAACCGGCAGGCCGCTGGTTACGGGATCGCTACCCGCATGAGTCGGTCCTATGGCAGGTCCAATTGTCAGCAGAGCCGCAATCGCGGCTCGGAGCCATGCGATCATCAGCCTCCCATGTCGCATTTTCGGCGCGACATGCCCAGGCGCTTGTTGCGTTTCCGGTCGGGGTAGAAAGTGTCCCGGCGCACTTTATGAGAGTGCGGTCCATCTGGTAGAGAATTCAATGAACCCCTCCCGCCGCAAGTGTCCGCGAGCGGAGTTAAAGAGACCTGAATACCCGTTGCGGCAAACGGCCGTGGAGGGCCGTCCCGTGGCTGACGTGGTCGCTCAAGCCCAAGGTCCAGTCTAAGAGGCAGGTAATGGCACAGGGCAAGAAGCCGCTGGTCGTGGTCACCCGCCGGTTGCCGGACAGCGTCGAAATGCGCATGCGCGAATTGTTCGACGCCCGCCTTAATGCGGACGACACGCCCATGACCCAGGCGCAGCTGGTCGAGGTCGCCAAGACCGCCGACGTCATCGTTCCGACGGTAACCGATCAAATCGACCGGGCAGTGCTGAGCCAATCGGGCGAGCGGCTCAGGCTGATCGCCAACTTCGGCAACGGCGTGGACAACATCGACGTCACCACCGCGGTCCAACGCGGTATTACCGTGACCAATACGCCGGGCGTCCTCACCGAAGACACCGCGGATATGACCATGGCGCTGATCCTCGCCGTGCCGCGACGGCTGGCCGAGGGCGCACGCGTACTCACCGGCGAAGCCGATTGGACCGGCTGGAGCCCGACCTGGATGCTCGGGCACCGCATTTGGGGGAAGCGCTTGGGGATCGTCGGCATGGGCCGGATCGGCCAGGCCGTGGCGCGCCGGGCCCAGGCGTTCGGGCTGAAGATCCACTATCACAATCGGCGCCGCGTCGCGCCGCGCATCGAGGAGGAACTGAACGCGACCTATTGGGAGAGCCTCGACCAGATGCTCGTCCGCATGGACATCATCTCGATCAACTGCCCGCACACGCCCGCGACCTACCACCTGCTCTCGGCACGGCGCCTAAAGCTCATTCGTCCCGAGGCCTATGTGGTCAACACCGCCCGTGGCGAAGTGATCGACGAAAACGCGCTGGCGCGGCTCATCGAAAGCGAGGAAGTCGCAGGCGCGGGCCTGGACGTGTTTGAGCACGAGCCGGCGGTGAGTCCGAAACTGGTCAAGCTCGCGCGCGCCGGCAAAGTTGTGCTGTTGCCGCACCTCGGCTCGGCCACGCTCGAGGGCCGCGTCGACATGGGCGAGAAGGTCATCGTCAACATAAAGACCTTCATGGACGGCCATCGCCCGCCCGATCGTGTGCTGCCCTCGATGCTGTAATTGCGGACCTGATTGTCGTTCTAACGGGGCATCATGACGACGACCGCGGCCGTCAGGTCGCCGAAGCTCACGACGGAAGAGATGATGGTGCCGGAGCTCGACGACGGCGTCGAGATTTACGTGCGCAACAAGCGGCCGAGTGCCATGACCTCGTTCCGGCCTGAACGGACGGTCCTGTTTGTTCACGGCGCGACCTATCCGGCCCACACCAACTTCGATCTTAAGCTCGATGGCGTGTCGTGGATGCAATACATCGCCACGCGCGGCTACGACGTTTATCTGCTCGACGTGCGCGGCTACGGTCATTCTACGCGGCCGAAGGAGATGGCGGAAAAGCCGGATGCCCATCCACCCATCGTCCGCAGCGACACGGCAGTCAAGGACGTTTCCGCTGTCGTCGATTTCATTCTCAAGCGGCGCAACATTCCCCGGCTCGACCTGATCGGATGGTCGTGGGGGACAACGCTGATGGCGTCTTACACCACGCGTAACGCCCAACAGGTCGAGCGCCTCGTCCTCTACGCGCCGGTGTGGATTCGCCACACGCCGTCTTTGGTGCGCGCCGGACCGGGTCCGCTCGGCGCCTATCGCACGATCACGCGCGAGCAGGCGCATACGCGCTGGTACACTGGCGTGCCCGAAAACAAAAAAGCGTCGCTGATCCCAGCGGGCTTTTTCGATACCTGGCTGAACGCGACCCTCGCCAGCGATCCAGTCGGCGCAAAAATGGATCCTCCGGTAGTCCGTGCCCCGAATGGCGTGGCGCAGGACGGCCTCGAATACTGGTCGGCCGGCAAGCCTTATTACGATCCGGCAAAAATCACCGTGCCCACGTTGCTGGTCATGGCCGAATGGGACGCCGACACGCCGCCCTATATGGCGCAGACCCTTTTCCCGCTGCTCGTCAATTCGCCCGGCAAACGCTTGGTCGAACTCGCCGAGGGCACGCATCACATCATGCTGGAAAAGAACCGGTTCGCACTGTTCGAGGCCGTGCAAGCTTTCCTGGACGAGGGCAGTGAGCCATAAAAATTCTTCTTGCCCATACGCCATGTTGCATGTGTTAGATCAGGCGGGGGCGGCGGCAACGTCGCCCTCGGCGTTTGGAATATGCAATGCCCCGACGGTACACAGATTCAATCCGCGCCTCCCTGACGCTTGTCTGCTTCTTCTTGCTGCCGGTCGTTGCGCTAGCCCAAGAGCAGTCGAACGCTCCGATCGGCCAAGCACAAACCGCCGTCGGCCGTAACGGCATGGTGGTGGCCCAAGAGGCGTTGGCCACGCGTGTCGGGGTCGGCATTCTGAAAAAGGGCGGCAACGCGGTGGACGCTGCCGTCGCCGTCGGCTTCGCCATGGCGGTGACCTACCCGCGCGCCGGCAATATCGGCGGTGGCGGCTTCATGGTCATTCACCTCCGTAACGGGCGCAATGTTGCCATCGACTATCGCGAGACCGCACCGCACGGCATCACCGACAAATCGTTCCTCGATGCGCAAGGCAACGCCGACCCGCAAAAGTCGCGCTTCTCCGCACTCGCTATCGGCGTGCCGGGTACCGTCGCGGGTCTTGCGCTCGCCGAACGGAAATACGGCTCCGGGCGGTTCACGCTTGCTGAGTTGATGGCGCCGGCGATCGCGCTCGCCCGCGACGGCTTTCCCGTCACTGGCGAGACAATCCAGGCGCCGCCCAGCGAACCTTCGCGGCTGCTGCGCTGGCCATCATCAGCAAAAATCTTTTTCAAGGCCGGAGCCAGCGCCTTCGCGCCCGGCGACCGTCTGGTGCAAAGCGACCTTGCGCGTTCGCTACAAGCCATCGCGCGCCGTGGTCCCCGTGCCTTCTATCGCGGTCCGCTGGCGCGGAAAATCGCCGCCGCTGTGCAGAACGCGGGCGGCGTGATGACGGCCAGCGATCTGAAAAAGTACCGCGCAGTCGAGCGCAAACCGCTTAAGGGCAGCTATCGCGGCTACGAAATCGTCTCCATGCCGCCGCCCTCCTCCGGCGGCGTCGAACTCATCGAGATGCTCAATATTCTCGAAGGTTACGACCTGGCCCATGACGACCGCACGCAAGCGCTGTTCCTGATGATCGAGGCGATGAAGCGCGCTTACGCCGATCGCGCGCTGTTCCTCGGCGACCCCGACAAGGTCAAGGCTCCAGTGGGTCGACTGATTTCAAAGAATTACGCCGCCACCTGGCGCGCGACCATCGATCCGGCGCATGCGACGCCCGCGAGCGCAATCCGTGCCGGCGGCACCGTGATGGCTGAAGGCCGTAACACCACCCACTTTTCGGTCGTGGATCGCTTTGGCAACGCGGTGTCCAATACCTATACGCTCAACTTCAACTACGGGCTCGGTCTTGTGGCTGATGGCACCGGCATCCTCCTCAACAACGAGCTTGACGATTTTGCCGCCAAGCCGGATTCGCCGAATGCGTACGGCCTCGTTGGCTTTACGGCGAATGCGCCGGGCCCGGGCAAACGGCCACTGTCGTCGATGACGCCGTCAATCGTTCTGAAGGGTGGCAAACCGTTTCTCGTCACCGGTTCGCCTGGCGGCAGCCGCATCACCACCACGGTACTGCAAGTAATTCTCAACGTGCTCGATCGACACATGAATATCGGGGAGGCCGTGTCGGCGCCGCGCGTGCACAATCAGTGGGTACCCGACCAGGTTTACGCCGAGCCGGGCCTCCCAGACGAAGTGCTCACGGCCTTGCAGGCACGCGGCGACAAAGTCGTTGCGCAGCGGCCGTTCGCCTCGGCTAATTCGATCATGGTCGGGCCCAATGGCTTTTTCGTCGGCGCCACCGATCCGCGCACCCACGATGGACTAGCGGCCGGATACTAACCGCGCACTTGGAACCGCCTGCTTGCGGACGCCATCCCTGGCATCATTTGTTCTCAAACTTCGGCGGCCGCTTTTCGATGAAGGCGTTCATGCCTTCCTTCTGATCGTGCGTCGCAAACAGAGAATGAAAAATCCGCCGCTCAAAGCGGATGCCTTCGGCCTGTGAAGTTTCGAAAACGCGATTGACGGCCTCTTTCGCGGCCAGCACCGACGGAAGTGACATGGATGCGATCGCTTCCGCGACCTTCATCGCCTCCTCGAGCAGATTCGCTGCCGGCACCACACGCGCAACCAGCCCAGAGCGTTCGGCTTCGGCGGCATCCATCATGCGGCCGGTGAGAATGAGATCCATGGCCTTGGCCTTACCGACCGCGTGGGTGAGGCGCTGCGTGCCACCGATGCCCGGAATGATGCCGAGCTTGATTTCCGGCTGACCGAATTTCGCGTTATCGGCCGCAATGATGAAGTCGCACTGTTGCGCCAACTCGCAGCCGCCGCCGAGCGCGAAGCCGGCGACCGCGGCGATCACCGGCTTGCGTGCTTCGGCCACACGATGCCACGTCGAGATGAAATCGGCGAAATACACGTCGGTGAAGCTCTTGCCCGCCATCTCCTTGATGTCAGCGCCTGCCGCGAACGCCTTCTCCGAGCCGGTGATCACCATGCATCCGATCTTGTCGTCGGCCTCGAACGCATCGACGGCAGCCGCAAGCTCGTCCATAAGCGCGCTGTTGAGCGCGTTCAGCGCCTGCGGACGATTGAGCCGGATAAGGCCTACGCGGCCTCGTGTCTCGACGATGATGTGTTCAGTGCTCATGGGCATTTCTCGGTGCTGAAATTTACTTCTGGCAGCTCGGACAATAAAACGTCGAGCGCCCGCTCTGCACGATGCGTTTGATCCTGCCACCGCAGCTGGGCGCCGGACATTTTTCGCCTTCGCGATCATAGACGCAGAAGTGATGCTGAAACATGCCCAGTTCACCGTCGGTGCGCTTGTGATCGCGCAACGACGAGCCGCCGGCTTTGATCGCATCCTGCAGCACGGCCTTGATGCCGTCCACCAAGCGTTCGGCCCGTTCGTTTGGCGCGCCGCTCTTGCTGGCGATGGTCGAGGCCATGCGCTTCGGCGAGAGCCGCGCGCGGAACAGCGCCTCGCAGACGTAAATGTTGCCGAGGCCGGCGACCACGCGCTGGTCCGACAGCGCGGCCTTCAGGCTCGTCTTCTTTCCCTTGCAGGCCCGCGCCAGCATGGCAGCGTCGAATTCATTTCCGAGAGGCTCGGGACCAAGCCGGCTGAGCAGCGGCTCGGCGTCGAGCTTTTGCCGTGGCACGATCTTCATGGAGCCGAAGCGCCGCGGATCGTTGAAGGTGACGATCGTGCCTGAAGACATGTGAAAGACCACATGATCGTGGGCGGCGTGCTGGGATCGCTCGTGATAGTAATTGCCGGGGCTCGTGCCCGCACCGGCGCCCTTCTCGGCGAAGACGTGAAAGGAACCCGACATGCCAAGGTGCATGAGCAGCACGTCACCGGAGGAAAGATCGGCGAGCAGATATTTGGCCCGTCTTCCGATACCCGTAACGGTGCGCCCTTCCAGGCGCGGCACAAAATCCTTTGGCAGCGGCCAGCGCAGATCGCCCCGATGGACCTCGACCTTGACGAAGCGCGCGCCATCCATAGCAGGCTCAAGGCCGCGGCGAACCGTCTCGACTTCGGGAAGCTCGGGCATTCCTATTCGTCTTGGTTACGCTGCCTCTGCGGTCGGCTCGCCGAATGTGATCCGGTTGCCGAACGGGTCGATGACGGTCAGCTCGGTTGTCCCCCAGTCCTGTTGCTGCAGGCCCGGTTTGTTATGGCGATAGTTCTTCTCGTTGAGTTCTCTGTGCAAGTCCTTCACACCCGTCATAGTGACATAGGCGTGTGAGCCCGGCGTAGCATCGCCGTGATGCTCGCTCAGACGGACGGCAAGGCCGTCCCGGGAGACTTGCATATAGAGTGGGAAGTTGGGCCCAAAGCTCGCCTCCCAGTCGAGCTTGAAGCCAAGAAAATCGAGATAGAACTCGCGCGCCTTCTCGAGCGAGAAAATACGGAAAATCGGGACGGCACGCTCAAATTGGATTGTCACGCCTCCCTCCGTTTAACCGAGGTGACCCGGACTTTGTAGCGCCAGGGGACGAGCCGCGCTATGTTCACCTGGTCAGAGCGTGACATGACCGAGTCCGAGCAAAATCAGACTGATTTCGGAAGTCGCCGCGTACCGTTGGCCGACAAGCAGGCGCTGGTCGACGGCGTGTTTCGCAGCGTGGCGCGCCGCTACGACCTAATGAATGATCTGATGTCGCTCGGCCTGCATCGGGCCTGGAAGGATGCACTGGTCACGGCGGTCGATCCGCCGAAAAGCGGCCCGTTTGCGCTGCTCGACCTTGCCGGCGGCACCGGCGACGTGGCGCTGCGGGTGATTGACGCGGGCGGCCCGCAAACGCGGGTAACGGTTTGCGACATCAATGCCGACATGCTTGCGATCGGGCGCGAACGCGCCGCCACGCGCGAACTCGGCGACGCCATTACATTCGCCGAAGCGAACGCCGAGGCGCTGCCATTCGGCGACCGCAGTTTCGATGCCGTCACCATCGCGTTCGGAATTCGCAACGTGGCGCGGATCGATGCCTCGCTCGCCGAGGCGTTTCGCGTGCTCAAGATCGGCGGCAAGTTTGTTTGCCTCGAATTCTCCGCCGTCGACGTTCCCGGTCTCGACCGGCTGTACGAACTTTACTCGGTCAACGTCATCCCGGCGCTTGGCCGCGTCGTCGCCGGCGATGCCGAATCCTATCGTTATTTGGTTGAATCGATCCGCCGCTTCCCAAGCCCGCAAGCCTTCGAGGCCATGCTGCGCGCCGCAGGCTTCGCACGCGTCACTCATAAAATCATGACCGGCGGGATCGTGGCGTTGCACTCCGGCTGGCGCTTGTGATTTCCGGCCCCGCGTATCTCATCCGCCTCGGCCGCGCCGGTTTCGTGTTCGCCCGCGAAGGCGTTTTCAGTCTCATCGATCCAGCGGTCTTGCCGGCGCCAGCGCGCATTCCGCTGCGTCTCGGACGCCTGATCGAACGTCGGAGCAGCGGAACCGCGGAGGCACGGCTGTCGACGGCAATCACCCGGCTCGGACCCAGCTACGTCAAGCTCGGCCAGTTCCTGGCGACACGGCCGGACGTAGTCGGCGTTGCGCTGGCCCGCGATCTCGAGCGGCTGCAGGACCACATGCCGCCGTTTCCGCAAAGCGAGGCCGAAGCCGCCGTCGCCGCCTCGCTGGGCAAGCCGATCAGTGCTTTCTTCTCGAGTTTTGGTCCGCCGGTTGCGGCCGCTTCGATCGCACAGGTGCATCGCGCGGAG
>Ga0209579_10001931_pt1 | contig 16477 bp, 10 predicted proteins | sample Coa_R1_2_FD_187152 | JGI IMG/M metagenome (GOLD analysis project Ga0209579, IMG submission 187152) | Surface soil microbial communities from Centralia Pennsylvania, which are recovering from an underground coalmine fire - Coalmine... | ecosystem: Environmental > Terrestrial > Soil >... | reverse complement strand
GATAGATAGAAGTTCAGCATCAACACCATTAAGATGCATCGCGTTGACGAGACGCCTAGCCATCTCGACGTCGTGCGCTGAATGCGCCAAGTTGATCATTCCGCGCTGGCTGAACATTATGTTGAAATTCAAGTCGCGACCAAGTCGCTCATAGAGTCTCAGCGATAGGTCATAGAGCGCAACGCTTTCGGGGTAGAAGTAGTTCGAGCGGACAACCGCGGTGTTGCGGCCCGTGTTGCCGCCGCCGAGCCACCCTTTCTCCAGCACCGCAATGCGACTCACACGATGCAAGGCGGCGAGATAGTAGGCGGTCGCGAGGCCATGCCCGCCGCCGCCGACAATTACGATATCGTAAGCCGGTTGCGGCGAAGGGCTCCGCCACATCGGAGGCCACCCGCGATGGCCGTTGAAGGCCTGGCGCGCCAGCGAGAAGAGCGAATATCGCATTGAAACCCAAAATCTCTCCATCCGTCGGTTATTCTTACTATACAGAACTGTATGGATCAAGCGTATACGGGTAATCCTTGGGAGGTATTCGAAATCGAAGAGGAACCAGCATTAGCTATCTTTCAACTGCCGAAGAGATTCACTTGGACGGTATACGGTCCGAAGACATTTCGGTCAGCCACGCTCCCGATTTCACGTCGTCTGTGTTGGGATCTGGTCCGCCCGCCAGGTAGCTATCGATAGGGCCAGCACCACAAAATCGCGGTTGAACATTCTCAAAGCTGCCGTGACCGCACGAACTTGGCAGGATGATGTGGCGCGGTGACATAGCGATCCGCCGTCGACCCTGCCAAGCTTTGCAGCCTCATTGGAGCTCGATTACGGCCCGGCGATTCTGGGGTTCCCGCACGCCGTCAGCGGTGGAGATCAGCAGCCCCGCCTTGCCCACACCGACGGTCGCGATGTCGCCCGCTGCGACGCCGTCAACCATCAGCTGCTGTTTGACCGCCGCGGCACGCCGTTCAGACAAGGCCTGATTATAGCTGGCAGTGCCGACCGTATCGGTATGACCTGTGACGGTTAGGTTCACTACGTTGCCCGCCTTGATGGCGTCCGCAGCGGCGTGGATCACCTTCGCCGCTGCAGCGGTGACATCCGACTTATCGAAATCGAAGAACACCTGGAATTGCCTTTGCAGCTCAACATGAGGCAGAGGCACCGGTGCGGATGGCGGGGCTGCTGGCGGTGTGGGCGGCAGCTCCGCGGGAGCTGCCGGCGGCCCGGCGAAATGATAACTGACGTCGATTCCGACCGTTAGCGGTTGGTTGGTCGCTACCCGGTTGTAGGTCGGCAAATTGCTTGATAAGGAGCTCGTGTCAGCAATCCAAGCCTTCTTGTCGAATAGGTTGTTGGCAAACAAAAAAGCCGACCAGTCGTTTTCCGTCACGCCGACCCGGACGTTCGTAAGGTCGTAGGCCGGCAGGTGGTTGAATTGGTAGTAGGTAGCGTCGCGCCTGGTGCCAACGTAGTCGTTCTCAATCCGTGCTGTGAATGACATCTCGTCCGAGATCTCGGTGCTATACGAGAGCGAGAGACTGGTCGTCCAGGGCGGCACGTCCTGCAGCCGGTCGCCCGGCACAGTGTTGGCCTCGCGGCTACCCTGGGTGATCTGGGCGTGCGTGTAACCAGCGCTTGTCGACAGAACGAGGCCCGGCATCAAGATGGCCTTGACCTCAAGTTCGCTGCCATAAACTTGCGCCTTGCCAGCATTGTCGTTGTAGGGGAAGCCGCAGGAGAGAGCCACGACCTGCTGCACGCCCTCCCAATTCTCGAAATAGATGTCGCTGTTGACGGTGACGCGATCGTCGAGGAGTTGCGCCTTCTCGCCAAGTTCATAGCTCCAAACGCTGTCCGGTCCGAAATACGGCGGCGCCGAAGTCCGGCCGAGCGCTTCCAGTGCGGCGAGGCACGCTGGCCCAAGTCCGGTCGACCCAGTCGGGATCGGCTGGTTGCCGCCCCCCGGACGGAACCCCTTCGTTGCCGTCGTGTAGACCATCAAGTCTGGGTCTGGCGTGTACGAAATGTCAAATTTAGGGTCGAACCCCTCGTCAGCCTCAGTGCCGCGTGCATAATAATAGGCATTCGTCCCAGTCGGGGCAGCGACGCCCGAAACCGCCGTGTCGAGCTGGGTTTGATAGGAATACCACCGCAGGCCTGCAGTCGCCTTAAGTTCCGGCGTAATCTGATAGGACATTTCGCCAAACGCCGCGGTCTGGGTGATCCTGGTAGGCTGCACTTGGGCGATCAGATTGGGCGTCAGGCCGAATGCGGCCAAGCCTGGAACCTCCGAAACGATGTCCCAGTCCGATTCAAAGCTGCTGTAGAACGAGCCGACCAACCATTTGAAATCGGTATCGCCGGACGACGTGATTCTCATCTCTTCGCTGAACTGCTTCGAATAATCGTCCTCGCTGACCGGAACGACGCCAAGACCGTTTGGCGGGTAGTAGGACGGGAATCCGAACGCCCACGAGATGGCCTCGGACGCGTCCTCAGTCAGAGTCTCGGATCGGTTCCATTTGGCGGTCGTTGAGGTCACTTCGAAGTCGGGAAACTTGTAGTTTGCATTCACGCTCCACATGATGAAGCGGTCAGAGAACGGTTCCGCTAGGTCGTACACTTCGTAGTGCGCCAGTGTTCCTGGATCGCTGTCGAAGTTGTTGAGCCCACCTTGTGTGATCCGCTGATAGAAGATCGACGGCGTGATCGTGAAATTATCGGTCGGCTTCCAGAGCAAGCTGACGCGCGTACCAAGCAATTCCTCGTCATTCACATCCTTGTAATCGGCCGACTGTGCCGCAGCGAGTACGTTGCCGCGTGTGGTCCCCGATGGGGCAGTCGGCACCGGATTTGTCGGTAGCGGAAAATCCCCGGGCGCGATCACGATCCTGTCGATCCAGCCGCTCGTATAGGCCTCGGAACCGACGACCCGCAGCGCCATGACATCGTCGATCAGAGGGATGTTCAACATGGCGTTTTCGCCATGGTTGAAGCCGCCGCCGTCGGTGCCGGAGAGGATCGTCTGCACGGTTGCGTCGAATGCGTCGGGATTTGGCTGGTTGGTGATCAGCTTAACCGTGCCGCCCATCGAGCCTGAGCCATAAAGCGTGCCCTGCGGCCCGCGCAGCACCTCGACGCGATTGAGGTCATAGAGCGTAGGATCGATCACAACCTTACCGTTCACCGCGGCGGCAGGCGAGGTCAGCGGCGTGTCGTCCAGATAGAACCCGACAGTCGGCGAGTTACCGCCACTCGACGTTAATCCGCGCATCTCTATTTCGGTCTGGCCCGGGCCTTCTGCCTTTAATGACACGCCCGGCGTGGCTTCGGCGAGAGTATTGAAATCGGTAATGCCGCGGTCCTGAATTTCTTCGCCCGTGACCGCGGTCACGCTAATCGCAGTGTCCTGCACCGTGGCGGCACGTTTGGAAGCCGTGACGACGATCTCCTCGAGGCGATCTGACGGCGCCTTTTCGGCTTGCTGGGCGAAGGCACTACCGCCGCTGGCGACGCCAAGTGCGCCCGATGACAAGAGGGCAACCACCCCGTACTTCGTTCTGTGAACCATCGCGATAACCCCCAATTCTGCTTTGTGGTGTCTAGGCTAGGCATCAACAGTACCGCCGGTTTGGCCAACGCTCAGTGCGCCGCTGCCGTGTGCGGACAAGCGGTCCGCGCTGGAAAGGTTCTGCCCACTCCATGACCGTAGCATACACAACTGTATTGACCAAACGAAAAATACAGTGCTGTATGGAGAGGCCGTGCGTGGCCTGCGGTCGAACGGGGGGAGAGGTGGTGGCATATGAGGGCGCACAAGCTAGGCGGTTCCGTCTTCGGGTCCCTGCCAGCCGCCGTGAGACGCGGCGGTCGTGGCAAGGCGCGGGGATCGGGTTCAGTCACGAGACGGGCGCACGTTCAGGACACGGACAGCCAGCCCTTTCAGCCGAGCGCTACGACGAGTCGACTTCCGAAGAGACACCTGCAGGGGAGTTCAAGAGGAAGAGCCGGTATTTGGCACTTTGCTCGTCGCCGCCAAGGCCGAATTTCCTCGGTGAACGCAGAGAATCACCCTAACTGCGTTATGGAACTCGCTACATCGTCAGAAATCACACTAATTATCACCGAATCCTTGATCTTCAATTTCATTCTCCGCCGGGCAGTGGTCAATCCGCCGCTGTGTAGTTAGTGAAACAACTCAGGAGCGAGCTAAGAGAAATGCTGATAAGTATCGATAACGGAGGTACTCTAACTGATGCGTGCGTAATCTATGGAGCGCAGGTATATCATGCCAAGACGCTGACCACTCCTCATGATCTCACGCAGTGTTTTGTCCAAATATTGCGAGATGTATCAAAAAAAATTTACGGCGAACCGCGGCTCGATACTCTACTCGAGGAAGTCGATTACATCCGCTACTCGACGACGCAGGGTACCAATGCGGTCGTGCAACGCAACGGCCCGCGACTCGGCCTGATCGTTCGAACCTGCAAAGACACTAACCAGCTGCTGCGTAACGATGACGAACGTCAGCTGTTTGAAGTAATGGTCGGAGACCGCGTTGCCGAAGTGAACACGACGCAACGTGACGACGACTTGGAGGCAGAGGTCATCGCTGCCGTCAACGAGTTGATGTCGCGCGGTGCCAGCCGGCTCGTGGTGAGTCTAGGTGGTGAAGCGCTGGCCGAGGACGAGAGCCGCATCAAACGCCTGACGTTATCGCGCTACCCACGGCATTTGCTCGGCGCAGTGCCGATCCTCTTTTCGCACCAGCTTTCGGATGACCGGAACCATGCGCGTCGCACGTGGAGCAGCCTGCTCAACGCCTTCCTGCACCAGGGGATGGAGCGCTTCCTCCATAACGCCGAAGGGGTCCTGCGGAAGCACCGTGCTCGCCATCCGCTTTTAATCTTCTGCAATGATGGCACCTCGTCGCGGGTCGCGAAGACCGTCGCTCTCAAGACATGGGGATCGGGACCGCGCGGCGGAATGGAGGGCGCCAAGGCGTTGGCACAGCACTACCGCCGCAAAACGCTCCTGACGATCGACATCGGCGGCACCACCACTGATATCGGCATGGTCGAACACGGCACCGTACGGGAGCGTCGCTGGGGATCGTTGGAAAATGTCGAAGTCTCGTTGCCCTTGTGCGAGGTGCAAAGCCTCGGGGCAGGCGGTGGTTCGATCTTCCGCGTCGCCGATGGCTTCTTGAAAGTCGGGCCGGATAGCGTCGGTGGCGCGCCTGGTCCGGCCTGCTTCGGCTACGGTGGCAGGGAGGCGACGATTACCGATGCGTATCTGCTGCTTGGGATTCTCGACGGCAACTCCTACTTCGGCGGCGCCCTCCGGCTCGACACCGAGCGCGCAAAGACCGCGGTGCAGGCCAATGTCGCAGAACCGCTGGGGGTGTCGCTGGACGAAGCTTTGGTCAGAATGGAGCGCGCCTACGTCAACAAGATCGCGGCCGCGATGTCGCCGCTCGTCAAGGACCCTCAAGGAACCTGCCTGCTCGCCTTCGGGGGAGCCGGCCCAATGTCGGCCTGTCGGGTTGCGGAGAGGCTCGGAATCACGGAGATCATCGTGCCGCGTATGGCGGCCGTGTTCAGCGCTTTCGGAATCGGCTTCAGCGACATCGCTCACAACTACGACGCCGCTCTCACCGACATGGGCGAATGCGCTGTAGGTGGGTTGGTAGAGCAACTCCTTCGGAAAGCGCGCCGTGATATGTTCGCGGAGGGCTTCGACATGGCCGAGTGTGTCGTCGAGACGTCCATTGGCTCCACCCGCAACGGTGAGAATGCCACTTACAAATTTGAAGGCGGGCTCAAATTGCCCGCCGCGCTCCGCGCGGCGGAGGATCTGCGCATTCAGCTCACCGCAACCAAGACGATCCCGCATTTCACCTTGGGTGCAGTGTCCACCAAACCGTTGGCGCAGGCGACGGCGACGCGCACACGCACGGTGCGGATGGCTGCGGATCCGGCTCGTCCGGAAGACCTGTCGGCTTGGGAGATGCGGCTGTTCTGCCACGAGGAGCTGAGCGCCGGCGACTGGGCCAACGGTCCCGCGGTCGTTGAGGAGGAGTACTTCACCTGCGTGATCCCGGAGAGGTGGGGGTTCCTCGTCAACGAGAACCGAGACCTGATCCTGAACAGACAATCCGAGAAGGCTTGAGCCATGATCGTGCCGATGACGGAGTATCTTGAGATCGACCTCGATCGCGAGCTTTGGCGTTGCCGCGTGTGCCGCCACGAACTCGGGCCCGCACGCCAGCCCTACAAAGAGGGCCTTCTGGTGTATGCGCGCGACCCAAAGGAAATTCACGATCCCATACTGGACCAAGATCGGTACGAATTCACGTTCGCACCCGACCCGAATTGGGTGCGGATTCTCGAATATTACTGTCCGACATGCGCAACGATGGTCGAGGCCGAGTACTTGCCGCCCGGGCATCCGCCGGTCAACGACATGGAGTTCGACATTGATGCGCTCAAGAGGCAGTGGACCGGCCGCAAGCCGCTGACCGAAGCCGAGTTGGCCGGGCCCGACATGGCCGGGCTGACGCATCACACCCATTCACGCAAGCAAAAAGCACAAGAGAATTCTCGGAGATAGAATATGAAACGCATTGCAGTCGACATCGGCGGCACATTCACCGACTGCTTCTTCGTATGGGGCGATCGTTACATCCAGTCGAAGGCACTCACGACGCACCACAACTTGTCGGTCGGGTTCCGCGAGGCGCTTCAGAGCGCCTGCAAGGCTCTGAGGCTGGACGTTCAAGACGTACTTTCGCAGATTGATTCGGTGCGCTACGCCACGACACTCGGCACCAATGCACTGATCGAGCGCAAGGGTCCGACTGTGGCCTTACTTGTGACGGCCGGTTTCGAAAGCTCCGTGCCACTGTCGCGTGGCCGCGGCTACGGCGAAGGGTTGGACAGCACGGATCAATCCAATCTGCCGGCTGCCGACCGCCCGGACGCACTGGTGCCAATCCCCATGATCATGACGGTGCGCGAGCGCATCGACGCCGTCGGCGAAATCATAATGCCGCTGGACGAAGACGATCTGCGGCTAAAAATTCGAAATTTGGTCGATCGGGGCGCGCAGGCATTCGTCGTAGGATTGGTAAACTCAGTCACCAATCCGGCGCACGAAAGGCGCGTCGAGGAAATCCTGCTTGAGGAGTATCCCGAGCATATGCTCGGCGCGATGCCCGTGGTGCTGTCGCACAAGGTGGCGGGCAGGAAGGGCGAGTATGTTCGCTGGTCGTCATCGATCATCGATGCATTCCTGCACGACGTGATGTACCACGGTCTCAGTTCGCTGGAGCAGAACTTGCGCGAGTCCAGCTACCAGCGCCCGATGCTGGTAATACACAACTCCGGCGGCATGGCGCAGCTCAACTCCACGGACTCGCTGCAGACGATTCATTCTGGTCCGGTGGCGGGCGTCAGCGCCTCCGAGCATTTGGCAATGCAGGCCGGACTCGGTAACGTCATCTGTACCGATATGGGCGGCACTAGCTTCGACATCGGACTGGTTGTCGAGGGCGGTGTCAAGCACTACGACTTCAACCCCGTGATCGAGCGCTGGCTGGTCACAGTGCCGATGATTCACCTAGTCACGCTGGGCGCCGGCGGTGGCTCAATCTGCCGCTACGACCGCATGCACCATACCGTGCAGGTCGGGCCAGCCAGCGCAGGTTCCGACCCCGGTCCGGCCTCCTACGACCGCGGCGGCTTAAATGCGACGGTAACCGACGCTGACCTGATCCTGGGCTACCTCTCGCCCGAGCGCTACGCCGGGGGCAACATCACGCTGAACGCCGCACGCGCCAACTCGGCTTTCGAGGAAAAAATCTGCGAAGAGCTCGACTGTTCAGCGGTCGAGGCGGCGAAGATGGTTAAGCGCCGCGTCGACGCCAACATGGCTAACGGTATCTTCCAAGAACTTCGTGCCCGCGGCTACGATCCGCGCACATTCACCATGCTTGCTTATGGCGGCAACGGACCGCTGCATGGCTGTGGCATCGCCAACATTCTGGAAATCCAAAAGATCTTGGTGCCACCGTTCTGCTCGGTATTCTCGGCGGTCGGCGCGGCCAATATGCATCAGTTGCACATCCACGAGCGGTCGCTGTTCATGTATATCTATGACAGTACGGCACGCCACTTGCTTTCGGATTACGCGTGCTTCAACGCCATTGTCACGGAACTGGAAGCCGCCGGCCGTCAGGATCTCCTGCGCCAGGGGATGCGCGGGGAGGACGTCAAGCATCGGCTCGAGCTGGACATGCGCTACGGTAACCAGCTCGTACAGACCACCGTCGTGTCGCCGACCGCACGCATACGCGGCATGGACGATGTGATGGCGCTGATCAAGCAATTTTCGGTCGATTATGCAAACCGCTTCGGTAAGGGGTCTGAAGCGCCTGAGGCCGGAATTCGGATCAACACTGTGCGCGTTCTCACCTTTGTTGAACTGGATACGGTGAGCTTCGGCGAAATCGCACCCAGCGGCCTTACGAAAGCGCTGCCGGCCCCGCTGGAGAAGCGCATGTGCCATTTCGTCGATCGAGAGGCGCCTTTGGAAACACCGTTCTACGAGATCGCACAGCTCCAAACCGGGCATGTCCTGAAAGCGCCGGCGGTGGTGATATCGCCCGTCACGACGTACCTGGTGGAACCGGGTTGGCAGCTCCTAATCGGTGAGTATGGCGCAGCCTGGTTTACGCGGGCCGGCGTCATAGCGACCTCCGACGCTTCATTCTTGCCAGCCAACCAGGTAGCTGCCGTCGCCTGACGGATGGGAGCAACCCAACAGCCATTGGAGCCTAAAATGGGCGACTTCGACGACCGAGCAGACCGGAACCGCGAACAGGAACTCATTAGCCAATTCCTGGCGGACAACGTCCTGTTCCTAGGCCCGGACCCGGAGATCATGGAAAACCACGATATCGCCCCACGAACGGAAGTTGAGGACCGGGCGATGACGAGGGAAAACAACCCTGCCGTGCTGGCGCTCGTGCGTGATCGCCTGCAAGCGGGCTGCAACGAGACCTTCGAAATGCTTGAGCAGATGGGCGCGGCTCCCGGCGCGAAGTGGGGCGACCTCATCACGGGCATCTTTACGCCTAGCGGGGACCTGGCAATCGGCAGCACGGGCGGCGTACTGCTATTCGCCTGCCTCGTGCACCATCCGATAAAGTTTATCAAGAAATACTGGGAGAGCGAGCCGACAGTCGGCGTCCGTGAGGGTGACGGCTTCATCCACAATGACGCGCGCTACGGCAACATCCACAACACGGATCAAAGCCTAATTGTCCCGATCTTCCACGAAGGCAGGCTGATCGCCTGGGTCGGCGCGACCGTGCATGAGGGCGAAAACGGCGCGATCGAACCCGGCGGAATGCCGTCTGCCGCGGAACAGGTCTACGATGAAGGCCTGAAGATGTCGCCGTTCAAGGTAGTGGAGAACTACGAGCTGAAGAAAGATCTCGTCACCTACCTACAGAATTCGGTGCGCGACCCGAAATTGCAATATGAGGACATGAAGGTAAAGTTATTCGTGTGTCGTCGCCTGCTGGAGCGTGTGGAAGCGGCGATTTCCGAGTTCGGCGCGGATGCGGTGATCTCAGCGTTGCGCCGCGGTCTGGAGGACTCCAAGGCCGAGGTGCAGCGGCGCCTTACCGAATGGCCGGAAGGCACCGTACGCACTGTCGTCATGGCCGACGGGACGCTTCGCGAAAACTGCCTGATCAAGATCCAACTGGCTATGGAGAAGAAGGGCGACGAACTGATCCTGGATTTCCGGGGTTCGAGCCCCGAGTTCGCGAACCGCTGCAACAACACCGTGCTCTCTTCGCTTAAGGGCATGCTTTGTCAGCTCTTCCTGATGTTTGTCTGGCCCGACCTGCCCCGAAATCAGGCGGTATTTGCTCCAATCCGAGTGATCTGCGACCCAAAGTCGGCGCTGCGCTCGTCCTACACGACACCGAATGCCGAAAGCATGATGACATTTTTCCCGGCGTTCACCGCCGCACAGCTATGTGTCGCGAAATTCCTATATGGATGCCCATCAAAGTTCACGAAGGTCATCGCGCCCTGGCACAACATGATTCGTACCTTTATCTGGGGAGGTCTAACCCAGCACGGCGAAATGGTCGGTAACTTATGCGCCGACCTTAACGGTATGGGCGGCGGCGCCCGCGCGGACCGTGACGGAGAACACGGCGTGGCACCGATCTTCGCGTCGATGGCTGATACCGGCGAGCAGGAACTGAACGAGGAGGAGGTGCCATTCATCCAGGTCGTATCGAAGAAAATCATGAAGGACAACCAAGCCTTTGGCAAATACCGCGGCGGCCAAGGTTACGAGATGATTGCCTCGAACCTCAAGAGCAACATGTGGGGTTTCATGGTTTGCTGCATCGGATCGAAGGTGTCCTGTACCCCTGGCCTCTTCGGCGGCTATTCCTCGCCGACCTATCCATTATGCAAGGTTAAGGGCGTTGATACTTTGGAGATTATGAAATCAAATCCAAAGAAATGGGAGTTCTCTATAGTCGACATTATGAATAACCAGCCATTCGATGGCGCGAAATACACTACTCATCACATGGGCCTACAGTTCGAGCTGTGTAATCGCGGTGAGCTGTACATGATCATGCAGGGATGCGGCGGCGGGTACGGCGACGTGCTGGAACGCGATCCGGATCTGGTGATCAGGGATATCGAGGAAAAATTGATCTCGCACGAAGCCGCGCGCCGGATTTATCGCGTGGTTTTCAATCCCGAAACCCTGGTTATGGACCGCGAAGCTACCCAGAAGGCCCGCTCCGACGAGCGGATGTCTCGCAAGAGGCGTGGCGTTCCATACCAGCAGTTCTGCCGGGATTGGGTCACGTCGGAGCCGCCCGCGGACCTGCCATATTACGGCTGTTGGGGTGACGACCGATCGAGGATCTATGCCGGACCGTTTGCCGGCACGCCGCGCAGAGTGATGAGCGCTGCGGCCATCGAGGCCGTCTTTATGCCCAACCCACGGGACGTCAAGATTGCGGAACTCGAAGCCTATGTCGGCGAATTGGAAAGGAGGCTGCGCTGACGGCTAGAGGACCCGATGGCTCGGCAGACACGTGCTCGCGAACTCCCGCCACTGGAAACGCCGACGCTACTTGGACTCGCGAGTTGGCGGCCAACCGCTCGGGCGTCGTCAAGGGCTCGTATCCGTTGGTGTCTGTAGCCAGCAGAAATGGGATGGGATCGACGCTGGCAAAGGCTCGCTACTTTCCACGTGTTCATTTCCGAGCATCTTTGTGATGGCTGGTATATGTCGACCTGCTCCGCTACGCCGGTGGTGGATTCCGATGACGACGAGCCGACCGGACGGCACCATCAACTTCCTACAGAAGCTCCCAAACAGCCGAGTGTTCCCCGAGTGCACACATCACGGTTGGCCTCCGATCGGCACACCCACTACGAGCACGCAGAGGCGGAGGTGGTCAACGAGCGCATGTCGACCCTGATAAACCGCGAACGAAAGGTGTTGGACCGCCTGGTATCGGGTCAATGCAAGAAGGAGGTCGCCTGGGATCTCGACGTTAGCAATAAGGCCATCGAGGCACATCGCGCTAGGCTCGTGCCTACGATGAAAGTGTCGATCTATATCGAGCTTGTCCACTTGATCTTGGTGGTGCGCTGTCTCGGCGCCGGCACTGTTGGACGCGCGCTATAGCTTGGCGGACTTCGCGCGGGCGGAAACCAAGCGATTCGAGAGGAGGACTCCCGTGCCCTCACTGAAACGAGACCGCCTCGGCCACGCCGGCGGCGCCGAGCCGTGGTTAGTGTTGCTCATATTGACAGTGGTCTACGCCCTGAATATTGCCGACCGGTTCGTTCTCTCGACCCTGATCGAACCTATCAAGGCAGAGTTTGCACTGTCCGACAGCGCCATCGGATTTCTGACCGGGGTGTCTCTGGCAATTTTCTATGTCAGTGCGGGGATACCGCTGGGCATCCTTGCCGATCGCGTCAATCGACGCAGCCTGCTCGCTGTATCGCTTGCGGTTTGGTCGCTGCTGACAATGGGATGCGGCTGGGCGCAAAGCTTTTGGCAACTGCTTGTGATGCGGATTGGCGTCGGAATCGGCGAAGCAGGGGGCACGCCGCCGTCCCAGACACTACTGGCCGACACCTTTACTCTAGGGCTTCGTCCTACGGCGATGTCGATCTTCGCCGTCGGCGCCACCTTTGGGGCGACCCTCGGCTCGTCGGCCGGCGGGTGGCTCAGCGATCATTATGGGTGGCGGAGTGCGCTTCTTTGTTTCGGGGCGATCGGGCTGCCGGTTGCGCTCCTGGTCAGGGTGGCGATTCGTGAGCCGGTCCGTGGGCGTTTCGAGCGCGACCCGTCCCAGCTTCATAAACCCTCCGTCAAGTTGTCGGTCCGGTTCATGCTGGGGCAACGATCGCTCCTGCACGTTCTGGCTGGCTGCACGGTCTGCACGTTCTGGAGTTGGGGCATCATGTGGTGGACCCCAGCGTTCCTCAGCAGGTCGCATGGCCTTTCGGTCGAGGCGGCCGGCGCGCTCCTGGCACCGATGCACGGCATCGGCGGCACGGCCGCCGTGCTTCTGACTGCGTGGTTGTTTCACCGGTACTCTCGCGGCGATCCGCGGTGGCAAACCTGGTTCGTGGCGGCTTCCATGGTGGTAGGCTTTCTGCCGTCGCTCCTGGTCTTCGCCGTTCCATCGCTCGCAGCCTGCTCGCTGATGTTGTGGATCTTCGTGCCGCTGATCTACGTCCCGATGGGGCCGACTCTCGCGTTGACCCAGAATCTGGTCCCGGCGGGCATGCGTGCGCTCGCTTGCGCATTTCTCCTGTTCTTCGCCAATCTGGCCAATCTCGCAGTAGCGCCGCAACTGCTCGGTTGGGCGTCTGACGAAATTGCGCTCAGGCTCGACGTACCGCAGCAATCGCTGCGGTATGTACTCGCAGCCGCGTCTCTGACTGCGTTGTGGGGGGCATGGCATTACGCCCGAGCCGCTCGCACATTGCGCGTCGATCTCGCGGCTGCTGGATCAGATACGTCCGCGACGACAGCTGTGCCGGTCGCGACGAAAGCGCCGACGACTGCCTCGCTAATACCATGAATGGTTCCGATGGGAGTGATTATCCGGACGCAAGCGATCTCGCCACCAGACTTGTCACATCATTGTCAGGGACCAGAAAGCGCCAACTGCGGAACTCGAAGTTTCCGTAGGTGGAGTGCGCCTGTCAGGAACTGTCGAGATGCAGCCTCCGCGCTTTCTACAACCGCTGCAGCTGGCTGGGGGTCGGGTATCGCGCGAGGCGCTAACCGCTGCGCAGCACTGCGAGCCGCTCGAGCACTCGCTCGGGATTGGAGCGAGCCGGTATACAGGCGAATCGGAACCCACCTTTCGCGGCGGCTGGCGCATCGGCGCCCAACCAGAAGCCGGGCTGCGTAACGATTCCTGTCGGCACACCGGCGAGCACACGCGGCGCGATGATATAGTCCACACCACTCATGTCGCCTTCGAACCCACCTGCAACAGGCAGATGAACGCCCAAATCCCATCGGTAGTGGCCGGCCAGATTGATCACCGGGCGGTACCAACCGATCTCCACCGCGGATGCCGGCTCGGCGTCTGCGGACTCCACAAGCAGCACGCTGTCGATGCCCGTTTCGCCGAAACTGCGCATGAATTCCGCAACGTAGACGGCGGCCGCGTCCGACTCCTCGGCGCCCACACTGACAGCCGCATGCTCTACGAAGGCCGCGCGGTAAGCATCGCCGACCCATTTGCGCGGGGACGGCAGCGCTAACGCCAACGGGCTTGCCGGAAAGGCGCTGCGCAAGGCGAGAACCAAGCCCACCAGCGTCGCACGCAAGCCTTCATCGGCGAGCATCGTGCGCAGTGGCGCGACCGTGCGCATTCTCGCGGCCATGGATTGCCGGAGCTCGGAATGCATCTGGAGCCACGCCGAAACGACCTCACACAATGGCAACACGATCACGTCCGGATGCAGCAAGGCCGCTGCCTTGCGTCTGAATGCGACCAACGCTGCCGCGTCGAGCCAGACATCCTGCGCGTAACCGAAAAGGTGCGTCGAATAACTGGCGTCGTCCAGCCACAGCAGCCGCTGTGTGGTGTCGCAAACCCGTGCCAACAAGGCAGCCACTCGACGTCTCCCCACGAAAGTACGGCCGCGCAGCTTGGCCAGTTTCGCATCCTTCACCAGACCGAGATCTGGCGGCTTACGCAGGCCGTCGCCAAATCGACCGGCGACTGTTAGGATACCTTGGGCTAGAATCAGCACTTGGCGCTATGATTGCGGCAAGACACTAATGCATGGTGATCCTGGATGCCAAGTTTCGGGTTGGGCAGGTACGTCTCCCGAAGATTCGAAGTGATCGCGTTTCCGCGCGGCGCCGAGCGAGACCGCGATACGGTGCTGTGCAAGCCCTTGGGCGAACGGTTGCATGGAACCGGGCGGAAGCACGGTCCAGACCATCGACCAGCCTCAGTGGGAAAGCCGCATTTCGTACTGAGGCGCTCGCTCCGACCCGCCGTCCATCTACTGTGTGATGGACCTTAGTCGTAGGTCGTATCCCAAGCCGCAGTTCACGTCGGACCACTCCATTCAGGCACCTGGTGGTCCTGCCGAAAACGCTGACCATCGAAATCGCGCAGCGGGTACGAGCCTGAGGCTGGCAGGGACAGGTCGGGATCGGCAAACGTCTCATGCAGTGCCGGGCAGCCAATCTCGATCATCTCGAGCCCGGCCGAGCTCTCCAGCACCCGATGCCGGATCCGCGGCGGCTGCAATACGCAATCGCCCGCCTCCATCACGAACGGAGGCCCCTGGTCCTCGTAAACGACGCGCACCCAGCCCCGCCGACAGAAGATCATCTGGAAACGGATATTGTGGAAATGGACATAGTCCGGGACCGGGCCGCCATCCGGGATCATGATATGCGAGGCGACGAACCGGCCGCCGAGCCGCCCGGGGATGAGGTCGCGGTAGAGCATGCCAGCGCGGCCGGCGCCCCATGCGGCATTGTCGATCTGAGCCAGCACCAACTCTGGTTGCAGCGGCGGCAAGACAACCGGGAAATCGGCATCGACGATCTTGATCAACGTCCCATTTGGGGCCGTCAGCAAGCGCTCTCCGCCGGCGATTGCGTCAGGCTCCTGGCAGCGCAGGCGGATTGTTCCGGCCGGCCCGATCTCGGTGGTATCGAGCCGCAGCCGCAGACCGTGTCCAGCCAACACCGCGACTGTCGGGCCATCGGCGGGAGAAATCATCTCGACCCGGAACCCGAGACGCTCTCCGAAAAATCGCAGCGTGGCGTCGATTTCGGCGCAGGGCAGCACCATTTCGGCCGCTCGAATTTGGCTCTCCTCGGCATCCTTCATGAGCGACGATCCACGATGAGCCCGACTGCAAATAACCTTATCATTGGCGCTGGGGCTTTCGCCAAATCCTACCCTATAGTCCTTGCGGGCGGATCCAGCGCTCGATGAGACCCGCGATGACGTCAGAATTCCGGTCCAGCATAAGCATGTGGGTATTGCCGTGAATCCCTGAGATGGCGGCGCTCACGGCGGATGATCCAGAGTGTGCGAAAGCTGGCGGCACTTGTCCAACGCAGCCCTCGGGACGCTATTCTTCTCCTCGTGTCCGACCAGCCGCCAGACGGCGCCCGATCTTCGCCCGCCACCGCCAGGAACCGCGGCCCGATCCTCGAGGTGCTCAGATCCTGCCTGCCGCGTAGCGGGGTTGTGCTCGAGATTGCCGCTGGGGCTGGCGAGCACGCGGTCTTCAACGCTGCCGCCCTCCCCGGCCTCCGCTGGCAACCGACTGATTCGGACCCAGAGGCACTTCGCAGCGTCGCCGCCTGGCGCGATCACGCCGCCCTGCCAAACCTCCTGCCGCCGCTCCGGCTCGACGCCTCGGACCCCGACGCCTGGCCGCTCAGTCGGGCCGATGCCGTGGTCAACATCAACATGGTCCACATCTCGCCGTGGGCGGTGACGCAGGGCCTGATGACCGGCGCCGGCCGCATTCTGCCGGCGGGCGGCATCCTCTTCCTCTACGGCCCGTATTTCGAGCGGGATGTCGAGACGGCGCCCAGCAATATCGCGTTCGATCAGGACCTCAGGAGACGCAACCCCGCCTGGGGCCTCCGCCATCTCGACGACGTCACGGCGCTGGCGGCTCAACACGGCCTGATGCCCACCCAGCGTATCGCGATGCCGGCCAACAACCTCTCGCTCGTCTTCGGCAAGACCTGACCTACGGCGAAGCGGAGTCCGGGATCTCTTCCACAGGTGAGGTTTGCTTTCGGCTGGGCAGGCGCCGATGACACCCGGCGGAATGCAGGAAATTCTGCGTCATGCAGATGCGCGCCGGCAACGCTTGAGCGCCGGATATATTCGCGACCC
>Ga0209579_10001927_pt1 | contig 16496 bp, 19 predicted proteins | sample Coa_R1_2_FD_187152 | JGI IMG/M metagenome (GOLD analysis project Ga0209579, IMG submission 187152) | Surface soil microbial communities from Centralia Pennsylvania, which are recovering from an underground coalmine fire - Coalmine... | ecosystem: Environmental > Terrestrial > Soil >... | reverse complement strand
ACATCGAGTGCTTCGACAATCCGTCCCGGCGCCACAGCGCGCTCGCCTACCTCACCCCCAGCGAATACGAAGACCCACACTCAGCCAGACCCCAGGCCACGTTGTCCTAAAACGTGGTCCAGTAATTGGGATACCGGCCAGGTGGTCGGGCTGGCGGGACTTGAACCCGCGACCTCTTGACCCCCAGGAAAGCCCATTGCTAACACTCTCCCCCACTCACCCACTCTGACCTGCTATTCTCTGAACCGTGGTGCTCCGGTGGGGGAGCAAATGTGGCGCAGATTGCTCCCCCGTTTGCTCCCCCGGTTGACCTCTTGCGCGGAGGAGGAAACGGTCATGGCTCGACCTCGGAAACTCGGCTACGGCGAGGGCAGTGTCTACTTCGACAAGTCGAAGGGCGTATGGCGCGGAGCCGTGACCATCGAGGGCGTTCGCCGTCGCGTGTCGGGACTCACGCGCTCAGAGGCGCTTCGGGCACTCGACGAGCTACGCAGCGAGCTCGCCAATGCAATCCCGGCCGGCGACGACACGCGCCTCAGCGTCTGGATTGACTGGTGGACCACGAACGTCGGAGCCGCGAGGAGCGACCCGTCGGAGGCGACGGAATACAACTACAGGTGGGCTCTCGCGCAGGCCGCTCCCATCGGCGGGAAGCGTCTCCGCGACTTGCGCACGGCCGATGTCGAACGACTGCTCCACCAGCTCGCCACCCGCAAGCCGACGTCACGGAAGGGACGGGGGCGGTCTTCGGGTCCGCTCGGCCGGTCGTCCCTCAAGCGCATCCGGGCCGCGCTGGCCGAAGTGCTCAACGAAGCGGTACGTCGCGAGATGATCGGGCGCAACGTCGCGAAGCTCGCCAAGCTCCCGCGTGAGGCGCGGCCACCGACGCCTCGTCGCTCGCTCTCACCCCGGGAAGCCGAGGCCCTGCTCGAGGCGGCCCGAGCGGACGGTCAGGAGGCGCTGATCGCCACGATGCTCTTCTGCGGGCTGCGGCCCGGCGAGGTCACCGGCCTTACCTGGAGCTGCGTTGACTTCAGCAACCGGACGATCACGGTCCGCCAGTCGCGCAAGGTCCTCCCCGACGGGACGATGGTCATCGGCAACACGAAGGCGCACTCCGACCGGGTCCAGCGGATGCCCGAGCGCCTCGCCGAGGTCCTGAAGGCCCACCAGGTCGACCAGAAGCGGGCGCGGCTGGCAGCGCCGGCGTGGGAGGAGCACGGGCTCGTGTTCCCCAACGCCATCGGGCGCCACATCGACCCCTCGAACCTGCGGCGGGACATCGCTCGTCTGTGTAAGGACGCCGGGGTCGAACCGATCACCCCGAACGAATTGCGCCACAGCGCGGCATCCCTCTTGGTCAACGCGGGCGTTCCGCTCGAGGAGGTCGCCGACTTCCTGGGGCACGTCGACGTCACGATGTTGGCGCAGGTCTACCGCCACCGGATCAAGCGCGTGGTCGACATCACGGCTGCGCAGGAACGGATGCTCGCCGCCGACTGAATCAGTCCTGGTCCAAAAAAGGATCGCAACTTTCCTCTGACCAGGGACAACGCGCGTTCTTCCTGGTCAGAGCCTCGGCTCGAGACTGTCGCATTCGGCCCACTTCGGTCCACAACGGTCCCAAAGTGCCCAATCCGTCCCAATCCGTCCCAATCCGTCCACTTCCCAACTGCCGCGCCGTCCGCAACAACTTGAGGCACCGTGTCTCCTCACCGGCGAACACCGGGTTCGCCGGACGACCACCGGAGGTAGTGGAGATGTCGGAAGTAGTGAGGCGCCGAAGGCGACGGCCGCCGGTCGTGGCAGTGGCCCCTGACCCGAACCGCCTAGCGCTGACGGTGCCGGAATGTGCATATCTACTGCATGCTCACCCAAACTTCGTGTGGTCCCTGATCCGCGACGGGAAGCTCGAGAGTTTCACTTTGGGGCGCAAGCGTTTGGTCGCGCGAAGCGCGGTTGAGGCACTCATCGCCGGCTCGAACCACGAGGAGGCGGGATGACCGGCGCGGATGCCGCGCTCGACGGGCTCGAGAGGGCGGTCGGATTGCCCACGGTCGTCCCGACCATTCCGAGCGTCGACGACCTCTTCCCGCTTACCGGGGACGCTACGGCGCCCGAGATCACCGCGTGGGCCGACCGAATCCGCACGGCGACGACGCGCTCCGTCGAGGCAATCGTCGAGACCGGAAGGACCCTGCGGGACGCTAAGGCCGCCCTGCCCCACGGCGCCTTCGAGGAGGCAGTGCGGCTGGCCGGGATGGCGCCCCGCGTGGCGCAGATGTTCATGCGGATCGTCGACAACCCTGCCCTCGCAAATACGAAACATGTTTCGTATTTGCCCCCATCCTGGGGCACCCTGTATCAGCTCTCACGCATTGAGCCTGAGCGCCTAGAGGCAGCGATCGATGCGGGCGACGTAAAGCCGGACATGACCCGCGCCGAAGTGAAGGCCCTGGCGGCGCCACGCGAGAAGCGGCGCAAGAAGCCGTCCACCGTCCCCATCTACGACGAGAACGATCCGCGAACCATCGTCGCTGCCTGTCAAGGGATGTTGGGGCGTGTGTTCGGTTGCATGGAGGACCTGATCGGTGCCGAGTTCGACTGGCACTTACTGCCCTCCGACCAATACGACCAATTGATGGCGGAGTGGCACGCTCGCAGCGATCGATTTACGTCGGCAATCGAACAGCAGAGCTGCGCCGCGCCGGTAGAACAAGCCCCCCCACTGGACGCAGTCGCTCGCCACTTCTTCTGCACCGAGTGCAACTCCTTCGTCGGGCAAGACGACGCGCAGGAAGAAGACCAGTACGAGTGCGGGAACTGCTCCGGCGACCCGTTCACCCGCGGCGAGTCGGCCGATGGCGACTCCAACCGCTGCCCCGACTGTAACAAGTTCGGAGCGAGAACTGACCCGAGACTCGTGTGCCCTCAATGCGCGACCGGCCTTGAAACGTCGGCCGAGGTCGTGTCCTCCTTCGTATCCAACATCGTCAACATCATGGTGAACCGCCTACCTCTCCTGCCCGATGAGGAAGAGACGGGACAGGGCTACCAGCCCTGGCGCCCCGACATGCCGACCTTCGTGGAGATGATCGCCGTGCTGCCGAGCGAGGTTCGGAGACCTTTGGTGAACAGGCTCGGCACGGCGTACGACCGCATCGGGGGGCTCTTGAATGCGGTCTCGTCGTGACGACCTCGCACCCCGACCAGGTGCTCGCCACCCTCGGACTAAAGGGTCGCGCTGTCGGGGGCCGTCAGGTCCAGCACGGCGCCCGCGACTTCATCGCCGACGCCACGGCTGGTTTCGTGTGGAGCATCGAGCAGGTGGCCACCTCGGGTGCCCTTTCCTACCGCGACGTCATCCGCGTCGGGGACAAAGCTCTCGTCTCGGTGACCTACGGCCATCCGGGCCGTCAGATCACGCGGCCGGTCTCAATCCGTGACGCCCTCCGCCTTTATGGTGCCCACCTCGTCACCGACGTGGCCGCGCTCGACGCCGGCGTGTACGCCTTCGGATACGCCCTCGGGACAGGATTCAGCCTGGCGGTGATGGACCGGAGGGGCGCGGCGTCGGCCCTCCTGCGCGCCGATCTGTTCAATGCACTTCTCCCGAACCATCGGACGAATGAGGGTCGCCGGGCTCGGGCGAGTGCCGCGATCATCGAGTTTGAGTCGTCGGCTGGTCGGGTCTCGTCTCAGACGATCGCCGCCGGCGCCGTCGCGGCATATCTCGATCACCCCGAGGACACGGGAACCACAACCCGGGCGTGGTGGATCACGGAATGCGGCACCGAGGTCGCGGGATCGCCGCAACCAGACCGAGCGCACCCGTTGGGTCGCCTGGCACGCACCCGGTCGGTCGCTGCGACCGCGCTCACGAACGACGTCTACATTCGCAGCAAGCCGACTCTCGCGGGTGCGGCCCGGCGCCACTTCGACCCTCTCGACACAAGGTTGCGCCCGCGCCACGCGCGTCGGAGCGCGATCCAGTGGCACGATCCCGCTGGGGAGACGGCTTCGGCGCTCGCCGACGGCGAGATCACGCTCTCAGCCATCACGGGCGTCGTGACCCCGTGGAGCGCGGATGTACGGACCGCATTCGGCGCGCAACTCGACCTTCTCCTCGAGGCGGGGCTCACGAACCGGCAGGCCCTCATCCTGCTTAACGCGACGGTGGCCCGGTTCCCCTACGAGGAGATCGCCCGGGCATTCGGATGCTCCGTCGGCACTGTCAAGGCGACCGTAAATCGGGCGAAGTCCCTGGCCAGAGGCAAGTTAGGCCGAGACTAAACCTTTCGGCTCCCTGGTTTCCTTATGTATTCAAGAAGGCGAGGAGGTTTCGCCACGATGTCCATGACGCCCGAAGTAGTGCTCAGGCTCAACGGCCTCGAGATCACGAGCAGGGACCCGCTGTGTATTCGCGCCCTGTGGGATCTGATTGGCACCTCTGTCGTCGAGAGCGACCGCCGTTTCCTCGCCGGACCCGAGCTGGACCGCACCCTGCCCGAAGATCGCCCCTAGCGCGACAGTGTCGGCGCCTTCACGCCGACACGTCGCCCACGACCCCGAGGAGCCAACCCTCGTGACCACCCTTCAGTCTATCCGACCGCTCAACGAGCTCGTTGAGGAAGTTGCGGAACGGCTCTCGTCTGAGCAAATCCTCGCCATAGGTGCAAGGGTGAGCGCAGCCGAGCTAGTTCGCTCCCAGGCACCAGCTCCCCACCAGTTCGATCTCGCAGCGGAGGTCGCGTTCGACCTCGCCGCCGCGGTCCGGCACCTCGTCTCGTTGTGGGGCCCGGCCGGCATCGGCTGCGACACCGACCTTGTAGCCGCGTGGCTCCGCCCGCTTCTCGTGAACGCCGGCGTTCCGGAGACCGACGCTCTAGCCGCACTAGAGCGGGAGACTGGTTGGAGACCGCGCACCCCCGCTCAGCGTGAAGTCGCTGTAGCCGAGGCGATGCTCGCCGACGGGTTCGAACGCGGCCTCGTCGTCTCAGCGCTCGCAGCGACCCGGAAGGCGGTGGCGGCGTGACCACACCCGACCCGGAAGACATTGTGCGCCAGGCCGAGGCGATGCTCGCCGCCAGTCAGGAGACGCAGGGAGTCGTGCTACTTGACGAAGTGCGGACGTTCATCTCGAGGTTCGTCGCCTTCCCGTCCCCTGAGGCGCTGGACGCCGTAGCCCTCTGGACGGTGCACGCCCACCTGATCGGCGCCTTCGAGAGCTCCCCGCGACTCGCACTTCTCAGTCCCGAGCCTGGGAGCGGGAAGACGAGGACTCTGGAAGTCCTCGAGCTGTTGGTGCCGCTGCCGATGTCGTCGCTCAGCGCCAGCACGCCTGCCATCTTTCGCTCGCTCGCCCAGGCACAAAGGACGTTGCTGTTCGATGAGGTCGACGCCGTCTTCGGCCGGCACGGCAAGGAAGATCCGGCAGAGGATCTACGAGCACTCTTGAACGCGGGCCACCGCCGAGGTGCGACGATTCCGCGCTGCGTCGGACCGACTCATGACGTCTCGGAGTTTCCGGTGTTCTCCGCGGTCGCACTCGCCGGCCTCGGCGACCTGCCTGACACGCTCATGAGCCGGTCGATAGTCGTCAGGATGCGCCGTCGCCTGCCGACGGAGCGGATCGAACCGTTTCGCCGGCGGCTCCACGCACCTCAGGGTGAGGATCTGCGAGGCCGGTTGGCCGAGTGGTCTGGGAGCCCCGACGTGTTCAAGCCGGTTCGCGACGCCTGGCCAGAAATGCCGGCCAATGTCGTCGACCGACCGGCAGACGTTTGGGAACCACTGCTCGCCGTAGCCGACGTTGCCGGTGGTCACTGGCCCGATACCGCACGCGCCGCCTGTACGGCCCTGGTGAAGGTGGCGGCCAACAGAGAGGCGAGCCTCGGCGTCAAGCTCCTCTCCGACCTCCGAACCGTCTTTGCCGCAGCCGAATCAGACCGGCTCTCGACCGAGACCGTGCTCGAACGTCTCCATGCGCTCGAAGAGTCACCCTGGGGCGACCTGCGCGGTAAGCCGCTCGACGCCCGTGGACTAGCGCGACGACTCGCGCCTTACGACGTGCACAGCACGCAATTCAAGATGGGGAGCGAGAAGGTCCGCGGGTACTCCATCCCCGGGAGCGATACCGCTGGCGGGGGTCTGTACGACGCCTTCACCCGATACCTTCCGTCTGGACCCGATTTGAGCGGTACAGACGGTACTGAAGGTACGCCGCAGGTCAGCACCCTGGATCAGGTACCGGATAACGACTCAGGTACCGGTACCGAGATTCCATCCGGTACCAAGCGCGAGCCCCTGACCAGGGATGTACCCGCGGTACCGGACGTACCGCTCTTTTCGGGGTCGGCCAGCGCCACACCGCAACAAGACGAGGACGACGAGCGGCCGTGGTGAATGGAACAATACGCGGCAGGTCGGAAGCAAACACTTTGAGACGGTTCCGATGCGCCCGCTGTGGTCTCGAAGTCCTAGCGCGGGCGGTCGAGGCGGGCCACCGGTGTGGACTGCGATGGCAGCGGCTCGTCCGTGTCGACGACGAGGAGGCGGAGACCGATGCCACGGCATAGCGGCTCGCAGGCTGAGCGGAAGGCGCGCCGTCGGAAGGCGCGTGCCCTTCGCCTCCGGGAGGACGTCGGTCGGGTTCGCGTGCGCCGGTCCTCAGCGAAGGCGCGTCGAGCCCCAAAGCGTGCTGAGTGCAATGTTTAGGGGGCGGGGGGGTCGCCTTGTCCGGACGGTGCCCTACGACCCGCCGTGTCGATTCCCCCCCCACGAGTTCAGAACTTTGCGCGGGCGACGCCTAAAAGGTGCCGAAGTTTGCCGAAAGCGAGCGAATATGCCCTGGTCAGAGCCATGAGGTCGCCCCTCTGCCCGTTGTGTGGCCGGCCAACCCAAGGACCGCGGTTCACCTATTGCGACTACCACAGCACGTTCCGACCGCGCCGCCGCCGCCGGACAGTCCGCCCACGAAAGGACGACTATGGCACCGACCACCATCGGCGACACCGAGAGTGGGAAAGGCGCTTCGTCGCCGGCGAGGAAATCGCGTGTGCCCGGTGCCACCACCCGTTCCTCCCGGGCCAACCGTGGGACCTCGGGCACGATGACTTCGACCGCACCCGGTGGACGGGCCCCGAACACCGAGGGGGTAACCGGGCGACGGCAGGGCGGCGGTTCCGAATCCGTGGCTGCCCTGACTGTCCGTTCTGCCGTCGAGCGCGACTTGGCTGAGATAGCCGAGCGAACAGCACCACTGGCCCGGTCGGCCCTCGCGGCCACCGCATTGGCACTCGCCCGAGAGCTCGACGACTTCGGTCGTGTCCAGCCCAACTCCGCGCACGCCAAGGCCCAGTGCGCGAACTCACTTCGAGACATCCTCGCCCAGCTACGAGAGCTGGCGCCCGAGCAGCAACGAGGAGGCATAGTCGATGAACTCAGACAGCGCCGCGCCGCGCGGGCGTCAGACCCCGCGGGTGTCGTGGCATCCAAAGCCACTCGGAAACATTGAGCAGGGGAAGGACGCTGTCGCCCTTTGCGAGGCAGCAGGTCTGTTCCTAGACGATTGGCAGAGGTGGTTCCTCGAGACGTCGCTCGCGGAGCGGAGCCCCAGCCGATGGACGGCGTTCGAGGTCGGCCTCATGGCCAGTCGGCAGAATGGCAAGAACGTCCTCATCGAGGCTCGCGAACTCGCTGGCCTGTTCGTCGTCCGCGAAGAGCTCATCATCCACTCGGCGCATCTGGCCGATACCTCGAATGAGTCATTCCAGCGGCTCTTGAGCATCATCGAGGAGAACCCGTTCCTTGACGCCGAAGTAGCCAAGGTAAGCCGTGGCAAGGGCACTGAAGGAATACAACTCAAGGGTGGTCCGAGGATTCGGTTCCGAACCCGGACCACCGGTGGTGGTCGGGGTTTCAGCGCCGATTGCCTCATCTTGGACGAGGCGATGATCGTCCCCGACGCCATGCACGCGGCCCTCCTGCCGACCTTGTCGGCACGACCGAATCCTCAAGTGTGGTACACGGGCTCGGCAGTCGACCAGAGAATCCACGAGCACGGTGCGGTCTTCTCGCGCATCCGTGGGAGAGGCCACCGCGGCGACGATGATCGGCTCTTTTACGCCGAATGGTCCGCAGCGGACTCGATCGCGGATGTCAGCGATGAGATGGCGCGGGACGTCCAAGCCTGGGCCAGGGCCAACCCGGCCCTCGGGATCCGGATTGACCCCGGCTACATCGCCGACGAGCACAAGTCGATGTCGCAGCGAGCCTTCGCGGTCGAAAGGCTCGGGGCGGGCGACTGGCCGACACCAGACCATGCGCGCCTCATCGACCTCGCCCTTTGGGATGAACTCAAAGCAGTGTCGTCCCCGACGGGGTCGGTGGTGCTCGCCATCGACGTGTCCCCGACACGCTCCGGTTCGATCGCAGCCGGATGGCGAGTCGGTGATGAGGTCCACCTGAGCCTTCTGGCCCACGAGCCGGGAACGGCGTGGATGGCGCCCGAGGTCTTGTCGCTCGTGAAGACGATGGACCCCGTGAGCGTCACCCTGGATGCCGCCGGCCCGGCCGGGTCTCTGCTCCCGCTCCTCGAGCAGCACGACTTCCGGCTCACACTGCTCGGTGCCCGCGAGTTGGGCCAGGCGTGCGGGGCCTTCTTCGACGCCCTCCTTGACAAGAGTCTGCGTCACGACGGAAACAAGGAGCTGCGTCTCGCGGTCGAAGGCGCGAGCAGACGCTCACTCGGCGAAGCCTGGGCGTGGTCTCGGAAGTCATCGGCCGTCGACATCTCGCCGCTCGTCGCCGTGACGCTTGCCCACTGGGCGGCGCGCACCTCGGAACCGGCGGCCCCTGAGGTCTGGAGCATCCGAGAAGTCATAGAAGAGATGCGGGAGGAACAGGGACTGCCGCCGAATGAAGCCCCGCCATGGAGTCCGGGCGCCATCTGGTTTTACCCCGGCTATTGACCACCCTCGTCCGGGCCCCGGACCAGGCAACCAAAGGAGAAGGAATATGTGGACCACGTACGTGGGCAAGCCCTGGAGCGGCGAAGTCGTTGCGGTGTACAACAACTGCGGCCTGTGCGGCGAGCGATGGGTCGAGAAAAAGGACGAGCCGGCGCACCGCTGCAAGCGGACGCCCGAGCAAGAGCGCAAATATGCGGAATACATGCGCGAACAGCGCATCGCCGCCGAGCAGGCCGCCCGAGCCACGTCCACGTGTAGCAATTGCGGCACCACTCGGCCGCTCGGGGTCTCGCATGACTGCCCCGGTCGCGTCACACCCGCCCTCCCCACACCGGTCGACCAACTCGCGGCCGCTCTCAAGCAGAAAGGCTTCATCCAATGACACAATGCCGCGCAGAATGGGACGGCGCAAAGTTCCAACTTCTCGACGCGCTGAGGGGTTCATATTTCACCCGGCGCGCAGTGAATCCGGCCATGCGAGCCGATCAGCGTCAGCGGGCGAAGGAAGACCTTGGCGCAGTCATGGCTCGGTTGACGGCCGTCCTCGGACGTCCCGAAGCGCGGTTCGCCCTTCCGCGTGGCGAGGTTCGAGCATTCGGACGCGTCGTCGCCGCCCTCGCCTCGTTGCTCGATGGCATGGGCGTCAAGGGCGCCCGGGCCGTCGCCCGGTCGCAGTGCAAACTGCTGCCAAGCCTGCGCGAGGTCGAGGCTGAGCTGGCCGAGCTTCGTGCCACGGGCGACGACTTGCGCCTCGTAGCCGGGGCGACCCCGGCCGACCTTTGTGGGCGTCCGTCCCTCGGCCGGCGCTGGGGCCGGGCCCCTCGTCGGTAAGACGGTCCAACAGCGCCGTCCCGGCGGCCGTCTCGCGCTGCGGGCGGAGTACGACCGTGACCGCAGATTCGCGTGCGCCGGAAGTGGTTACCCCGAGCGACGCGGAGCGCGGCGGTTTTCACCTCCTAACCGTCGCGCAAGGAGCTGGAGCGCCGCCGGTGGGAGTAATGACCCCGCCGGCCGCGCTCGCTCCGTTTACAGGAAATCGTGGCGCTGCACGGCTGCACCGCCACACGGAGCGCGCGTCGGTTCGCGGGGGATTCGGCCCCCTTCGCCCTCGCGACCGCGCCGCTCCCCATCGAAAGGACGAACACGTGACCAACCGCGTCGAGCTTCCGGGCGACCACTGGGCCGAACTCCGGGACCCGATGGACGTGACGGAGCGAGAGCGTAGGCCCCTCAAGGTTGCCTACGGCGAGTTCGCCCGTTCCCTTTCGGAGCAACCGGCCGACGCTTCAGGGGGAGGCGAGGTCGACGATCTCATCGCCTCCGGCGAGGCTTTCGAGCGGTCCTCCCTCGTGTTCTGCGTCACCGCCTGGGGTGGGCCTCGCCTCGACGGCGTCGCGATCAGCGAAGAGGCTCTCGACGACATCCCGGCCCCCGTCTACACGGCCCTCTCGGTTGCGGTGGCCCCGATCATCAAAATGATGTTCCCGAACCCCAAAGCCTCGATGTCACTCGCATGAGCACCGTCACCCTTCGCACCGGTGGGCTGTCCATCGACACGCGCGACTTCCACGCTTTCGCGGTGGCCCTGAGCCACGGCGAGCGGGAACTCAACCTCGCCATGCGCCGTAGGTTCCGGGCCGCCGGGAACATGGTGGCGGACGCAGCCCGGGCGAAGGCCTCCTACTCCGAGAAGATCGACCCGACTATTCGAGTCCGCACCAGCCGAGCGAGCGTGTCGGTGATCGCGGGCCCGGTGGCGATCGCCGGCCTCGAGGAGTTGGGCAACCGGGCCGGGCGCGGCAGCCGAGGAGGGTTCTTCCGCCACCCGGTCTTCGGCAACCGCAACGTGTGGGTGAGCCAGCGCATGCGCCCCTACCTGCGCCCCGCTCTCGAGGCCCGCGGAGCCGAGGCGGCCGAAGAGATTTTCAAGGCGCTTGACGACGCGATAGCGGCCGTCATCGCGACCCCGAACCCTTAGAGGAGCACTTTCGTGGCTGATTACACCGTTAGGGCCTACATCACCGGAGACGCCGCAGGCGCGGTGCGAGCTTTCGAGGAAGCCCGCCTCGCCGCCGACGCCACCTCCCACTCGTTCGACAACACGAACTCCCACGCGAGCATGGTCGGGACCATGTTCGACCGCCTGGGTCTCCGCATCGCGGGACTCTCTACACACTTCCGCAATGCCGAGGGTGACACCAACACCTTCGGCCGGATGCTCGACAACCTGGGCATCCACCTCGCCAACATCGGGGGCGACTCCGGTGGGGCGGCCGGCGGTATTGACAGCGTGGGCTCCGCCGCCGCGAACGCATCGAGTGGTGGCTCGAGCCTCCTCGGTTACCTCGCTCCTCTCGCCCCCGCCCTGCTACCCATCGGTGCCGCGGCATCCGCCGCCGCCGTCGGACTCGGCGCGTTTGGTCTCGCCGCTTACCCGCTTATCAAGTCGGCGATGACAATTTCAACAGCGCAGATGAAGTATGCAAACGCCGTCCATGACTTCGGGGCCAAGAGCACGCAGGCGGTCGCTGCCCAGAGAGCGCTCACCCTTGCAATGTCGACAGCGGCCCCGGCAGCGACCACGGCTGCCACCGCGATCACGGCGTTCAAAACAGCTTGGCAGTCCTGGTCCGCGTCGTTCGCCCCGACAGTGCTCGGCGTCCTCAATGCTGGTCTAGCGGACGCCTCTAGCCTCATGAAGACCCTCTCGCCGATGGTGCACGCTGCCGCCGGCGCGCTCAAGACACTCTTTACGGACTTCGGCAAAGAGATGAAAACAGCGGGCATTCAGAAGTTCTTCAAGGACTTCGCCTCACAGGTCGGGCCGTCGATTCTTGCCTTCGGCCGAATGACCGAGCCGGTCATCCGGGGCCTCATGAGTGCCTTCGTGGCCATGGGCCCGATCGCCAAAACCGTCACGCCGGTTTTGATGGACGTCGCCAAGACGGTCGGCAACCTCTTGCCGCCGTTGGCCAAGTTCGGCGAGAACCTGTTGCGGGCGCTCCAGCCGGTTCTCGGTCTGCTGCCGACATTCGCCACGGCGCTCGGGAAGATCCTGACAGCCGTCACGCCCCTGCTCGCACCGCTGGGTGAGTTGATCGCGGCTATCGCCTCGGGCCTGCTGCCGGTACTCGAGCCGTTGGCGCCGGTGATTCGAGTGGTCGCGACAGCGATCGGTCAGGTCTTGACCTTCATCCGGCCCGTGATTCCCGTGCTCGCCGCTCTCACGGCGGGTTGGCTCCTCTTCGAGGGGGCTATGGCGCTGATAACGATGGACCCGATCATCGTGGGCCTCGCAGCCCTCGTGATCGGTCTTGTCGAACTGGCGGATCATTGGTCGGCGGTCTGGAACGGCATCAAGCGCATCGCCGAGGACGCCTGGCACTTCATCGACCACATCTTCCACGACGGGATCATCGGCGACATCTTGTCGGTAGCCTTCCCGTTGATTGGGCTGCTCACCCACTGGAAGGAAGTCTGGGGCACCATCAAGTCGGTCACGTCAGACGTCTGGCACTTCATCTACGGCGACGTGATCTCGCCCATCGTCTCGTTCTTCACGGGCACGATCCCCGGAGCGCTCCACACGGTGTTCTCGGTGTGGACAAGCGTCTGGAACGGCGTCAAGGGCGTCGCGAACGCGGTGTGGAACTTCTTGTGGGGCAACATCCTGTCCCCGATCTGGGTGTTCATCAAGACGACGATTACCGGAGCTCTTCACGCGTTCTATTCCGTGTGGACAACCATCTGGAGCGGCATCAAGGCGGTCGTCCAGGGAGTGTGGGACGTCCTCGGCCCGATCTTCTCGGGGATCCGTTCGTTCATCAGTTGGTTCACAACACACGGATCGAGCGCGCTAGCCGGGGCACAGCATCGTGTAGCAGCCGCACAGTCAGCGTCAGGTCGCTCGTCGCAGGGCGTCGTGTCCCGGTATGCCATGGGTGGCATCGCAGGACTACACGGCCCAGAGTTCGCGATCGTCGGTGAGCAAGGCCCCGAACTCATCCTGCCGTACTCCCTGCTCTCCGAAATGGGTGCCATCTCCAACCCTGCGGCCATCACCCACGTCTCCACGGGGGGCGGTGCCGCGGGCTACGGCGACGTGCACATCACCGTCAACATCGCAGGAACTATGGACCTCACCAATCCGCAGGCGGTAGCCGCCATCGCCAACCAGCTCGCCGACAAGATGCACTCAGCCCTCCTCGAGAAGAAGCGGTCATACGGCGGGACATTTCGCACCAACGTCGGCCTCGGGTTGTCGTGACAATCGACCCGGCGGACGAAGCCGAGATCGCCGAGGCGATCGGCGCGCTGGACCTCGATGCCATCGGTGCCGACGCGCAGCAGTTGGCGAGGGCCATCGCTGCTCGCATGCTGCGGGAACCGGACATCAAGAATCCGAGCTATGCAACGAATGGGATGTGCGCGAGCATCGTGCTCGGGGCAACTCAAGGGGCGCCGGCCGATTGGGAGTTCGTCGCGAGGGCCACTATGCGAGCGGGATGCGTGGCGCGACATTTGGCCGAGATCCTCGTGGTCTTGGTTCGCCAGACCGAGGCGGCAGGCGGCCACTTCACAAATCTGGCCGACGAGTTGCGTTCTGTTTACGATTTGGAGGGCTGACGCGACGGACGACGCCCCGTAGGGCGCCGCCGTCGTAATTCGTCGGGAATCGGGTCAGTCGGCCGCGATCGCCTCGACCTCCTCGAGCGCGTCGACGGCGGCGAGGCGCTGGGTAAGGAGTCGCCAGCACCGCCGGATTGTCCGCTGGATTCCGGCAAGCTCGGCCGCCACCTCAGCCTCAAGGGCGTTGAGGTCGTCGAGTTGCGCCCAGAGACGCGCCACGTCCCCCTGCGTCCCGCATGTTGCCCCCGCGGCGGTCACGATGCCACCGGTGCGTACGCGTCGCCAAGGGACAGCTCCTCGCCCCGCTCGTGTGCAGCGATGACCCGCTCCCAGGCGCGGACGTGATGCAGTTGGTAACCCGCCTGGGCACGGATGCTGCGAGCCTCGCGCAGGGCGTCTTTGGTGCCCTTCTTGGCCACCTCGGCCGCCTCCTGCAGCCAACCTTCGGCGCGGGATCGCAAGAAGGCCCAGCCATCGGCGAGCGTGGCCCAGTTCGCGGCCTCCTCGGCCATGGTGTTTTTGCTCATTTGCTCCCCCTCCTTTATGGGGTTCGTGCGACCGAAAGGAGGGAGCGCCGACGGGGAAACACGCGTCTGCGTACAGCGCAGCACGTAGCCTTCCCCTCCGACGGCACCGGTCCAATCGGTCGCCGTCACTGCCCCTCGGCCGGTCCGTCCGGTCGGGGGGCCTTACTTTGCGAGCCACAGCATTGCACGGACGGGAATTCGTGTCAACGGTAAGGCTGCAAACCCCAGTCGTGGCGCGGGAATTGTAGGACCTGAGTGCTAACACCTGAACCGCCGACCTGAGAATCTAGGGAGACCCCGCGTGTCATTGACAGGCGTCATGGACCGACCGCGCTGGCAACGCCGAGCAGCTTGCCGGGGGATTCCGATCAAAGTGTTCTTCCCCGAGCGGGGCGAGACCTTCGAGACCGCGGCTGCGTTGTGTGCCGATTGCCCGGTGAAGCGCGAGTGCCTGGCGCACGCGCTCGCCGACCCGACACTCGACGGGTACTGGGCCGGGACGAGCGCCCGGGATCGACGGCGGATGCGTCGGGTGGCGGGGTAACGGAGTCGCTCGGCGGGTTTGCTCCCCCGACTGCTCCCCCACCGCTTCCTGGAGCCTTCGCTCTACCGAAAAAGTGCCCCTGACCTGGTCGGGCTGGCGGGACTTGAACCCGCGACCTCTTGACCCCCAGTCAAGCGCGCTAACCAAGCTGCGCCACAGCCCGTGTCATGCATTCATCCTGGTGAGCGCCAGGAAAGTGACCGCCACCACCCTACCGCACACCCGGCGATGCGCTCACTGCAACCAGGGGCCCCAACCGTGGTTCGTCAATCGTGTACGCGGCGCGCCCGGCACCCCCTGAACACCGCAAGCGGCGGGCCGCAGCGCGACGGCACCGCCGACACGGATTCGTCGGCGGTGCTCATCCTTCACCTTGGGCGAACTCGAATCCGAACCGACCCTTCACGCAGAGGTTGCCGAGGGTCACGTCGTGGTCCAGCGGGGACGTCACCTTCACGATGCGGTTGTCCTGCACGTGCAGGTCGAGGTTGCAGCCCACCCCGCAATACGGACAGACGGTCCGGGTCACTTCCTGGCGTGATTCGTCCCACTCACCCCGGGCGCGCAGATCGTGCTCACTCACGAACATGAGGGCTCCCGTCGGGCAGACGGCGATGCAGTTGCCGCAGTACACGCAGGCCGAGTCGGGCAGAGCGACATCGAACTCGGTTGAGATGCGCGCGTCGAAGCCTCGGCCGGCGACGCCGATCGCGAAGGTGTTCTGGGCCTCCTCGCCGCAAGCTTCGACGCACTTGTAGCAGAGGATGCACTTGGCGTAATCGCGCACGTACTGGTCGTTGTCGCGCTTGACCGGCTGCGCCATGGTGTCTGCGAACCCGACCTCGGGCGGCGCGTGATGACCGGCGTGCGCGTGGTCGCGCTGACTCGGTGGCGCCTGCGGACCGTGGCGCTCGGGATCGGCTCCGTACTCCTCGATCCATCGATGGACCTCGCCTGCCGCCGTCGAGAGGTCGACGGACGAGGCAAGCAACTCCAGCACCATCCGGCGGCTGGTACGGACGCGCTCCGAGCCGGTGTGCACGACCATGCCGGGAGCGACCGGCCGGGAACAGGACGGCACGAGCGCACGCGAGCCTTCCACTTCGACGACGCAGACCCGGCAGACGTTCACCGGGGCGAGCGTCTCGAGGTAGCACAGCGTCGGCACCTCGATCTCGATTGCCCGGCAGGCCTCGAGGATCGTTTCGCCTTCCCTGGTCGAGACGGTCCGCCCATCGATGGTCACGTCGACCTGACGGCGGATCGCGACCGGTGCCACCGTCGTCATCCCGGGTGCCTCCCGTTGCCGGAGTGGCCGTTCCCCGCAGGCCCCTTTGTGGTGTCGAGAAGCCCTCGTCGGAGTGCGGACGACACGAGACTGCTCGCCGTCTGTCCGAGGCCGCAGATCGAGGCGTCGCGCATCACGGCGTCGAGGTCTGCCAGCAGCGCCAGTTCGGCGTCGACCGAGGCCGAGGGGCGACCCGCACTCAGCCTTCCGAGCACCTCTTCCTGGCGCTGCGTGCCGACCCGACACGGCACGCACTGCCCGCAGGACTCGTCGCGAAAGAATCGCGCCACCCGTGCGACGATTGCCGTGACGTCCACGCTGTCGTCGAGGACCACGACGACACCGGACCCGAGCGTGGCACCGGCTTGGCGTGCACCCTCGAAGGACAGCGGAAGGCCGAGGTCGTCAAGGCCGACGAAGCATCCGGCCGCGCCGCCGAGCAGGATTGCACGCAGCGGGCGGCGCTCGACGACCCCGCCCGCGAGCTCGAGCAGCGCACCGAGCGTGGTGCCCATCTCGACCTCGTAGAGCCCTGG